>OHUD01000790.1_pt1 | contig 12799 bp, 7 predicted proteins | sample 1579021 | NCBI WGS metagenome assembly OHUD01 (sample SAMEA3879597, study PRJEB24766) | human gut metagenome | biome: human-associated habitat; feature: feces | place: USA | collected 1985/1987
GTTACTAGGTTTGGGTATTGTTTCCACGTATGGACAAACCAAAACAGTATCCGGTATCGTTAAATCAGAATCGGGCGGTGAGCCACTTGTAGGAGCCACCGTCAAAGTGAAAGAAACCAATACGGGCGGCATCACCGACATCGACGGCCGTTACACCATCCAGGCAAATCTGGGACAAACATTGATAGTCTCTTACATCGGCTACCGCACCAAAGAGGTGAAAGTAGAGCGCACCACCCGCATCGACATACTGCTGCAAGAAGACAATGAGATGCTGGACGAAGTAGTAGTAGTGGGATACGGTACGATGAAACGCAGTGACCTGACCGGTTCCGTAGTCAGCGTGACGGGTGACGAACTGAAAAAGTCCGTAGTCACCTCGCTCGACCAAGCTTTGCAAGGACGTGCCGCCGGTGTGCAGGTGACCCAGAATTCCGGAACTCCGGGTGGCGGTATCTCGGTCAGCATCCGTGGTATCAACTCCTTGAACGGCAACGAACCGCTCTACGTTATCGACGGTGTAGCCATCTCAGGCAACAACACCAGCAACAGCAGCGTGCTCAGTTCCATCAACCCTGCAGACATCGTTTCCATGGAAGTATTGAAAGATGCATCGGCCACAGCCATCTACGGTGCGCGTGGTGCCAACGGTGTCATTATCATCACTACCAAAAAAGGAAAGAACGGACAAGCGCCGAAAATAAACTACAATGGTTCAATTTCTTTGGCTACCACTCAAAAGCGTTATGACGTATTGGATGGTAATGAATACCGTGCTTATGCCCAGCAGTTATGGGGAGATAAATATCCTGCAGAAATGGATACAGCCAATACAGACTGGCAAGACCAGATTTTCCGTACTGCCGTAAGCACCGACCATCATATCTCTATTACCGGTGGACTTAAGAACGTTCCGTATCGCGTATCTGTCGGTTATACTAATGAAAATGGTATTATTAAAACCTCCAACTTCCAGCGCTTGACCGCGTCTGTCAATCTTGCTCCATCATTCTTTAACGACCATTTGAAATTCAATATCAACGCCAAATATATGTATGGTAGAAATCGTTATGCCGATGCGGGTGCAGCCGTAGGCGGTGCATTATCTATTGCTCCTACTCATCCTGTTTATGGAACAGGAGATGCGTTTAAATTCTCAGGCGGTTATTGGCAGAATATGCAAGCTACAGACGGTTTCAGTGATAAAGACTGGACTTATACGACAGATAAAAACACTCCTCAAAACCCATTGGCTGCACTGGAACAACGTAATAAAAAAGCAAACAGCAACGACTTTGTAGGCAATGTAGAAGTAGACTATAAAGTTCATTTCTTGCCGGACTTGCGTCTCCATGCCAGCATCGGCGGTGAATATGCAGACGGTAATGAACGTGAAATTGTTTCTCCATACTCATACACCAATAACTATTACGGATGGAACGGATTATCTACCCAGTACAAGTATAATATATCCTATAATGCTTATGCACAATACATCAAGTCCCTTGGCGCACATGATTTCGACATCATGGTCGGTGGTGAGGAGCAACATTTCCATCGTAATGGCGCTGACGGTGTAGGTCAAGGATGGGATTCTTATAAAAACGAACCGGTGGATCAAGCATTGCGCAGTCAAAAAGCTTATGCAACACGCAATACGCTGGTTTCTTTCTTCGGACGTTTAAACTACTCCTTACTGAACCGCTATTTATTCACGTTCACCATGCGCTGGGATGGTTCTTCACGGTTTAGCAGTGACAACCGCTGGGGTACATTCCCTTCATTAGCTTTAGGCTGGAAGATGAAAGAAGAAAACTTCCTGAAAAACGTGAACTTCCTTTCCGATTTGAAACTTCGTCTTGGTTGGGGTATCACAGGACAGCAGGATATAGGTGATGACTTTGCTTTCCTTCCTCTGTATGTGACAAGCGATGATTATGCACAATATCCTTTCGGTGACACTTATTACAGTTCTTCACGCCCCAAGGCTTTCAACACAGATTTGAAATGGGAAAAAACAACTACCTGGAACGGCGGTTTGGATTTTGGTTTCCTGAATGGAAGAATATCAGGTGCTATCGATGGATACTATCGTGAAACAGAGGACTTGCTGAACAGTGTCAAGATTCCTGTAGGAACTAATTTCAATGCACAGATGATGAAGAATATCGGTTCATTAAAGAATTATGGTGTAGAATTCTCCATCAATGCCAAACCAATTGTATCCAAAGACTTTACATGGGATTTAACTTACAATGTTACTTGGAACCACAACGAAATTACGAAGCTGAACGGTGGTGATGATAGTGACTATTATGTTGAAACCGGTGATAAGATATCCAGAGGTAACAATACCAAAGTTCAAGCAAATAAAGTAGGACATGCAGCCAACGCATTCTATGTTTACCAGCAAGTTTACGATGAAAACGGAAAGCCTATCGAAAATATGTTTGTAGACCGCAACGGTGATGGCAAGATCAACAGTGCCGACAAATATATCTATAAGAAACCGGCTGCCGACGTATTGATGGGCCTGACTTCCAAAATGCTGTATAAAGACTGGGACTTCAGCTTCTCTTTGCGTGCAAGCCTCAACAACTATGTTTATTATGACTTCTTGAGCAATAAGGCGAATGTCAGTGCTTCCGGACTGTATACTAACAATGCATACGTCAACACGACCAAAGAAGCCATAGCTCTTGGTTTCACAGGAAAAGGCGAATACTATATGAGTGACTATTTTGTTCGTAACGCTTCATTCATCCGTTGTGACAATATCACATTGGGATATTCTTTCAAAAACTTACTCCGGTCACAGGCCTATCAAGGAGTGGGCGGCCGTGTATTTGCTACCGTACAGAACCCGTTCGTTATCTCTAAATACAAAGGACTCGATCCGGAAATCAAAAGTGGTATAGACAGTAACCCATACCCCAGAGCAACGACATTCTTATTAGGTCTTAGCCTTCAATTTTAACTTAACTTTAAAACGAAATAATCATGAAAACAAGATATTTTAAAAAGATATTTGCCTCAGCACTGATGGTTACTGCCATTCTGGGCACCAGTTCGTGCATTAATGATTTGGATATTAGTCCTATTGATCCTCAATATGCGCCCAGCTTTGACCAAAATGATGTATTCGTAAAAGAATATGCATTATTAGGCTTGACAGGACAAAAAGGACCGGCCGGATCAGCCGACCTCGACGGACAAGATGAAGGTGAATCAGGATTTTACCGTACCATCTTTAACTGCAACGAATTACCAAGTGATGAATGTATCTGGGCTTGGCAAACCGACACAGATATCCCTCAGCTGACAAACATCAGTTGGAACTCTTCCAGTATCCGCACCGAATGGACATACGTCCGCTTGGGATACAATATTACACAACTCAACTTCTTCCTTGACCAGACAGAAGGAAAAGACGATGAAGAAACAATGCGTCAACGCTCCGAAGTCCGCTTCCTGCGTGCATTACATTATTTCTACTTCCTTGATTTATTTGGTAAAGCACCTTTTAAAGAACACTTTAACAACGAGCTTCCGGTTGAAAAGAAAGGCAGCGATTTATATGACTACATCCAAAATGAGTTAAGCCAATGCGAAAGCGCAATGTATGAACCACGCCAAGCCCCGTTTGGCCGTGCCGACAAAGCGGCAAACTGGTTGCTGCGCGCACGTCTGTATCTGAATGCAGAAGTATATACCGGCAAAGCTGACTATGCCAACGCAAGAGATTATGCAGACAAAGTAATCAATTCATCTTATAAGCTATGTCCCGAATATCGTTTATTATTCATGGCGGATAACGATGAAAACGCACAGGCGATGCAAGAAATTATCCTGCCTATCCGCCAGGATGGTATCAAAACACGTAATTATGGAGGGTCCACTTATTTGGTTAATGGTACCCGCACTGCCGGCATGCCACGTATGGGAACTACCAATGGATGGTCTTGTATCTTTTCACGCGCTGCATTAGTTAAAAAATTCTTCCCTGATCTTTCTCAAGTGCCGATGTTACCCGGCGACATTGAAGTGCCTGCAGCAGGAGAAATTAACACGGATGAAAAAATAGATGCTGGCACAAGAACAATAGATATGATCAAAGCGGCAGGCGATGACCGCGCCATGTTCTATTCAGGAATCGGTGGCGGTATCCGCAAAATCGAAACTGATGTCATATCCGGTTTTAAAGATGGATTATCTATCGTAAAATGGCAAAATATCCGCTCAGACGGACAGCCGACACATCATACCGAATATCCCGATACCGATATTCCTTTGATGCGTTTGTCTGAAGCCTATTTGACCCGAGCTGAAGCCAAATTCCGCCTGGGAGAAGATGCAACCGAAGATATCAATACCCTCCGCAGACGCGCCAACTGTACCAGACTTGTTCAGACAGTGACCGAAAAAGAGATTATTGACGAATGGGCACGTGAGTTCTATCTGGAAGGACGCCGTCGTTCGGACTTGATCCGTTTCGATATGTTCACTAGCAATAAATATTTATGGGACTGGAAAGGTGGAGCAGCAACCGGAACTTCTGTTTCTTCTTTCTACAATGTTTATCCTATCCCGGCATCGGATATGAATAACAATCCGAATATGTCACAAAACACAGGATATTAATCAGTAGTTTCCGTTTAACAATTAAAATATGTATATTATGAAAAAGATATTCAACATATTGCTTCTTGCTGTATTCACCCTGTCCGTGTTTACAGCATGCGAAAAGGACGACGATAGCAATCCCGTTCTAAAAGAGCCTACCACCTTTTCACTCAACCTGCCGCCATATGCAGCCAACAATATCTACGACTTGAAAAATGCGAAGACAGTGGAATTGACTTGTTCACAGCCAGATTATGGTTTTCCGGCTGCTACAACATACAGTGTTCAGGTGGCGCTTAATTCTGAATTTACAGAAAAGACAGAAGAAAGTGAAGCAAACTATACCGAATTGACTACAACTTATTCTACAGCCAAAATGGATGTAGTGGCATCTGAACTGAATACGGCTATCATAGAATTATGGACTGCCCAGAATGAAGGAGCCGATTTCCCGACTACACCAATCAGCGTCTTCATCCGCCTGAAGGCTACCATTACAGATAGTGACCGGGGAGTGTGCATTTCTAATGTGATAGAATTGCCGAAAGTACTGGGCAACGCATCCACCGACAAGTTAGAAGCCCCCCAAACCATGTTCCTCGTTGGTTCTATGCTCGACACAGAATGGACTATCTGGAAACCAATGGTACAAGTCAGCGGATTGGACGGACAATTCTGGAGACTCATTTCACAGCCGGTGATGAATTCAAGTTCGGAACCAAAGAAAAAGAATACATCGGTTCGGACGATACCCGTTTAACAATCACAGACAAAGCCGAGTCCGGTGTTATCGGCACCAACAGCGGTAATATAACTGTCAAAAACGCCGGTTGGTATGTAGTATTTATCAAAGCGGCAGTAAAAGGCAGTGATTATACATTTACCATGACATTCTATCCGGGCGAAGTATATCTGTTCGGAGCAACCAATGGAGGAACATGGGACTATAACGACACTTGGAAATTTACTGCTCCCGACAATAAAGACGGTTCATTCGTGTCTCCTGCCATGACAGCAAGCGGTGAAGCCCGTATCTGTGTTAAGACAGATGTCGACTGGTGGAGAACAGAATTTACACTCTGTAACGGTGAAATCTTCTATCGCGAAAACAATCCGGTCAATGACAGTTGGGGTAAAGATGTTGGTCCTGAGTATTCTATTCAAGGAGCAGCAGGCAAGACCATCCGACTCAACTTCACAGCCGGAACAGGAGAACTAAAATAATAACCTTAAAACGAAAGATTCATCATGAAAAAGCAATTTATATACGCAGGAATGTTTCTATTTACCATAGGATTCTCTGCTTGTAATGAAGACTTCAAGGACTGGGCTGCCCCCCAGTCCAATCCCCAAGAGGATAGTGCAGAACAAATGACAGCAACTTTCACAACCGGTCAAGATGCCAATATTAGCATGGATGAAGCCACTGCCGACTCGGTAGAAATTGTAAAATTAACTTCAACTACCGCTGTGGAAGGCAGTACCATAACTCTCAGTTCTTTACTATTCAACGATGATTACTCTTTACCCTTCACGACCAAAGACGGTACTGTAAAAGTAGCCTTGACGCAACTGGACAGTATTACCCAGGAAATATATAAAAGCCGTGCCAGTGTAGCACGCAATTTGCGTGTTATAGTCAAAGCAGCAGCCACCACTCCGGCCGGAGACGGTATCCAACTTTCGGGCAATGAAGTAAATATCACGCTAAAGCCGGGAGCAACACCGGCAGTAGACCCGAAAGGTTACTATGTAGTAGGTGCATTTACCGGCTGGAATGCAGAAGGCGCCTTGCCCATGACACTCGATCCCAACAATAAGAATGTCTATACATTGGAAACCGAAACGACAGAAGCCAATCAGAACTTTAAGATTTTCCCGGCTTCCGCCATCAACGGCAAAGATATTGACTGGGCACAGGCTTTAGGCGCTCAAAAAGATGGCGACACCGCCGCCGAAAACTTCCTGACTTGGAAAGTAGGTGATAAGGAAGCAGGAGCCATCATGGTGGAAGAAGCCGGTAAAATCAAGATTACAATCAATATGACCGATTTCCGCTATTCAGTAAAAGACAACAGTGCTCCCACAGAACTCTATATGACCGGAAGCGCATATAACTGGGGCAAGATATGGAAACAGTTTGTTCCCGTCAACGACACAAAAGGTGCCTTCTGGGGCATTTACTATTTCGCTGCCGATGACCAAGTGAAATTTGCTCCGCAAGCCGACTGGGGCAATGACTTCGGTTTTGCCGCCACTATTTCGCAAGCATCTGTCGACCGTGCCGGATTGTCGGATTCTGACGGAAACATCAAAGTGGGTAAAGCAGGCTGGTATCTGGTCTATGTATCAGTCATCGGTGATAACCGGGTGGTAGAGTTTGAAACACCCAATGTATATCTGATAGGAGATACCTCTCATGACGGTTGGAACGACCAGTTGGCAGAACAAGATTTATTCACCATCCCGACAGATGCAGACGGCTCATTCGTCTCACCGGCATTCGCCAAGAACGGAGAGCTCCGTATATGCGTACACCCCGAAGCCGCCGCTACCGATTGGTGGAGAACTGAATTTATTATCCTGAATGGTAAAATCGAATACCGCGGCAATGATGGAGACCAAGAAAGAGTACAAGGAAAAGCCGGACAAAAGGCATATCTGAACTTCTCGGACAACACCGGAAAAGTAGAATAACCAGTATACAGATTTTAAAAACCCTGAAAGCCGTCCTTCGTCCAAAAGGGCGGCTTTTTTTAATCAAGTCCATCATGAAGAAATATAAATTTCCCCTTTTACCGGGGTTATTGCTATCCTGCTTATTCATCGCCTGCTCGGATGACAATAAAGAAGATTTGCCCGACCTGCAGCCGGGCGAGGGCATGAACTACTCTCCCAAAACACCGGATGCCGACCAACCGCTGACCATCACCTTCAAAGCACCGACCTCTTCCGCCCTGTTCGGATACAAGGGGGAAGTATATATCCACACCGGTGTAGTGGGCGAAGGCGAATGGAACCAGAACATAGATAAATGCAAGATGACAAAGCTGGAAGAAAATATATGGAGCATCACGCTGGAACCCGACATACGCCAATGGTTTCAGTCAGGCAAGACACCGATAGAAAAACTGGGCATCGTTATCCGTAGTTCAGACGGCAGCAAGAAGGGGATTGACATCGATTCCTTTGTGAAGGTCACAGACCATAAGTACCAAGGCTTCTCGCCGGCCGAAATTAAGCATGCAGCCCTGCCCGGGAATGTGGAAGAAGGCATCAACGTCATCAACAACACCACCGTGACTCTTGTACTCTATGACAAAGACACCGAAGGCAACCACAAAGACTTTGCACACGTCCTCGGCGACTTCAACAACTGGGAACTGACCAATAAGGAGGACTGCCAGATGTGTCGCGACGATGCCGCCGGATGTTGGTGGATAACCCTGAACAACCTCAACCCGACAAAAGAATATGCATTTCAATACTATGTAGGGACCAAAGGCGGTGAAGTCATCCGTTTGGCAGATGCCTACTGCGAAAAGATTCTCGACCCGGGGCATGACGATGACATCCCGGCATCCACCTATCCCGACAACAAAAGATACCCAAAAGGCGGAAAAGGAATTGTTTCGGTATTCAAGATACAACGAGACAACTATGCCTGGAGTGTACCCGATTTCAAGATGCAACATCCCAAACAACCGGTCATTTACGAAATGCACCTGCGCGATTTCACTGCCGACCATAGTATCAGTGGCGCCCTGCAGAAATTGGATTACCTGAAAAACATGGGCGTCGACGCCATCGAGTTGATGCCTGTTCAGGAGTTTGACGGGAACGACAGCTGGGGATACAACCCGTGTTTCTTCTTCGCCCTCGATAAGGCGTATGGCACCCCAAAAATGTATAAAGACTTCATTGACGCCTGCCACCGCAAAGGCATGGCCGTCATTCTCGATGTAGTATACAACCATGCCACCGGCAACATGCCTTTTGCCCGCCTGTATTGGGACAGCGCAAAGAACAAGACCGCGCGAAACAATCCCTACTTCAACACAGACGCCCCGCATCCTTACAGCGTCTTCCAAGACTTCAACCATGAAAGTCCCTTGGTGCGCAAGTTCGTGAAGCGCAACCTGAAGTTCCTGCTGGACGAATACAAGATAGACGGTTTCCGTTTCGACCTCACCAAAGGCTTCACCCAAACCGCATCTACCGAAGCCACCGCCTCCAACTACGATGCCGCCCGCATAGCCATCCTGAAGGACTACCACTCGGCAGTGAAGGCAGCAAAGAGCGATGCCCTCGTCATATTCGAGCACTTCTGCGAAAAGAAAGAAGAACAAGAATTGGCGGCAGAAGGGATATACCTGTGGCGCAACATGAACAATGCCTATTGCCAGTCTGCCATGGGTTGGAAAGAAAACAGCGGTTTCGACGGACTGTATGAGAGCACCCCTTCATGGGTGGGCTTCATGGAAAGCCATGACGAAGAGCGCATGGGCTACAAACAAACCCAATGGGGAAACGGAGTCCTCCAAACCGACCTCCCGACCCGCATCCGCCAACTGGCTGCCAACGCAGCTTTCTTTTTCACCGTTCCGGGCCCCAAGATGATATGGCAGTTCGGCGAACTGGGATATGATTTCAGCATCAACAGTAACGAAACGGGAACAGCCGTCAGCGAAGAATACCGTACATCACGCAAACCCATCCGTTGGGATTATTACGAAAATGCCACACGCAAAGAACTCTTTGAGATATATAGCCAATTAATTGACTTGCGCAATGAAAAGCCATCCTTGTTCGAAGGAAACGCCACCCTGACATGGAGAGCAGGCGCATCTGATTGGGACCAAGGACGCTCCCTCTATCTTAGCGGAATTACCGGAGAAGCTATTGCTGTTGTCGGCAACTTCAGCAATACCGATGCGGATGTTACCTTCCCGGGCCCCATAGGAGAGTGGAGAAACTACTTCACCGGACAAAACGAAACTGTAACGGAAAAAGTCACTGTTCCCGCCAATCATTTCATTCTGTATACCCGTTTCTAACCGATTCGGGCACAGAACGAAATATAAATGAAGAAAAGCCATTTATTATCAAAATAAATATCCGAATAGTTTCTCATTCAAATCTTATTATGTACATTTGCCGAGCATTAAGTATTCTCATAGAAGAACAATATTACTTTTCCAACTTTATTCGCATGGTGACTAATGTAGAAATGTTTATCTTCATAAGATTCCTTATCGCATAATTTCCCTATTTTATTATTAAAACATTTATTTTAAAATGAACATTTTTATTGCAGGACTGAGCTATAATTTGAGCGAAGCCGAATTAGAAGAATTATTTGCAGAGTATGGAGAAGTAGTTTCAGCCAAAGTCATCATGGACAGAGAAACAGGCCGTTCCAAAGGATATGGATTTGTTGAAATGGCAGAAGATGAAGCCGGAAACAAAGCAATCGAAGCACTAAACGGCGCAGAAGTTGACGGAAAAACATTATCAGTATCAGTAGCACGTCCCAAGACAGAAGGACCGCGTCGAAGCTATAACAACAACGGTGGCGGTGGATACCATGGCGGAAACCGTGGCGGTGGATATGGCAACAGAGACAACAACTACGGCGGTGGTAATAGAGACAACAATTACGGTGGCGGAAGAAACAGATATTAATCTGTAGATTCCTCACTCCATATATCAAACGTGCGGAGATACTTTTCAGTATCTTCGCACGTTTGTTTTTATATTTTCCACGTCATATCAGCATTTCCCCAAAGGGGTAATCCCCATTTACTTACCTTTAAGTATGCTCTTCCCTACTCTTATGGTTTGGAGAAAAGCATATTGCGATTGCTTAACCACGTCCGTGGTTAAGTATAGTCACCTTGGTGGTTAACTTTAACCACCCTCGTGGTTAGACTTAACCACCTAGGTGGCTAAGCAATCATGAACCTGGGAAAAGCAGGGAAACGACTGAAGGACAGGGGAATAGACACACATAGATGACCGCCAACTCTATGTACAAGCCATGCAGCTGCTTTATAAGAACGAACGCTATTGGTTGAATGATGAAAAAGAGAAGGTATTGCGACAAGCTGTCAATCAACAAGATGAATCAGTTTGAATGCATTTTCCGCAAACTGTCAGGTTCTGTATATGCTTTTAATGTTGAACAATCAGTCTTAGAACAGTTTTTTCTTTAATTATTATGAAGCGAAGAGATGTATAACGTTCAGAAATCGGATATAATGTCTGATTGAGCTTTGGCTGATGTGGAAGCGTTGGCGGGTTGCGAGGTTAGTTCAGACCCTTCCAAAAATACAGGCGTTTGTAGTGGAGATGTAAACGGTAGTAGCGAGTATTGTGTAAAAAGCTCATCTCAGTGGGGAGGTGGACCTGCATGCAGTGGTACGATTTAAATAATTTAGATGGATTGTCGGATTATTTTTGAATGGTTCGACAATCCTTAAAATAGAATGGTTGGTAGGTTTACTGTTCGCTTTTTTTCTTTCTATCATGTAGCGTGAAAGAATGAATATCAGCAACTCGTACAGCCCTACTTCTGTCACGATAGGAGCTTCCTATACATTCGAAGCCACTATCGGAAGTAAGCAGGGAAGCGGAAGTAACAGCAATTATCACCAACCGTTTGTAGCAGAAAGAAGGGGGCTAAAAGACCGGAATCGTATACACCAAGCCGATGGAAAAGCGCTGAGTATCGGGGCTCACTGCTCCCAACGCCTTGGCACGGTCTGTCAAATGATGACCTTTATAAAGCATGTGAGCAAAGATCAGCAATTCACGATTACGCATCGGGAAATACTCCACACAAGCTTGGGCATTCCAGGTAGTACGGTAAAGACCTTTCTCAAAGATGCCGTTTGCCTTGTAAACACTTGCCGTTTCGTATGCTCCTTTGACATACACATTCCAATTGGGATGAATACGATAATCAAAATTGGCAATGGTGCTGAAGTATTCTGCATTCTCGGCTGTAGCAGGAGTAACCACGGCCGGACCTTGCAAATCACTGATTATGCCTTTACTATCCAGCCCTTCACGAGAATACATCACATCAATATAGGCAATAACCGGACCTTTCTCATACACATTTCCCGCAGTCAGGTAATAAATATTCTTGCCTTCGGCCAGTTGTCCCCATGCGGCAGCATACCTCAGTTGAAGTGCTTTATCTACAAAAAGACCATTCCAATTCAAAGTGGTTATAATAGGAATCTTTGTCTTGTTGACTCCGGCAGGAAGCCCATAGACGTAAGTATCATTATCTTCACCGTTACGATTATTAAGCACTTGCAACACCAACTCTTGAGTCGGTGAGAAATTGAATGTGCCTGTTACTCCTGCCTGATAAGCAGGTACATTATCATTAAACTCACTGAATTCCCTCACTTTGATGGCATTTACATAATATTCATAACCGCCCAAAGAGAGAAACTGCTTACCCACTGTCAGGTTGAACCTATCAGACATTTTCCAGTTCATATACGCATATTCGATAGAAGAGGACAGATTATCCAGCGAGTGCGGATTACTGTATTTATTAAAAGACTGACGAAAATGATAAGAAAAGTCCTTTGTAAAAGAACCCAATATTTCCAAACGCACACGGTTCAGCTTAAAAGCAGCCTCATCCAGATTGCCATCTGTAAAATAAGCGGCTCCCGAAGTGTAAAACTCTAAATTCATATGTGCCGAAAGATTGGGATTAGTATTAGGGAATATACGCCCTAACAAACTTCGGATGGAATCATCCGGACTGATTAAAGGCTGCTCTTGTGCGCAAACAGAACATAAAGTGCACAACAGGATACAGCATGACAAGAATGTTCTTTTCATAATATATTTTTTTAAGTTTAAAATAGGGATATCTCATGATGATTCAAAGATGTATGATGAAAAAGATACCGTCTGTCCCTATCATCAGAAACAGACCGTCCACGAAGGCCATTTAGCTTGATTGTACTTGGAGGTGAATGTTTTCATAGTATCACTTTCTACAAAGAATATAAAAAGTTTCCACTTAAACAAACATTTCCGCTTTTATTCTACAATATAATTATCATAAAAACATTTGTATCCTCCTCGATTCATGCTCACACCTCACCTTTTTGTGCATATTTTCTCCTCATATCCTTTTGTTGCT
>OHUD01000791.1_pt1 | contig 12793 bp, 7 predicted proteins | sample 1579021 | NCBI WGS metagenome assembly OHUD01 (sample SAMEA3879597, study PRJEB24766) | human gut metagenome | biome: human-associated habitat; feature: feces | place: USA | collected 1985/1987
CGAAGCTGTTGACATTCCATAAGAATCCCTGGAACATGATCTTGTTCTCAAAGTGAGCAAGCAGTGCTCCGAGAGATGCCGGTGTTAACTGCTCTCCGATAATGATGCTTGAAGGACGTCCTCCTTCGAAGTTCTTGTTACGGTTCTCGTCTTCTTTACCACATGCAAATGCTACGATCTGAGCAGCTACGTTCGCGCAGAGTTTCTGCTGGCTTGTGCTGTCCTGGATCACAACATCTGTACCGATCTGGCTGTTCTTGAATCCTACGAACTGAAGCGGCACAATATCTGTTCCCTGGTGAAGGAGCTGATAGAAGGAGTGCTGTCCGTTTGTTCCAGGCTCTCCGAAGATAACCGGTCCTGTTACATAATCAACCGGCTCACCAAAGCGGTTTACGGATTTTCCGTTAGACTCCATATCCAGCTGCTGCAGATGTGCAGGGAAACGGCTCAGTGCCTGAGAGTAAGGAAGTACTGCTGTGCTTGGGTATCCGAGTACATTTCTCTCATATACACCGATCAATGCATCGAGCATCTCCGGGTTCTCTTTGATGTTCTTATTGAGGGACAGTTTATCCTCAGCTGCTGCTCCGTCAAGGAACTGTGCAAATACTTCCGGTCCGAATGCGAGGGAAAGTACTGCTCCGCCAACTGCTGATGTAGATGAGAAACGTCCTCCGATATAGTCATCCATGAAGAAGGCTGCAAGGTAATCATCACTCTTGGCAAGTGGTGAAGTCTCACTTGTTACTGCGATCATATGCTTGGATGCGTCAAGTCCTGCATTCTTAAGAGCATCCTTTACAAAGGACTCGTTTGTCAGAGTCTCAAGTGTTGTTCCTGACTTGGATACAAGTACGAAGATGGAGTGAGCAACATCTACAGAATTCAGAACTGCTGCCGCATCATCCGGGTCAACGTTGCTGATGAACTTTGCTTCCATCTTGAATGTATCATTCTTCTTTGCCCAGTTCTCAAGTGCAAGGTACATTGCGCGAGGACCGAGGTCACTTCCGCCGATACCGATCTGAACAACTGTTGTAAACTTCTCTCCGGCACCGTTTGTGATCTCACCTGCATGTACTTTGTTCGCGAACTCAGCAATCTTCTTCTGCTGCTCTACATAGAAAGTACGCTTGTCAACACCGTCAGCCTCAACAGCATCTCCGAGCTGTCCGCGTGTCATATGGTGAAGTACGAGACGCTTCTCTCCTGTGTTCACAACTTCTCCGTTGTAAAGTGCTTCGAACTTCTCTGTCAGCTGTGCTTCTTCTGCCAGTTTCTCAAGAGCTGCGAGAACTGTGTCATCCACTTTCTTTGCTGCATAATTGTATGCTAATCCTTCTGCCATCGGAACACTGTAGTTCTTCACACGCTCTGCTCCGTTCTCTCCGGCCATCACTGCTGCGAGGTCTACACTTTCTGTCTTCTCAAGTTCCTGATAAGAAGTAAGCTTATCCAAATTGTTCCAGGTAATCATCGTTGATTCCTCCTTCATAAAATAAAGTTCATATCCGGCTGTCGGGTTCAGTATCTTCTGACCGGCAGACCATCCATTTCATAAAAAACCTATTGTTAATTTCTCAACAATCAAGTTCATTATACAATCAATCCAATGCAAATTCAACCCACAAACGATATTATCAGAGCAGCTCCGCAAACAGACGTAAGATCAGCTGTCCGAGTCTTAAGCCCGCACTTCTTCCTTCTTTATACTGCTCGGTCACTTCTCTGCTTTCTCCCATCGTGCGGATCAGATCATCCCGGATCTCCAGCACTGCGTCGCAATCTGCCAGGAAGCATCCATTCTCAAAGTGATGGTACAGGCTGCGGTAATCGAGATTGATCGTTCCACAGGTCGCCATTTTATCATCTGCCACACTCATCTTCGCATGACAGAATCCCGGTGTCCACTCATAGATACGGACTCCATGCTTAACCAGATTATGATAGAAGGAACGGGTCACACTGTAAACCATCTTCTTGTCCGGGATACCCGGTGTTATGATACGCACATCAACACCACGCTTTGCTGCCAGTGTGAGTGCATGTATCATCTCGTCTGTGATAATCAGGTATGGAGTGATAAACCAGCAGTATTTCTCTGCTTTATTCGCCATACTGATATATACTTCCTCGCCTACCTGCTCACCATCGAGCGGACTGTCTGCATATGGCTGGACATAACCACGCTGTTGTGCCTGGTATGCATAGTTGATCACATATTTCTCCGGTACAAGTTCTTTTGACTTTACATTTCCGGCTGCATTCCACATTTCCAGAAATGCTACTGTCATAGACTTGACTGCATCTCCTTCCATACGGATCCCGGTATCTTTCCAGATTCCATACGGATGTGTGATGTTGAAATACTCATTCGCCAGATTGTATCCACCTGTGTAAGCAACCTTTCCGTCAATTACAGTAATCTTCCGGTGATCGCGGTTGTTCAGAAACATATTCAGTCCCGGCAGAATCGGGTTAAATACACGGCATTTGATTCCTAAAGATTTCAGTTTTGTTGCAAAATCCATGTTCACAAACCAGATCGATCCCATATCATCATAGAAGATACGGACTTCTACGCCTGCTTTCACACGGTCTTCAAGTACCGTCTGAATCCTCTGCCATGCCTCTTCGTCTTCGATGGCATGATACTCCATAAAGATGAACTTTTCTGCCTTTGAAAGATCCTCCAGCTGTGCATCCAGCCCTTTGATCGCCTCATCATAATAGGTAACATCTGTGTTCTGATAAACCGGGTAACAAGAGTAATTCGTCAGATAAGAAGCGATTGCCCCCGCCTGCGGACTCTCTTTTTTCATCCATTCGAGAATCTGTCTGTTATCCGGAAGATATGGGAGCAGTTTTTTATCAATCTCTTCATATCTCACCCGCATCTTCTTCGTGCTTCCGTTCAGACCTACGAGAAGATACAGACTCACACCAAGAATCGGGAATGCAAGCATCAGTATGATCCATGGCATTTTCATTGATGAAGTCTTATCCATGCTGTAAAGTCCAAGCACAAGAAAGATTGCCACGATTCTTGTTGCCCAGTCAATAATGGTTGCGTATTCACTTACCTTTGTGAACAGAAAGAGAAGGAAGACGATCTCCAGCAAGATAGATACTGCTGTGAAGATCAGCCTCTTTGTTCCGTTCTCTGTCTTTTTCTTTCCTTCGAATGTACTGCTGCTCAAATCTACATGCCCCTTTTCTCTTTTCCTTTTAATAATTGCTATTTTCTCTTTGCATAGAAAGACGGAGAATCCGATCACTCAGATTCTCCTGACTCTTTTAATTAACACATACTATAACAGATATGGAAGGAAATTGAAACAAGTATTTTCTTTTTCCACTGTTTTTTTATTCATGTCTAAGTGCCTCGATTGGATTCATGTTCGCCGCTTTCACGGACGGGATCAGTCCGAAGATAATACCGATCAGTGTGGAGAACAGCACTGCGATCACAATCGAAACTCCGCTGATTGCTACCGGAACCGCTGAGACTTTGGATATAATGTACGCAAGTGCGATTCCTCCAAGAACACCTATAATTCCTCCAAGCAGTGTCAGCACCGCCGCCTCTGTCAGGAACTGTGTCAGAATTCTGCGCTTTCTCGCTCCGAGTGCCTTCTTTAATCCAATCTCGCCGGTACGTTCTGTAACCGACACGAGCATGATATTCATAACTCCGATTCCACCAACTAACAGGGAAATGCTGGCGATCCAGATCAGCTGCTGATTTGTCGAGTTACTGATCTCCTGGATCTGTGTTGCCTGTTCTAACAGATCTTCTCCTTTGTATTTCACGGTATCATCTGAAACTGTCAGCATAGCATTTAAAATATCTGCGGCTTTCTCTCCTGCCGTTGTCATATCATCTGTACTTTTTGCACGCACGACAAGGTTCTGTGGTTCGTCATACTGGTAGATGACCGGCCATACATTATCCGGAATAATGATCTTTCCACTCTGGTCATCTGACATGTAGCGGTAGTAATCTTCCATTGAGTTGATTACCGGCTGGGACTCTGCTTTCTTCGCAACCATTCCAACGACAACAAAAGGTTCTCCTTTAATTTCGATCGTTCTTCCGATCACATCTGCATTGTCGAATAAACTTGCCGCTGTTGTCTTGTCTATCAAGGCTACTTTTCGTCCTTCGGAATAATCTTTGTCTGTTAATCCTCTTCCTTTGGTCACCTGATATCCGTAAACATCCAGATAATTTCTGTCAATTCCGAGAATCACGCTGTTACTTAATGACTTTGCGCCGCGGTAAACTGCGTCGTATTCATTTCTTGTATGATATAAAGACGCTGTCTCCACTTCCGGGAGTTCAACGACTTCCTGCAATGTCTCGTCTGAGATCTCCGGCACTCCGTCCGGGAGTGACTGATACTGCAGATCGATCGGCCAGTCACCCTGATAGAGCTGTACATTTACCGCGTCATTTCCTGCACCAACCAGATTCTTCTTAATCTGTTCATTCGTTCCTTTGATCGTGGACACAATTGCTATAATGGAACCGATTCCTATGATGATTCCGAGCATTGTGAGCGCAGATCTTAATTTATGATTCCAGATTCCCTGAAACGCCAGTCTGATGTCTTCTAACATAATGGCACCTCACTCTCTTTCATTTTGATACTGTTCAGTCTTCTTAATAATAGTCGTACAGGGTATCTGCTTCCTGTGTCTTTGCGCCTTCTTTAACATCTCTGCCGTAAGGGAATGCGATCATGTCGTCCATTGTGAGGCCGGAGGTGATCTCCAGTGAATTGTACATATTTTTGCCAACCTCTACATACTGTTTTGTTAATCTGCCGTTATCGCCCCGCTTGTAGACATAATAGCGGTTTCCTTCCTCGCGGACAAACATTTTTTCAAGATAGATTGATCCATCACTACCTGCTGCAATTCCATTCATCGACAGATTCACAGACTCACCATTCGAGAGATTTGCGTCTCCGTGGATCACGAGCGTGAACGGATAGAAGGACTGATTCTGGTTCTCTCCTGTGGAATAATCGCTTACCGGTGAGTTGCCAACACCTGTAACTGTCGCTTCGTAGGATTCTCCCGACTGCCAGGACATTACAGTCGCAGTCATTCCTTCTTTGATCTGATCAAGCATTGTCTCTCCGACTCTTCCGGTCACATAGAAACCTTCTTCTCCGACAACGCTGACAACCGGTTTGTTCTCATTCTTTGCAGACGCTTCGTCAGTCGCTTCTTTGACTACACCTTCTACCGTACTTTTAATCACGCCGTCCCCGACCTTTTTCTTCAGCTTTTTCAGTTCCAGTTCAGCGGATCTCCTGGAAAGATCCAGATCTTTGATCTTCTGCTCTTTCTCCTTGATTTGCTTCGTCACTTCTTCCTTTGACGGGAGGTCCGGGGTGTCTGGGATAACCGGATCTTCTGAAATATCCGGTTCCGGAGTTGGCTCTGGTTCTGGAGTTGGCTCTGGTTCCGGAGTTGGCTCTGGATTTGGAGTCGGCTCCGGGTCTGGAGTTGGTTGTGAATCCGGTATGACTACCTGTCCTGTTTTTCCATCGAGTATCCAGCAGGAAATGAATTTGGTCGGCGCTTCTGCGTTATCTACTACATCAAAGGCACACACTTGACCCTCTTTTAATACTTTAAGCATAAACGGTGCATTTACGGCTGCCCCCGGTGCGCAAAGATAACGATACGGTTTTTCCATTGTTCCGTCTGCGTCTTCTTTATTATAAGGAACAGAATCTAATGTAATCTCACTGTAAACCTCTTTTCCCTTTAATGCTTCAGGGAATGGACGCTCAATTGCGGAAGACGGTACATCGTCTTTTTTATTATCATCTTTGGATGTGTCATCCTTCGCATTATTATCTTTCGAAGCATCGTCTTTTGTGTTGTCATCTTTTGTCGTATCATCTTTTGTCGTATCATCCTTCGAGGTATCGCCATCCGGTTTTTTATTCTCATCCTCTTTTGATGTATTAAGAACAGTTATCTTTACAGCACTCATCTTCTGTACAGTTGGCTGCTGTTCTCCATCTGCACTTGTCTGCACGACGGATGCCCCTGTATCTGCCTTCGCGGTCTTCGTCCCCTTGAGCTGGGTGATCTCTTTCTGCAGGTTCTGAATGTTCAGGTCAATCCCCTGAATCTGCATTTCTTTCATCTCAAGTTCCAGGGAAGAAAGTGTCGTGTCATATGCCACAAGACGGTCTCCAACTTTCACCGTATCCCCGGCTTTCACGTAAACCTGTGTGATCGGCATAGTATCATCCACGTAAATGTCCTGCTTCTGGTTCGTTGTGACGGTTCCGTAACTTGCAATCCCACTATCATCGTACCAGCCGCCGGAATTCAAACTGCTGACAGGAGCTACTTTAACAGCCTTTCCGCTGTTCTTCACTGCGAAACCGATTCCAAGTGCAAGAACGATACAGCCTGCTGCCACAGGAATGCCGATCTTGATTATTTTCTTTTTATTCATCCACACTCTCCTCCGTTCCCGGAACTCCTTCCTGCATTGCATTTTCTTCTACAGGTTCTTCGTAACCGCCCTCGGCTCCTGACATATCTGAAGTACTGCCTGATGTACCTGAATCGTTCTTCACAACAGCTGCACCTTTTTTGCACTCCTCGCTTGGCCATACAATGTAATCAGAAGCTTTCAGTCCGTCTACGATCTCACAGGTTCCCATATCTTCGTTCGTCTCTCCGAGTGTAACAGAACGCTTCTCCAGCTTGTCATTATCTCCTGCTACCCATACATATGGATGATCTGAATCTGCGTCTACAATGTAGTCACGCATCAGCCACATCTTGTCTGCTTCCAGTGAAGTACTTGTCTCGATATAGACATGCTGTCCAAGCATCAATCCATCCATTGTATCCAATGTGACATAGAATGGATACTTTGTTGCCTGATTATCGCTGTTCTCAGAACCATAACTCATAGAATCCTGGGAACTGTTCTCCGGCTTCTCTGTGTCTACGTTATCTACTGTACCTGTCCAGATCTCATCTTCATTCACTCTGGAGCGGATCGTCACCTGTGTGCCCGGTGTCAGATCTCCGATGTTCTGCTCGCTTATCTTTCCTTTGATTCTGTATTTTCCTGTAGAAAGGATACTCATAAACGGTTGGGACTCTCCTGTAGAAGGGTCTGTTCCCTGCTGTTCGTTAATCTCCTGTACAATTCCGGCAACTGTAGAAGTTACTGTAGACTGTTCCAGGCTCTTCTGTGTACGGTTTACTTCCAGCTCTTTTACTTTATAATTGTACTCTTCCTGCTTGATCTCCATCTGAAGTTCCTGGATCTGTGTCGTATAGGACAGCTGTTCGCTGGCCGGCGCACTCTTCTTCTCCGTTGTAAGTGTCGCGATCTGTGAATTCAGGCTGCTGATGTTGTTCGTGATCTTCTCAAGCTCCAGTTTTCCCTGATCTAATGTCATGGCAAGCTCTTCTGTATCGTATTCAAACAGCTTTGTTCCAGGCTCTACTTCCTGCCCTTTTTCAACAAAGATCTGTTTTACCTTCTGATTGTCTGCCAGTGTCAGTTTCAACGTATCCTGTGCTTCAACCACTCCTGTAAACCGGTTCTGTGTCCCAAGTCCTGTCCCTGTGATCATTCCGACGGAATCCGCATAGAGAACATTCTCTCCATCTGCTCCACCTCCACCTGTCAGATTCTTCACAAGAATCAGGGCGATCACTGCCACAAGGAAGATACCTCCGCCGATCAACATTCCTTTTTTCTGTTTTGTATCCAATCTTCTTTTTTCTTTCGGCTGACTGGAGCTCTGTGTGTCGGATGACTGCTTTCTGATTCCCCGCATCTTTTGCCCTCCTACTTTGTTTTATTTTTACTTCTTTTTGTGCAAAAGATAAAATCTCCGGGACATCCGGTACAATCTGCACAAAATATTCTCTCATACCATCAGTATACAGGAAATGTGCCTAAAAAGACATTGATATTTTCTTAAGATTTTTTATCTTTTTTCTATAGCCGGCTCACAGACTCCTTCTGCCCCGGCAAGCAGAATCATCAGAAGCAAATCTCTCTGTGGTCCAAGCCATGCTTCTTTTGGCTCGTACCATTCCTGAAGGGTATGGATTCCATCTTCTTCTCCACCTCTTCCAACAGTGATTGCCGGGATTCCCATACTGATCGGGATATTCGCATCTGTACTGCTCTCATACCGATACTCCGGTTCAATCCCCAGCAGTTCTGCCGCCCGGAATGCTGCTTTCACGATCGCACAGTCCTTTGGCTGTGCCCCCGCCGGTCTCACACCGCGTCCTTCGATCTGCACTTTGATCTGCGGCTTTGAAGCATCCCATCTTGCATTTTCTTCTTCCACTGCCTGTTTGATCACTTTATGAAGTTCTTTGTCCAATCGGTTCAGCTCTTCTTCGCTGTCCGAACGGAGGTCTACCAGCATGGATGCAAAACCTGAAATTGTATTTACAGAAGTTCCTCCCTGGATCACGCCTACGTTAAATGTTGTCTTCGGCTCATTCGGGACCTGGAATTCTGCGATCTGTGCGATGGCTCGTCCCATTGCATGGATTGGATTAGGAATGCCAAAGTTCTGGAAACTGTGACCACCTCTTCCGGTAAATGTCACCTCATAACGGTGACTTCCTGTTGCCGTATAGATCACCCCGCCCGTATACTGGTTATCAATCGAGACAAATGCATCTACCTCTGGACATTCTTCTGAAGCTTTGTTGTCGTATCCGAACAGATACTTCACGCCCTTTAGATCTCCAAGTCCTTCTTCACACACATTTGCACAGAAGATCAAGTCCCCTTTTGTGTGAAGATCTGCATGGATCATTGCTTTCGCTACTGCGATCATCTCCGCCACTGCATGTGTGTCATCGTTAATGCCAGGACAATAATAACGATTTCCTTCTTTTCTTATCGTCAGATCTGTCCCTTCCGGAAATACTGTGTCTGTGTGTGCTGCAAGCATTACACTTGGTCCTTCACCGGTTCCCGGCCAGATCCCAAGCACATTTCCAACAGCGTCAATCCTGACATCCCTAAGCCCGATCTCCCGGAACCGCTCCCGGATATACTCCGCTTTTTTCTCTTCCTTATAAGAAGGTGCCGGGATCTGACACATATTGAGCGTGTCCTGAGTCGTTGCCGGATCTTCTTCCTTTATATATTCCAATGCCTGTTTTATTTTTTCATTTTCAAGAATCATTTTCCTGTTTCCCTTCGTTCTGTGTACTTTGTATTTTGCTGTAATAAACACTTTTAGTATATCATATTTTCTTAATGATACCGTGATTTTGCGGATTTTCTATAACAGTAATTTTTTTATTGAACTTTTTCATTTATCGTGGTATACTCTGACTAAAGTTTTGAACTTTTAAATTGAACTTTTAGAGATTTTTGTATTGAAGCAGATTTTAAATTGAACTTTGTATTTTGTTAATACTTTATTAATGGGGTCTGACCTCTGGAAGGATGACCCCAGAAAGGAGCTTTATGGAAACCTTTGCAGACAGATTAAAAGCCGCTATGAACGAGCAAGGCCTGAAGCAGGTTGATCTTGTTCGTCTTGCCCAGCAGAAAGGGATCAAGCTTGGGAAAAGTCATGTCAGCCAGTATGTCAGTGGGAAGACAATCCCGCGTACCGACATCTTACATTTTCTGGCAGATGCCCTGCAGGTTGATCCTGACTGGTTAAACAATAATAATGATAATGATTCCACACTGTCAGATGTTGATATGATACAGACATCCGCAGATAATTCAGGAGGTATGAAAGTGAGAGAATTCAAGAAATCATCCAAGTTAAATAATGTATTATATGATGTGAGAGGTCCGGTTGTTGATGAGGCTGCCAGAATGGAAGAGATGGGAACTCATGTACTGAAGCTTAATATCGGAAATCCGGCTCCGTTTGGCTTCCGTACACCGGATGAGGTGATCTATGACATGAGCCGTCAGCTTTCTGACTGCGAAGGCTACTCTGCTTCTGCCGGTCTGTTCTCTGCGCGAAAAGCGATCATGCAGTATGCCCAGTTAAAGCACCTGCCGAATGTAACGATGAGCGATATTTACACAGGAAATGGTGTCAGTGAACTGATCAATCTTACCATGTCTGCTCTTTTGGATACAGGGGATGAGATTCTTATCCCGTCTCCGGATTATCCGCTCTGGACAGCTTGTGCTACACTTGCCGGTGGAAAGCCTGTGCACTATATCTGTGATGAGCAGTCTGACTGGTATCCGGATATCGAGGATATGCGTAAGAAGATCAATGACCGTACAAAAGCGATCGTTATTATCAATCCAAACAATCCGACCGGTGCTCTTTATCCGAAGGAAGTACTGCAGCAGATTGTAGATCTCGCAAGAGAACACCAGCTGATCATTTTCTCTGATGAGATTTATGACCGTCTTGTTATGGATGGAAAAGAGCATGTTTCTATCGCTTCTCTCGCACCGGATCTGTTCTGCGTGACATTCAGCGGACTGTCCAAGTCCCATATGATCGCTGGATTCCGTATCGGATGGATGATCTTAAGTGGAAATAAAAATATTGCAAGAGACTATATCGAAGGAATCAAGATGCTTTCCAACATGCGTCTTTGCTCTAACGTTCCGGCACAGTCCATTGTACAGACAGCTCTCGGCGGACATCAGAGTGTAAATGATTATATTGTTCCGGGTGGACGTATTTACGAGCAGCGTGAATATGTTTACAAGGCTCTGACGGATATTCCGGGAATCAGCGCAGTAAAACCGCAGGCTGCATTTTATATGTTCCCGAAGATTGATACGAAGAAGTTCAATATTGTGAATGATGAGAAATTTGCTCTTGATCTGCTTCGTGACAAGAAGATCCTGATCGTTCAGGGAAGTGGATTTAACTGGCATCAGCCGGATCATTTCCGTGTGGTTTATCTGCCGCGTATTGAAGTGCTGAAAGAGGCGGTTGGTAAAATCGGGGAGTTCCTGCAGTACTATAGACAGTAGGAATTCAAAAAATGAGCTTTGGAAAATCAAAACTTTCCAGAGCTCATTTTTTCAGGGCAAAGCCCAACTTTATCCAAGCAGTTCTCTTACCATCTCTGCATCAAATTCAACTTTCTCCACATGGTTCACCTCAATCTGATACAGTGCATTCGCTGCGATGTGTTCTGCTGCCTGTTCCAGATCTCGGATTCCTGATGTATTGGAGTACAGTTCAATCACTTCATTGAGTGCCTCTTCTGTCATAATGCACTCTTCTGCCTTCAGGCTCATGCGTTTCAGCACCTTCGGAAGTGAGAATTTGGAGAAGATTACTTTCTTCTCTTCCGGTGTATAATCCGGGATATCAATGACAGCGAAACGGGACATGAGCGGTGCACTGATCTGATCCTTGTCATTCGCTGTAGCGATTGGATATACACCAACGGTAGGGATCATACACTCCATGTAATTGTCTGTAAATCCAAGGTTGTCCAGCAGTGTAAGTAAAACATCTGCCGGGTTTCCGTTTCCCTTTCCGGATGCCGCCTTATCCAACTCATTAATAATGAATACCAGATTGGATTCCCCTGCCATGGAGAATGCTTCCATGATAATACCTGGCTTTGCGTTCGAATAGATTCTTGAACTTCCTGTCAGCTGTTCCGGATCGTTAATGGAACTCATGTCCAGTGTTGTCCAAGGAAGTTTAAGGATTCTTGCAACTGCATAAGCAATCTGAGATTTACCTGTTCCTGCCGGTCCGACAAGCAGAAGTCCGTACGCCGGAAGTGTGTGTGTACGGTTGATCTGAATGATCGTCTCTATGATTCTCTGCTTTACTTTCTCCATTCCATACAGCTCTTCATCCAGAATTCTTCTCGCTTCATCCGGATCGATTGCTTCAAAGTAATTGCTCTTCCACTGAATATTCATCATGATAGAAAGTGCTCTCTGTGCGTGACGGCGCTCTTCCTGAGAGACCTCGTGAGAACGTGCAACTGCAAGATTTCTTCTTGCCCACAGACGAATGTTATCCGGAAGTGTACGTCCTGCGCACGTCATAAAGTCTGTAATACTCTGAATACTTGTAAGCTTCATGTCATCTCCGGACTCTTCCTGCTCGTCATCATTGATCTTTTCTTTTGGTGCATCACTTGCAAACAGCCGCTCGATCATAAACTGAAGGAAGCCGTCCTCAGCAGATAATTTTGTTCCGCCTCCAAATGCGATCTCACGGATTCTGTAAACGGCATAACCATCCGGCTTATTTTCTCCGGAAAGACGTACATTAATGTGATTTTCTCCAAGCCATTTTAAAAGGCTGACAAAACGGGCATCGATCTGAAGAATGTCGGCAATGAAGGTTTCTTCTTCATCTTTAAATTCAAACGAGGTCCGTTTGGATGGGTTTGTGAAAATACCACAGGGATGATGCGGGAAAGCCTTCTCTTTTGTATCCAGAATAAGGATCGGCTGATCCGGAGAAGTAAACGGTGTGTTTGTGCGGAAAACAGTATACGTACATTCGGAAACTTTTGCTTTTTCCGGGGAATTGCTGAAATCAAAAACAGGCATGACAGAACCTCCTAATAAAATAAGTGCTTATTGGTACAATAAAAACAGTGTAGCACGAATTAAAAAATCCTGCAATCAATATGCAGAATTTTGTATTTTTATGCTATGAAAATATTGGGCAAGCGGATATTCGAAATGGAAGCAGGGAACTTATTAGATTCGGTTAAATTTTCGGAAGGCATAAAAAAGCCCTCCGGGCAGGATCACACTGCGACAGAGAGGAATTATTTCCCC
>OHUD01000795.1_pt1 | contig 12727 bp, 7 predicted proteins | sample 1579021 | NCBI WGS metagenome assembly OHUD01 (sample SAMEA3879597, study PRJEB24766) | human gut metagenome | biome: human-associated habitat; feature: feces | place: USA | collected 1985/1987
CTCTGTTTCGGAGGGTGCAGCATCTCCCACGGTAATAGTGATAGCATTCTTAGTACCATCAATATCATCGGTAAGCCACTTAATTAGGTTTTCAAAAGAGGAACCTGCAGTAATTACCGGCTTAATATATTCCGAGTTCTTAGCAAATGCACTAAGAGCAAGGTAATCTACCGAAGTGTTATTGTTATCATCGGCAGTTTTGTAGGTTATTACTGGTCCCTGTTCAAGTACTTGCCCATTAGCTGAATATATTTTATAATACAAGGTATTAGCTTGCTTATAAAAACCAACCTGGAAAGTATTTGCACTACCAATTGGATCTCCATATCCCTTGGTTACTAATCCAAAACTATAAGTAGTACTACCAGATTTTAAAGTAATCAAAGCAGAGGGTTTAGCTGGGTCAGTTACAGCAGAAGCAACTGAGATTTCATCTTCTGAATCTTTAGCTTTTCTTGCCGCAGCCGGAGAAGCAGTTACTGTACCTTGAGTAGCTCCTTTGCCAAGTACTCGAATAACACGAAGCTTAGAACCACCTTGCAAAGCCTTTTCGATATTTGATACAGAACCATCGGGTACAATTTCAGAACCATAGATTCTTTGGAACTGAGAGAATGTAGAGATGATTTCTGAAGGGTCATCGTATGGACCTTTAGTAGTTCTAGCCAATACACAAGAAACTCCTAACATGGGAGTAGTTTGAAGAACATTGTTGTTCTTAAACTTAAAATCAACATGAGGTGAAGTTGGCATAATTCTATTGTGATTAAAGTTAATTACTCGTTTAATTTATACCCTAGAGTATTGTACCTATACCTTAGGTACTTTTAACTCTAGCATCTCATTTTCGTTTTGTTCGAACAATCCAATAAGAACCGATATATCCTTGATAGGTGTAAGAGTACCTTCTCCCAAAGCTTTTTCTGGAAGAATACCGTCCTTACATACATAGGTGTATACCTTCTCAAGTATACCATGCTCTACATCTGGATGGTCATAATAATTACCAATCTCAATGAATAGGTTTCCGGTGGGAGCAAGCCTGCCCTTTTCCCATTCCTCTAAATCATTGAAGTATGGTCTCACGTATCCTCTAGCAGGTAAGCCAGTATATAAGATTGTATGTAGCAATCTCATATCTGATTGTGTTTGAGAAACCAGATGTACATCTATGGTAATATCCTTAGTTTCATAAGGAAACTCTGAAGCTTGGTAATTACCATCCTCAAGTTTATCACCAATGATGTATTTATTCACACCAATATCTCCAGCATAATAACCCTGTAGTTCTATGGTTATTCTTGGGAGAGTCTTTGGGCCTTTTACTTGATTATTCCCTATACCAAAAAGTGGTATAAACTTCTTCATACCTTTGATTGCCTCTTGAAATCTTTTTTCGTTTTCTTGAGACAAAGGTAAGAAGTCTTCTGGGTTTAAGGTAAGACCCATTTCCAACATTGTACTAAGTAGAGAGATATAAAAAGTTCTTTCTACTATTTCTTCTGAGTTTACCATTAAAGTCCTAATCTAATATTTAATTGAACACTTTGATTGCCATTGTCATTAATATACCCATTATAAGTTACCTGAATACCTCCAAAACCACTCATTATGGTTTGTAAATGACCAACACAATTTAATTCACTAACCCATTGAGTAGCAATATTTGAAGGATAATCGGTAAGCCATACTTTAAAGGGTATTGGTTCTGAACCAATACCTCCAGGGAATTGACCCTCTATTGTCTTACTTATATCGGTTATCTTAAATTGTTTTATAAATTTAGCAACTTGAATACCGTTGATAAGGTAGTACTGATAACCCTTTACATTACTAATCTGAGCAGTACTAGTATTTTGACCAAGATTTGGGAATGGTATATTCGGGGTTGGTTCAAAGCCATACTTAGTAGTTCTAGTACCTGGAGATTGAGTTATATTTAAAACTATCTCAGTGTTAGGTTCTTGCTGTGAGATAATCTTAACTATAGCAGTTCTTTCCAAGGGGTCATAGTTACTGGGGTTATGTTCTTGATTAGTAGATTTAGTTTTGATAGTAAGCTTACCTACGGCATTAGCTTCTCCAATTTCTTGGGTTACCTCTAACCAATCTGAGGAGCTTTCAACTTTCCAATCTACAGCACGATATTCATCTTGAGGCTTATTATCGATAAACTTCTGTTGGTAACTGTATACACCTATTTCTAGGGTCTCACCCCTTTTAGTACCATCGAAAGTATGGGAAGTAGTTTCTGGAGTGATACTAAAATAAGTTCCCCAGGTCTCTACTATTTTAGGAGCGGCCTTTTGTACCAGAGTTACTTCCCTTTCTACACCCTGAACTACTACCTTGAGAACCTGCTCTTTTATATTATTCATGTCTTCGTTTACTGCCTTAGGCTTTACCCTAATAGTTGCAGTACCAGTTCCGGATAATGAAGATATTTCAAAGTCTGCTGCCATTTTTAACTTTCCTTATTTCTTTTCTAACTTCATTTCGTATTTCCTTTTGTAAGGCAGCTTTTCCACCAGCAGCCTTAAATGCAGGATTCCAAAGAGGACGAGGTGGTAAATTACCATCTCTGCTACCATACTCTAACATGATAGCTATCTGATTCAAAGTCTTTCTTGAAGTCTTACCAGTATAGGTAATCTTCTTGATTCCAATTGGTAAACCAACGAAAGTTCTATTCTTGGTCTTTACTACAGTAACGGATTTAGCATATTGACCCGTGAGTCGTAATAGAGTATGCTCCCCATATTTCTTTACAGTACCTGGAGCATGTTTTGGCCAAGAAGTATGGGTACCGGGTGGTGGAACACCCGTATTCAAACTTCGTCTTACTATACGAAGAAGTTGATTACCAAACTTTTCTGTACCTTTCGCATAGCCTTCGGTTAAGATACTTGGAGTTTTGGCAATCAACCTTTCTGCACGAGCTTGTTCTCGTTTATCTACGTATATTTCTAGAGGGCCAACTGGAGTCGATAGTGTAATATTAACCGACTTACTTGGCATAATTCTTACTGTTGTTTAGGTTTATCCAATCCCAGCTCCTGAGCAATTCTCTGTAACAGAGTCTCTTGAGTGGATATTCGTTGGTCCATGTATTGACGGAACTCCTCAAACCCTGGAGCAGGTTTACTTGGAGCAGAAGGTGATTGGTTAATTGAATTGAGAATGTTATCGCATTCAGAAACAATTGCCTCAAACTTTGGTCGATTGTTAAGTATATTCAAGGCATTATGTTTCTGCATAGTAACCTCATTAATTATATTCACTACATCGGTAGTATAATATACACCATTATAAATACCTTCATCAGATTGTGATGGCAAGTATACGGTGAGTTGTGATACCGAATCTTGGATTACCAATTCGACACTGTTAACAAAGCCGTCTTTAGCACCAGAGGCCATTGGTTTACTTTCTCCTACCTTTACGATTCTTGCTGTATCAAAAATAGGATAACCAGACCGTCTGTCTTTTTCTAATGTGAAAATCATTTCACCTTTCTGTACCTTTTGGAAAATCAATGTTCTTTCGTCCATAATCATCTTTTATTAATTAAGTTTAAACCAAATGAAACTGCACCTGGATTCCTTTGCATGAAGTCTACCAGGTTTAAGAATTGATAGTATCCAAATTGATTTATGAGTACCTGAGCTTTGTTTGCTACTTCTTGTGCAATCTCTATATTGGGAGCAGGTAGAGCTAATTGTATCTTGAATTCGGTGAGTTGTTCTTGTTCCATAATTCCTTAGTTTAATGAGTTAAAACGAAAAAAGGAGTACACCTAAAAACAGATGCACTCCTTTAATCATCTTGGTATTTTAAATTACTAAGCTGGCGTTGTAGTACCGGTCTTCAAGGCAGCTACCACTTGATTGACGATGTTCTGGTCTCTCTGAGCATCTATCACTCGATTGAGGCGAGCAATCTCGGTGTCTTTAGCAGTGTTCTCGATGAGGCACTTGATTTCCTGTTGGCCATTCTTGAGGTCACAGCAGCAACGTTCCAACTGAAGAGCCAAGTCAGATTTTACTTCTTTAATCAAGCCTTTGGTTTCACAGCAGCAATCCGACTGTTGGTGTTCCATGTGGCAGAGACGATCCATAACACGGTTGAAGCCTGCGCCCATTTGGTCACGAGAATCTCGGATATCCGAATTAGTTTTGTAACCCAAATCGCAAAGACCTCTTTCCGTAGTGAAACGGTTGTTAAGGATTTCCCTACCAACACCGGCAACGTCTTTTGCTACACCATTGACTTCTTGAGTAACTCCACGAGCTGCATCAGAGATATCTTTGTAGATACCCGCCTTTGCTTCCTGAACCGTAGCTTCTACTTTCTGAATATCAGCTTTTGTGTCATTGATTTTGTCCCATACGGAAACTGCAGCAGCACCAAAGCCACCACCTACCAATGCACCACCAACGGCTCCCCATCCAGAGCCCCAGCCTGAGTTGTTACGCGACCATAGTTGCAATCGTTGCAACCTCTATCCGCGATTACAACGCCATCGCCAGCACCTTTTACTTCGACTCCCATAACGGTTTAGTTTTAGAAAGTTAATAAATAAGTTTTTGATTTCTCTAATACATTATAAAATACTATGGTGTTGTATTTTAAATACTAAAGTAATATTCATAGGTAATCACTGCAGCATTCTGAGTTATGTTGACTGTAAGCTCCCAACCGTCATCATCGTTTTCTGCTTGCCTTAATTTAATGGTACCTGACCTTGTTGATTCTACGGTATTCTCTGTTAAGGTTAAGGTTAACCCATAGTTTCCATTATCACTTGATAACGTTGTAATTGCTACATTTGTAACCCAACTTGGTTTTGAGGTTACAGTTAAAGCTAATGGGTATCTTGTACTTATTTCAGAACCGTTTATTACCTTAGTCTTAAAAGAATAAGCTACATCAACTGTAAAATTATTACCTCCCAAAGCTGATAATCCGGTTCTGGAAGTAGTTCTAGAACCAGTAGGGGAAGTAAATGCCAAGTAATACTTATAAGATACTGAAGCAGCACTCTGAGTAACTGTGATGGTTTTAGTAGTTGCCCCACTATAGGATGCAGTTACTGTACAACTTCTACTTGAAGTACCCGTGTTCTCTGTAGCAGTAAGTACCGTCTTAGCTGAATTCAAACTAAATCCAGTACCACTTGCACTAACCGTAGGTGTAGCACTCTTCGAAGAACCTGCACTTGTTGACCCTGAACTCCAATGGTTGGTAGTAGGTATACTTACACTGGCATAAATATTAACACTACCTCCTGAATTAGAGATAGAGTATGAATTTGCCGATAAACTTATTACTGGTGTACCATCGGTAGTACTGGTAATTGAATTCGCTGCCTGATATACATCAAGGGTTATAGATTTCGATTTACCATTCAGGGATACTGTACAAGTAAGGGAGCCTACTCTTGTTCTAGCCTTAGATGTAGTTCCCAAAGAACTTGCACTAACGGCAGTACCATAAGAAATACTAGCACCAGTTGTAACTGTACCTCCTCCCGTAGTAGAACCATTCCATCCCCAAGTCTGTGAATAACTTGGAGCTGTTGTAAATGAACTCCTTGTTCCTCCTGATGCTGGGATATCTGATACTGCTCCACCACTTACTGTGATTTCACTATAGGTTCTATAACCTGCAGATTGAGAACAACTAATGGTTAACTTCTTATTGGTTTCTGCTTGAGTTAATACTACACTACCAGACTTTGCCGAAGTAGAAGTATTATTGGCCATAGTTACCGAAGTACCAGTACCAGTAACTCCTGTATTAGCCCGGGTATAACTTAAAGAAACCTGACTACCATAAGTATGCCCATTTCTGTACTCTTGTTTGTAAGAAGTTACAGTAAATGTTTTCGTTCCTCCAGTTGCCCCAAATGACATAGATGTTGGATTCACTGAGAAAGTCTGAGTCCAACTTTGAGATGCTGCTGCCTGAGACCAACCGATAGCAAAAGTTTTACCAGAGCCCTGTTGGAGTATTACTCCATCAGTCTTGGACCTTGCAGTTAAATCTAAGTTCTCTTGAGCAACCCAACCTCCGGCATCGGACCAAGATATCCAAGAAGGTAATCCAGAAGTAGAGTAATTTACATCCTCTTTAATACCAGTAGCTACACCATCTAAGTACTTTTCCCGATTAGAGGTTCCTCCAAAGCCTTTATCTGCATTGGTAGGAGACCCACCTAAAGCAGTAAAGTTTAGAGTAGTATTAGCAAGGGTAAAAGTATACTTATAGGTTACCTTATGAATATCTTCGAGTTTAACACCCTCGTTATTTCCATAGGAACTAGCATTGGAGATTTCCAAGCCAACGTAATTTTCCCCCGTTCCTGTAGGGGTGAGTGCTAACAATTCAGCCTTGGTAGGGCAGTCGTTACCTGTCTTACCAAGGCCTACTTTAGTTTTGACAGCACTCCATGTTGCTATCTCTCCCATATTAATCTACATCTTTAAGATTTCTGAGTTCTGAGATTTCAGCCTTCAAAGCCTTAATCTCATCGTAAAGAAGTTTGATACCTTCGATTGCCAGAGTAGACATCTTATGGTACTTAACTTGTTTTACCAATACGTATTCTTCACCGTCGATAACAACTGTTTCGAATTCCTCAGGATTAGGAACTGAATCCTTAGTTCTTGGGTCTTCTTCTACGTAGTTATTAAACCCAGCTGCTTCCAAACCTTGTGCAATGGTACCTTCATCTTCCTTACCATCCATGATAAAGGATTCTGTAGGTATACTGCAAATTTGTTCCAGAGTATGGGTTAACGGTTTGATGTTAGATTTCAATCTTTCATCGGAAGACTCTTTCCAGAAACCAGAAGGAGCAGTAGTCTTAGCAAATACTACCTGGTCGGTAGTTGCCAATCCCAACTGGGTTCTAGTTACTGAATGAGGATTATCCTTTCTACCAGCATGGTTATTGATAGAAGTCTGAGCAGCAGTACCAGCAGCCTTAGCATCGGCAATAGCAGAAGCTTGAGCGGTAGATACTGGTTTGTTAGCATCTGAGGTATTATCAGCATTACCCAAACCTACCTGAGCCTTGGTTACTCCATGAGGATTGCTCTTATTGGCAATATGCTGATTTACCTTGGTTTCCAATGCAGTTAAATCGGTATCAGTATTACCTACTGCTTCATCGATGTAAGTCTTCAATTCTGTTCTAAGAGAATTGATGGCATTGGTTCTGTTAGTAATCTCATTTGCCAACCCAGTAACTGTGCTATCCAAGTTCTTCTTGTCGGCTGCGGTCATTACACCGGCTACAGTTTGTGTAGCTGCGGGAATATCGAAAGTATGTTGAGTTTCGTTTACTTGGAAACTACCATCCTCTTTCCTTTCTGTCCACCAGTAACCCAGGGTTAATTTAGTAGCAGAAGTAATCAGATTAATTAGGTTACCCGAGTTCTCCAAATCTCTACCCAAGATATGGTCAGGCAAACTATTAATCTTAGCAAGAAGAGCATTATCTGCATTGGTACGATTTGTAGTTTCTGTAGTTATCTGATTAGGTAAAGTAGTGTCAAGCTTAACTTTATCGGTAGCAGACATAACTCCAGCCTGGGATGCTGTAGCAGCAGTAATCTGAGAATAATGACCTTGAACATTACCGTTGCCAAACCAACATTTGAAATTCAATCGTACAGTACTTGCTTGGTAAGTGTTGTTATCAAAATGGGATGCACCATTAGTCTTCAAAGAAGCAATCTGGTTTTCTAATTCTTTACCTCTACCACCATCAAAAGCAGTACCAGTAATTTGCCCAAGAATAAGTACCTGAGCATCTGCTCTTGCAAAGATAGTACCTGTCCAACGGAATTGGTAAGGAGGTTCACCATTGGTGATATTGATATAAATCTTACCAGCTTCTCCAGTGATGGCATTTTGATGAGCTGCATCTGAATACAATTTGATATTCGTAAGTTCACCAGTAGCGGATTTATCATAGGTAGCATATACATCGATGATGTCATCTACATATGAAGGTAATTGGTTAGCCGGTACTGTACCATTTGCATCGAGAGAAGCAAATCCATTAGCTTTACCTTTCGTAGCAACAAAGGCATCATGTTTAGCTTCTAGAGCATCAATATTTGCCTGCAACTTATTATCAAGTGCAGTATCTGCTGCTGTTCTATCAGAAATCTCTTTATCGATTCTTGCACCCAATGCAGTGTCGGCATCTGTACGAGCTTTTGCTTCATCAGCTACTGCTTTAGTGAACTTGGTATCAAGAGCAGTATCTGCATCTTTACGGTCTTGGATTTCTTTGTTCAGGGCAGCTGTAGATTCATTACCTAAAGCCTCGATTGCATCCTTGCGGTCTTGAACCTCTTGAGCAATAGCATCTGGTAAGGTCTCATCAAGATTTACCTTATCAGCAGCGGTCATTACACCGGCCTTTTCCTTAGTTGCCTTAGGTATGGAAATATTATCTGTCCCCTTCGTTTCATAAATACCCGTCTCTTCATTCTTTACTGAAGGTCGAGAAACAAGGTCTACATGTTCCGCATAGGGTACTGAATTGCGATGATAACTTACAAACTTTGGAGGAAGAGAATCGAACAACTTCTTATCGGCAGCTGATTGTACACCAGCCTTTTCGGGAGTTGATGAAGGCAAAGTAATTGGGTTCTGAACTGTAGTACCATCTTCAACATTAGTCTTAGTAGCAGCAATTCCCACTGTGGTTTCGTTAGGAGTAACGGCACCCAAAGCAAAGTTAGCGGTATTGATTCTGTCCAATTCTACCTTATCTTTCGCAGTCATAGTACCAGCCTTATCTGCCGATACTACCGGTAAATCGAAAGTATCTGTAGTGTCATCATTCAAGCCATTATCCTTAGTTACTGTAACTGTAACCTTATCAGGATCAGAAGCTGCTGAGATTTCGGTAATAGCATTGGGGTCTAAGCCATCAAGTTTAACCTTGTCTGCAGCAGACATAACTCCGGCAAGAGTTTGAGTAACTGGCAAAAGGTTCTTAGTTGCCTCTACCTCATCACCATACTGATTATTCTCTTGGTCTTTAGTAGAAGTTTTTACCTTGAATGTAAGTTGAGTAGCGTTACGAGTTACAGCACTTACATCTGTAACCATGGTACCAGGCAAAGCATCAGAAGTACCTTCCTCAGCTACTAATCTTTCCTCATGGTCATTGGTAATTGCAGTGAATTTATTATCCAATGCAGTATCGGCATCGGTTCTGTCTTGAATTTCTTTATCGATACGAGCATTGATTTTCTTATCTTCTGCAATACGAGCAGCTTCCTCTGCATCGATATTATCCTGGAGAACTTTATCAGCAGCAATTCTTTCTTCCCTTTCTGTATTGAGGTCAGAAGTATTCTGGTCGATTTTTGCCTCCAATCGGATATCTTCGGATTTACGAGCAGCAATTTCACTTTCCAACAAATCCTTGATGGCAGTGTAATTACCATTAACGTTATCTTGAATACCCTGGATTAGTTCCAAGTTACGTTGGATATTTGCCGAATTCTGATTTACCAGAGCATTGGTAGCATTCAGAGAAGTTAACAACTCTGTACGAGTTTCACTAACGAAAGTTCTCAAATCATTTACCGTTGTGGTAAGAGTAGTACTCAGGTTAGTGAAAGACTGTTGCAGGTTATCATCTCCCTGTTCACGCAAGTTCTTTTCGGCAGTAAGCTTATTCTCCAATTCGGTAAGCTTAGCAGTCATAGTTGCAGCGAAGTTGGGGTCATCTCCTAATGCTTTAGCAATCTCTGCTAGAGTATCAAGTACTTCAGGTGCAGAACCAATAATCTTTTGGATAGCCGCCTCTACTTGTTCGGCATTCTGGAAATCAGAATCGTTGAGTAATTCTGATACCTTCGTAATATAATTTGCATGTTCTTCGATGCCATCAAGTTTAGCATACAGAAGGTCGGTAAAATCATTTGCCGAAAGACCCTTGCCATCTACCTTGTCTACTTTCTTATTATCCATTGCCTGGTCTGCAGCAGTACGGTCTGCCTTTTCCTGAGCAATAGCATTATTAATAAGGGTATCTTGATTAGCACGTTCTGTGGCCTCCTTATCGATATTGGTTTGCAACAGAGTATCACCTGCCAAACGTTCATTCTTCTCAGTAAGGATATCCTGGTTGATAGCAGCCATGTCATCCTTGTGATTCTGAAGGTTGGTATCAATCTTTGCCTCAAGAGAAGTTTCCTTGGCAATTGCTCGGTCTTTCTCTGTATTAATTGCAGTGGTATTATTCTTAACCTGTTCTTTAAGGTCATTCATAGCAGTCGTATTGCCTGCCTCTAGAGAATCAATACGAACTCCCAATGCAGTATCAGCCGCAGCTCTGTCCGTTTTCTCTTGGTCAATCTTGGTATTCAATTTACCTACCTCTGATTCCAAAGCTTGTTTGGTATTATCCAACTTAGCAGTGAATTCTGTAGACAAGGCTTTATCAGCAGCAGTACGGTCTGCTACTTCTTTATCAAGATTTACCTGAAGAACTTGGTCTGCAGCTGTTCTCTCAACACGTTCAGTGTTAAGGTCGATATTTACATTATCGATACGAGAACTCAAACCACTGTCAGCATTGGTACGGTCAACGATTTCCTCGTTAATCATATCCTTAACTTCCTTGTAGTTATCGCCTACAGTCTTGGTTAAGTTAGTGATAGCTTCTGAGTTCCTTTCAATATCGTGCTGATTAGTAGCGATAGCAGTAGTATTCGCATTAACCTGTTCCGTAAGCTCATTACGAAGAGTGTTAATAGAATCCTGAATGCTCAAAGCCAATTCTGAAACACGTTTGTTTACGTTATTCAGACTTACAGTGTAAGCCTCATCAGCAGTCTTTCTGTCGGCAATTTCCTTATCCAAGCTGGCTTGAATTGCAGCATCAGCATCTTTACGGTCTTGGATTTCCTTATTCAGGTTATCCTTAACTACATTAAGAGCAGTATCACCTGCAGTAGATTTATTGTCGATATATTCTTTCAGCTTAGTTTCAAGAGCAGTATCTGCAGCAATACGGTCTGCTTTTTCAGTAGCTACCTCTGCACTGTTTGCAGCATCACCAGCAATACGGTCTTCCTTCTCTTGGTTAATCTCCTCAGTTAAGGCAGCTAACTTCTTGGTGATAGTTGCAGCAAAATTTGGGTCATTACCAAGGGCATCAGCAATTTCCTTCAATGTATCAAGTACCTCGGGAGCAGAGCCTACAATTTTCTGAATAGCAGCATTAACTTGCTCTTCATTTTGGAAGTCCATATCATTAACCAACTCAGAGAGCTTGGTAATGTAATTGGCTTTCTCTTCAATACCGTCAAGCTTAGCCTTAAGAATATCCGTGAAGTCATTCTTAGTCAATGAATAACCTTCACGTTTATCTACCTTCTTATTATCAAGTGCCGTATCTGCATCTTTACGAGCTTGAGTTTCAGTAGCAATAGCTTCCAACAGTTGAGCCTTATCTGCTTGACCTTGGAGTTTTACATCCTCAATTTTATGGTCTAAAACCAAATCCTGAGCAGCACGAGCAGTAGCTTCGGAATCAATATTATTCTGAAGTACCTGGTCTGCAGAGGTACGAGCTTGAGCCTCTTGGTCAATTTTACCTTGCAAAGCATTATCTGCATTAGTACGGTCAGCTACCTCTTTAGAAATTTCGTTGTGAAGAACTTGGTCCTCAGAATGACGATCTACTGCTTCCTGATCTATCTTACTCTGAAGAGCCTGGGTATCAGATTGGCGATTAGTAATTTCCTCGTTAATCTTAGAATCCAAGACAGTATCAGCATTGGTACGGTTGGCAGTCTCTTCAGCAATCTTTGCCTCGAGTGCAGCCTTATCATTGATATGAAGAGTCTTAAGGTTATTTACACTTTCCTTAATCTCATTATCGGCAGCGATACGTTCATCTTTTTCCTTTTGAATAAGGTCCTTGAGTTCTTTCTCAAGTTCACCATTATCTTGATTTACCTTATCTTCAAGGTCTTTGATGTCTTCAGCATTCTTATCTACCTTCTTCTCAACTCGGTCGATTTCAGCTTTTAAGTCTGACTTTACAGTATCAATCTTCTTGTTAATCTGATCTAGCCCATATTCAAGATTATCCTGAACTGCTGCTACTGCTGCACCCAAAGCGGCTTCTGCCTCTTTAGCTCGATTAACCTCTTCTGTTAAAGCAGTACGTAATTCGGTTAGCTTATTGGGGTCATTACCCAATGCTTCTGCCAACTCTTTAAGAGTATCAAGGGCATCATCAGCACCATCAACCAAATCACTAATCATCTGTTTAACTTCTTCCTCAGTTTGATATTTCAAATCATTCTCAAGCTGAGAAACTTTAGTGATATAATTTGCATGTTCTTCGATGCCATCAAGTTTAGCCTTCAACTCATCTGTAAAATCATTTTTCGATAAGTCGTATCCTTCTTTCTTATCTACCTTATTCTTGATAGAAAGTACGAAGGCCCAGAACTCATTTATGGTTCCTCCAAAGCCAGCTTTAACAAAGTCATCATAGTAACCCTGTAATAACCGCTGGTCTATTTCTTCGCAGGTATAATACTTACTTACATACATATTTTATAAAATTTAAGGATTAATTACTGCACGTTGACGACCCAGTAAGAATTCAGAATCGATATCCCTGAATGGTTCTCCCTCTGAACCACAGAAGGCATTCATTGGTATATTCGGATTT
>OHUD01000796.1_pt1 | contig 12714 bp, 8 predicted proteins | sample 1579021 | NCBI WGS metagenome assembly OHUD01 (sample SAMEA3879597, study PRJEB24766) | human gut metagenome | biome: human-associated habitat; feature: feces | place: USA | collected 1985/1987
CATTATTCCATGTCGTTGATTGAAAGGAGAAAAACAGATGAGGAAAGTTTTATACTGCTTTCCCTATCTATCTTGCTGGCAATTGTATTGATATCAGCGAACACCTGTGTTTTGAAGAAGGTCATCATTATTAATTATGACTTTTCGTTTCGCCGAGGTTTTTCCTGACCCAAATGAATAAGACAAATCAATCATTACACTGCGTGCGACGATACCAAATCGTGTTTGCCTTGAAAAATTACTATTTTGCACATGCTGTACGGCTTCACGATATTTCTCATTTCTAAAGGGGCTGTTAATATTTAATCTGATGTTCAATTTATTGTCTAACATTCGTTTCTGTACATAGCAGGAATACTTTTGGAACTTATTATATGCTATTTGCATTTCAGGTTCTTGCTGAAAAACACCCCATTGTGCTCCTATTGTCCAATCATTCTTCAAATTCCAGTCTCCGCTTAAATTTAAAGAATAGTGCGTGGCATGTTGCTTGAAATCAAGTCGCGTAGATTTCATATAGGTTTTACCTACTCTGCCGTTGATATTGAAGGACAATGCTTCTGTGGGACTATAACTAATATAGATAGAACCTGTTATTTTATTATAGCTTCCTAAGTTGTCGTAAGTATATGCTATTGTTTTCTCATTCTGTTGGGATGGATATTTGACGATAGCATTGTCTGTGTTTGAGTAGTCCAGCCATGTGGCAAAAGTGACAGAGTTAGAGAAATAATAGTAGGATAAGTTCATTTGGTTTATTTTTTCCGAGCGGATATCGGGATTACCATATTCTACAGAGAATTCATCAACTTGCTGCTGATATGGGTTCATCTGCCAGATGGAAGCACGTTTTATCAGTGAAGAATATGATAAAGAAAGACTGGAATATTGTGATAAAGTATAGGATAGGAACAAACGGGGTATCCAGTCGAATGTGTGATAGGAGTACTCATTCTCCTTTTCATTGCTGTACTCTATTTTGTTATAAGTATTTTCTATACGAGCACCGGCACTGAAGGAAAATTGATTAAGGCGTAGCTGGTAAGATAAATAAGCAGCCCATATATTCTGTTTTTGTTTGAACTTATCTATCTCGTTCTGCGCATATTTGTTTCCCTCTATCCATGTCCCTGTTTCGGGATTCCACTCATAATATAATGGACTGGACGTGCTCCTTCTATAAATATCTTTTGCTCCTATAGAAAGAGTATGCTTATTCAGTGGAATAGTATAATCAGCTTGTACCGTGTGTTCGGTTAATCCACCTTTTGTATTGGCTTTGTGGATGTATTCATTATAACTGTCTTTATTTTCAGAGTCAGTGAAGGAGCGTTCAGTCACATTGTTTTTCTTATTATCCGGGTTGAATGCATATCGATAGGTTAATAAGAACCGTTCTCTTTTCTTGTGTGGATATAAGTTTCTGTATGACAGATTAATCTCACGGGCACCGTCGTGTTGGTTTATTTTGTCAAATACATTCGAGTGATAATAAGGATTTGAGGGTGTTTGGTAATTATTGTTATATATTGTGTTCATGTTAATCCTTTGTAGCATGAAGTTGGCATCAGCATAGACAGAGTTCAGTGTATCTATGTTGTATTCCAATAGTCCTTTTATCAGATGATTTGTTATATTTCCGTCTGTTTCCCATTCCTGTGTGGTGACTGTTTTATCCGTTTCATTCAGAAATGTTTCTGTATAGGACGATGATGGTACGTGGTCGAGCTGTGTATTATTGAAACTGTAACCGAAAGAAGCCGATAGTTTATCTTTAGTAAAAAGAATGTTTACGCCGGCATTTTCCGCAGGATGTGTATTTCCGCCGGCATTCAGAATGATGCGGTAGTTATTAGGTTGGTTTTTCAGGGTGATGATGTTTAGAATAGAGCCACCCTCTGACATGCCATATCGCAAGTCCGGATTGGTGATGACTTCCACCTTTTCTATGGATGAGGCCGGAATGCTTTGTAATACTTCTTTCGGATTGGAGTTGGCCAAAGTATAGGGTTTTCCATTCAGATAAATGACATAATTTGAACCTCCTTTTACGGAAAGCGTTCCATCACCGCTTACAGAGACAAGCGGCACTTTTTTCATTGCATAAAGAAGGTTTTCGGCCAAAAGAGTCTTGTCGTTCTTAAAACTGTAAGAGAAACCATTGTCGGTCAGTGATATGCGCTGCTTCTTTGCTATGACTTCCACCTCTCCCAACTGTTGTGAATCTTCTTCCAGCATAATATGATGGAGGTTAATAGGAGATGTTCCGGTCTTTATATTCTTTGTTACGGTCTTCATTCCTATACAGGATATGATTATAGCGTATTGAGAATCTTTATTTAATTTCAGTAAAAAGGTTCCGTTACGGTGTGGGACAGTTCTTGCAATGCAGGTTTGATTGGGCATTAGGAGAGCGCTGACAGAAGCGTATGGTATGGGTTCATTATTCAGGCTGTCGATAACGGAACCGGTGACTTCTATTTTCAGATTATCCACCTCTTGTGCCATGCTTATAGCCGGCCAACTGTATATGACTCCCAAAAGAAGTGTAATGAGTGTTTTTGTCATATTGGTTATTTTTTTATGGAATGTTTTTAAGTTTTGCGATTGCTATTTCATAATTGTACGGACACATTAATTGGTTTCTATTGAACATTGAGCCTTGTAGTATATAAGTTAGCGCCAAACATCCACCACCGCAAATATGTCGTACTTTACAAGTTTGACAACCAGATACGTTATCTATATTGGGTATGAAGTCCGTTATCAGTTCTCCTTTAGGATTGATGAAACGTAATTGTGATATTTCTTTATCTAATAAGTTTCCCATTAAGAAAGTTCTATAATGTAATAGATGGCATGGATATACATTACCTAAGGGATCTATGCTACATGTACTTTGGGCGGCTCCGCATCGCACTTGTTTTGTTTTGAGTTTTTGAGGAATTGAATTCTCATCTTTCTCACATAATATTTGTTTGAAAGTCTCAATGGGGACCATATTTTCAATTTGAGAAATATCCATAGGAAGTAAAGGTACTGTTCTAAGGTAGCATTGATTCTCTTTTGCGAATTGGGTAGTGGCTTTTACATCATTTACCGTTGCATTCGAAAGTGTTGTGGAGATACTGATACCTGTCTTAGGATGGTGCGTTTTTAAATACTTTATATTATTTTGAAACAAATCAGGGTTGAATCCCTTACGATCTTTCTCAGCATAAACACTATCACAACTAAAAGTAATACTATCGATATATGCTAGTATTGTTTGAAATCGTTCTTCAGAAAAATCATGCATACAATTGGATATACAATTGATGGAAATAGTTCTTTTTTTTTCTTTGATATATTGGACTAGATTTAATAAATTCTGACAGAGAAATACTTCCCCACCAGTTAACGTGATGCTGGATGTATAAGGCACTATTTTATCAATAATCTTTTTCCATTGCTCTAGTGCTAATTCTTTTTTATTTTTTCTTATATCCTTATTATAGCAGTAGGTACATGATAAATTGCATTTATATGTTAAATGAATATAGTATATAGATGGCATACATATTGTATCTGTTTTGTCTTCAGAGAATTTCTCTGTTGATAATATTTTACTGTCAATTATTTTAAGACAGGCTGTTCTTACCTGCTCTTTATATTTCTCATTGACTTTGTCAGCTATATAGTCTGCACTTTTATATTTGTAGACTAAATCCAATAAATGTAATTCTAGCGTATTGCATTTACGACCATAATGGATATTTGAATTATAGAAAATGAATTCATTTTCTTTTTCAGTGCTAATAATCAAATAGTTATTGTCGTATGATATTGATAGTGTGCTAATTGAAGTTTCCATATTATAATTGAATAAAGATGCATCAAAAATCAGATGATGGTATCAAAACTGATCTCTGATGCATCACTGTTTTGTGTCTGTTTTTAGACTTGCTGAGGTGTGTCAGGATTGGTTATATGCCCAACAACTGAACCGATATTGCTGCCATAACTACTGCTACAGCTTTCTACGCAACTAGTTGAACATACTTTATCACTAGACACGACTCCAGCCGCAAATTCTCCTGCAAATAAATTTGCAGAATTTTTTCCACCAACGATTTTATCTAATAAATCGTTAGTTATCTGAAAATCATTCTTTTCCATTGTGACTTTTTTATAATTTATCGCTTACTCTATAAACTTTTCAGCATCCGTTCCTATTGATTATACAGATTAGGTTCTGTACTTATTTTAATTTACCGGTAATAAGATAGTCATTTAAATTGTATAATGAGTTTTGATTTGTACATGGCAAAGGTAAGTCGTTTTAATTGGAGCGTTTATAATAAAAACATAATCATTTTATAATCTTTTTGACTGGAAACAATTATCTTTGTCCTGTAGAATTGATTATAAGATGAAGAAATATTATTATATCACATTCATTGCCATAGTTGCAACAGTCTGTTTACAAGCTAAATACATTTGGGGCTTGTATAATCAGTATGTAACTGAAAATATAATCAAGATAGAGATGGAAACAGAAAAGGCAATAGAAGACGAGAAATGGATTCGAAGAGTCTTGCAGTCTATAAGCATGATACCTACTACCGAGGAATACTCATCGGAGATAAAGTCACAAAAGCCGGATACTGTTCGTTTGTCACCTCAAGATGCAGATATGATTCGTTCAACCACTGTCAAACAGATTGCTGCAGGTAAATTTGCTGCGGAAAGAATTCATGGGTTGGAGCAGGATATTTTGCAAGCAGCTGGTTTTCCTTTGAATTTAAACACTTTGGACAGCCTTTGGCGTGCGTCAGACAGCATTGTCCATCATCCTCATCAATTCCTTCTTTATGATAAAGACACCGTAATGATTTCTTCTGTTGGAGACTTGGAAAGCCATACGCCTGATTATGTATCTCAGCTTCATCCTATTGGCACAAAAGGCTTGCAATATCTTCAGATAAAGGCAGATATTCCTATGTCTCATTTTCTAAGACATCAGCTTTGGACGCTGGCTCTTTCTGCCTGCATGATGTTGCTGGTATTGCTTTGTCTGTTTTTCCAGCTGACTGCCATTCGCCGGAAGGAAGCATTGCTTCGCAAGAGGGAGATGACCATCAATGGCACTATTCATGATTTGAAGTCTCCATTGAACAGTGTTATTACGATGATGGGGTGGTTGAAACAGACAGCACCCGACAAAGAGACCAAGGAGATGCTTGAAACGAGTAAAGCGGGTGTTAGGCGTTTGATTTCCAATATAGAAGCCTTATTAATGACCGCACGCATGGACCGTCATCAGGTGGTATTGAATAAAAGCCTGATCGATGTTCCGGAAATGGCAGAGGGAGTGAAGAAGGAGTTGTCCTGCCTCTATCCGGGCAAGCCCCATACCATCTGCATCATCAATGAGCTTCCTGCGGGTTTGCAGGTAATGGCCGACGGTATGTATATAGAGAACGTGATTCGTAACCTGATGGAGAATGCCTTGAAATATTCGGATGCAGGAGTGATGATAGAGGTCTCGCTCTCCATTGTGAATGAGCGGTTGTGTGTATCTGTCAAAGACAATGGTTGGGGTATCGCCCCATGCCATCAGAAGAAATTGTTCACCCAGTTCTATCGGGTCCCCCGAAGCGAAGAGCAACAGCAGAAGGGTTACGGCATAGGATTGGCGCAATCCCAATATATTATAAATGAACATGGAGGGGAGATAATGGTGAAGAGTGCCGAAGGTGAAGGAAGCACTTTTACATTCATGATTCCATGTCGTTGATTGAAAGGAGAAAAGACGGATGGAGAAGACAAAAGTTTTGTTTGTAGACGATGACATCGCATTGGGTCAAGTGGTGATTTTGGCATTAAGGGCTTCGGGCTATGCTGCGGAGTATTGCACTACGCTGGTAGGGATTCAGGGTGTGGTTCAGGAAATGCAGCCGGACATAATGGTGCTGGATGTAGAGATAGGAGAGAAGAATGGAATAGATGCCGTTGCGGAACTCAAGCTGACGGCTCCCGATACACCGGTTTTATTTGTCTCTTCACACATAGCCGGTTCGGAAGTGGCAAGGGCGCTGGATGCAGGTGGCATCGCTTATCTGCGAAAGCCTTTCGAAATGGAGGAGTTGGTGGCTTACATACGCAGGCACACGCCATGTTTTCATCCGAAAGGACTATCCATCGGAATGTTCAATCTGAGAGCCGGAGACAGTATGTTGTTCAAAGGCGAGGAACCTGTGAGAAGGCTGACTGATTTTGAATATAAACTGCTGAAATTGTTGGCACAGAACATGAATCAAACAGTAAGTCGCGAACAGATAGTGCAGGAGCTGTGGGAGGGTACTTCCGGCAGCGAGCAGAGTTTGAATAACTATGTGGCGAGACTGCGGAAATATCTGTCGGAAGACGAGAGCCTGTCCTTGGAAACTGTGCCAAGAACAGGATATATGCTTTCCATTTTAGGAACTCAGCCGCGCGTTTTATGAGATTGCCTCCAATACATTGACAATCTCTACCACATACATTTTGTGAAAGCCTCCGTGTGCTTCTCCATACCATCGGTCGATAATGCTTTGGTCGATAAAGTCTTCCGGCTTAATCATATCGGCATACAGTTTCTTGCACTCAAAGGTCAGCCGGGCCTGTTCAAAAGTAATACTTCCATTTTCGGTGAATAAGGGTTGAAGTCCTGTTGCTTTCACTTTATCTATGTCTCGCCCTGACTTAGAACCGCAAATTTTATGAACATCCTTATGCTCTTCGCCCAAGAAAGAGAGAGTGAGATAATCATTCTGCTCTATGAAATCGAACGTGTAGCGTTCGGGGCGGATAAAAATGAAGGCTACCGGCTTGTTCCATAAGAATCCGATGCCGCCCCAGTTGGCAGTCATTGTATTGAATTTATCTTTTGTACCGGCGGTTACCAGCATCCATTCTTTGCTGATTGTCTCAAACATGTTGTCTTTCAGCTCTTTTACTTCTATCTTTTTCATTGTCTTTATTTGTTTATGTGCACAAAGATATAAACAATAAAATGACTATGCGGTTAATATTTTGGTATTTATTGGGTATATATTGTTTATTGTAGTCTGGCATTCAAGTATCAGGTTACTCCGTGGAAAGTATGGCGGTTGGCTCATGGCAAGATGCCGGCACGCTCAATGAAAGAAGCAAAGATGCTCCGAAAATTGAAAGAAGCAAAGATTATTGTAGATATTGTGTAGCTGCGGAAAGGATAAATAGTGTAAAACTTTTCCTTTCACTTTTTTAAAATCAAAAGTCGATTTGCTATCTTTGTCCGACATTTAAGAACTTTAAAAAGAAAGGATACAACAGTGGCAAACGATGTGGTTTTAACCCCGATGATGAAGCAGTTTTTTGAGTTGAAGGCAAAGCATCCCGATGCGATTATGCTTTTCAGGTGTGGAGATTTCTATGAAACCTATTCCGAAGATGCTGTTGTTGCTTCTGAAATACTGGGAATTACACTGACCAAGCGTGCCAACGGACAAGGTAAGAGTGTGGAAATGGCGGGCTTCCCGCATCACGCTTTGGATACTTATTTGCCGAAACTGATACGTGCCGGTAAGCGTGTGGCCATTTGCGACCAGTTGGAAGACCCGAAGCTGACAAAGAAGCTGGTGAAGAGGGGTATTACCGAATTGGTGACTCCGGGGGTTGCCATCAATGACAATGTGCTTTCGTATAAAGAAAATAACTTTTTGGCGGCAGTTCATTTCGGCAAGTCTGCGTGCGGTGTTGCTTTTTTGGATATTTCTACAGGTGAGTTTCTAACGGCGGAAGGACCGTTTGACTATGTGGATAAGCTGTTGAATAACTTTGCTCCCAAAGAAATTTTGTTTGAACGTGGAAAGCGGGGAATGTTCGAAGGTAACTTCGGCAATAAGTTCTTTACGTTTGAGCTGGAAGACTGGGTGTTTACCGAGACTTCTTCCCGCGAAAAGCTGCTGAAACATTTTGAAACGAAGAATTTGAAAGGCTTTGGTGTGGAGCATCTTAAGAACGGCATCATCGCTTCGGGTGCCATTCTGCAATATCTGGACATGACGCAACATTATCAAATCGGCCATATCACTTCGCTTTCGCGTATTGAGGAAGACCGCTATGTGCGCTTGGATAAATTCACTGTCCGAAGTCTGGAATTGCTGGGCAGTATGAATGATGGTGGTACGAGCCTGCTGGATGTTATCGACAAAACCATCAGTCCGATGGGAGCACGTCTGCTGAAACGCTGGGTGGTGTTTCCATTGAAGGATGAGAAGCCTATCAATGAACGTTTGGATGTGGTGGAGTATTTCTTCCGCGAACCGGATTTTAAAGAGTTCATAGAAGAGAAAATGCATCTCATCGGTGATTTGGAACGCATCGTGTCCAAGGCTGCCGTGGGACGTATCTCTCCGCGTGAGGTGGTTCAGCTGAAGGTGGCGCTGCAAGCCATCGAGCCTATCAGGAATGCTTGCCTGAATGCCGATAATGACAGTTTGCGGCGTATTGGTGAACAACTCAATCTCTGTCTTAATATACGCGAGAAAATAGCCAAAGAGATAAAGAATGATCCTCCGTTGCTGGTGAACAAGGGAGGTGTGATAGCCGATGGAGTCAGTGAAGAGCTGGACGAGTTGCGCCGCATTGCTTTCTCGGGGAAGGATTATTTGTTGCAGTTGCAGCAGCGTGAGAGTGACCAGACCGGCATCCCCAGCTTGAAGATTGCCTATAACAATGTATTCGGTTATTATATAGAGGTGCGTAATGCACATAAGGACAAAGTGCCTGCCGAGTGGATTCGCAAACAGACGTTGGTGAATGCAGAGCGTTATATCACACCGGAGCTCAAAGAGCTTGAGGACATGATCCTTGGTGCGGAAGATAAACTGTATGCACTGGAATATGAGCTTTATAGTGAAGTCCGTGAAACGATTGCCGGACAGGTGGAGAGAATCCAGCAAACTGCCAAAGCAGTTGCCGCACTGGATGCGTTCAGTTCTCTTGCACTTGTTGCAGAGCGCAACAACTATGTCCGTCCGAAAATCAATGAAAAAGGAATCCTTGATATCAAAGAAGGCCGTCACCCGGTCGTTGAACGAATGATTCCAAATGATATGTTTATTGCCAATGATACTTACCTGGATGATAAGAAGCACAGAATTTCAATCATCACAGGTCCGAACATGGCAGGTAAATCAACTTACATGCGTCAGACTGCATTGATCGCACTGATGGCTCAGATCGGATCGTTTGTCCCGGCAGAGAGCGCGAACATCTGTCTTTCCGACCGTATTTTCACCAGAGTCGGAGCATCCGATGACCTTGCTTCCGGACAGAGTACATTCATGGTTGAGATGACCGAAGTTGCCAATATTTTAAGAAATGCAACCTCAAAAAGTCTTCTCATTCTTGATGAAATCGGACGCGGAACAAGTACATTTGACGGTCTGTCAATTGCCTGGGCTGTTGTAGAATACATCAGCGACAGCAAACTGTTGGGAGCAAAAACTTTATTTGCTACACATTATCATGAACTGACAGAACTCGAAGGAAAGATTGATAATGTCAACAACTATTGTATTGCTGTAAAAGAAAAGGGCGATGACATCGTATTCTTACGAAAGATCGTAAAAGGCGGAGCAGACAAAAGTTATGGTATCCAGGTTGCAAAACTTGCCGGCGTTCCGGATCTTGTCATTTCCCGTGCGAAGGAAATCGTAGAGGAACTCAGCGATGAGGATATCACAAACCGCGTCAGTGAGATCGCGGCCAAGGAACATACTGCAAAGAAAAAAAGTAAGGCAAAGAAATATGACGAAGTCGATATGGCACAGATGTCTCTGTTTGACACTGTAAAAGATGATGACGTACTTGATGAATTGAAAAATATCGATGTCGGAAATCTGACACCGATCGATGCTTTAAATACAATCTACCGGTTACAGAATAAGCTGAAGAACCGTTGGTAAAAGGAAAGGCGGAAATATGCCACACATTCATGTATTAGACCAGATCACAATTGATAAGATTGCCGCAGGTGAAGTAATTGAGCGTCCAGCGTCAATTGTAAAGGAACTCGTTGAAAATGCGATCGACGCAGGATCTACTTCTGTAAAAATAGAGATCAAAGATGGGGGCATTTCCTTCATCCGTATTACAGATAATGGCTGTGGCATTCCGCAGGATGAAGTGCAGCGTGCTTTTCTGCGGCATTCTACAAGCAAGATTGAGACAGTGGAAGACCTGTCTCATATTGCATCTTTGGGATTCCGTGGAGAGGCGCTTTCAAGTATTGCAGCTGTTACCCGGACGGAACTGATCACAAAGACTGCCGATGCAGAGTTTGGTACCCGTTATGTCATTGAAGGTGGAAAAGAAGTGTCTTTGGAAGATACCGGTGCGCCGAACGGAACAACTTTCCTCGTCCATCAGTTATTTTACAATGTTCCTGCCAGAAGAAAATTCTTAAAGACACCAATGACAGAAGCCGGACATGTGCAGGATCTATTAATGCATCTTGCCCTGTCTCATCCGGAAGTTGCTTTTCAGTTTTTGAATAACGGACAGGAAAAACTGCGTACTTCCGGAAATGGAAAACTGAAAGACGTGATCTACAATGTCTATGGCCGTGACGTAGCGGCTAACCTGATTGAGATCGATTATGAGAAAAATGGTATCCATATCACAGGTTTTCTCGGCAAGCCGATTATCACACGTGGAAATCGTAACTTTGAAAATTTCTTCGTAAACGGCCGTTATGTCAAAAGTGCAATGATCTCCAAATCCGTGGAAGATGCTTATCGTGATTTTGTAATGCAGCACAAGTTTCCATTTGCAGTTCTGCATTTTCATCTGAGTGGAGAAAATGTAGATATCAATGTGCATCCGACAAAGATGGAGCTTCGCTTCTCACGGCAGCAGGAGGTTTATAATACCGTCTTTGAAGCCGTACACAGGACTTTGCTGGAACCGGAACTGATACAGAAAGCAGAGGTTCCTGATCCGGTAGAGCAACCGGAGAGACAAGCCGAAAGACCGGCGCGAGTGAAAAAGACATTCACATCCGCTTCGACCAAAGATAAAGAGGATACCGGCAGTCCGTTTCTTCTTCGTCCGCGTAAGGAGAATGAAAAAGTAACAGCTGCGGAATTGATCAAAGAATCCAAGGAAACGGTTAAGGATGATGTTCAAGATGAGGATTATTTTATCCGTAAGATGAAGGAGCGCGTACTTTCTTACCATAATCGTTCTTCTTCCGCCGAAGTTGCAGACCGGAAAGAGATTTTCCGTGCAGATGAACAGAAAGACAAAATTGCTGAACATGTCAAATACGCCGTTGAAGCAGCAGATAAGACAGTTGCACCGGAAACTACGGCAGCAGTTCAAAAATCCAAATCAGCTGTTGAAATGCAAACTGCCACCACCAGCACCGATGCAGCATCTGATTGTGAAATAACCGACGCAAAATCAGAACCAGAAAACGGTACGCAGATGGATCTCTTTGAAGAAAATTTCTTAAAAAGAGAGATTCGTGCAGAATATAAATTGATCGGCCAGGTCTTTGACACCTACTGGCTCGTAGAATTCAAAGATAATCTCTACATCATTGATCAGCATGCGGCTCATGAACGCGTCTTGTATGAGCGTACCTTGCGTGAAATGAAAAGCAGAGAATTTACTTCTCAGTACTTAAGTCCTCCGATCATTTTAAGCTTATCCATGCAGGAAGCACAGCTTCTGAATGAAAATATGGACCGCTTTTCACGCATTGGGTTTGAGATTGAGCCATTTGGTGGGGAAGAATATGCAGTCCGTGCAGTACCTGACAATCTGTTCAGTATTGCCAAGAAAGAACTTCTGATGGAGATGATCGATGATCTGACCGAAGGTCTTTCTACTTCTATGACACCGGAGCTGATCGATGAGAAGGTTGCATCCTTGTCCTGTAAGGCTGCTGTAAAGGGAAATAACCGTCTTTCTGCACAGGAAGTAGACAAACTGATCGGCGAACTCCTGACACTGGACAATCCATATCACTGTCCGCATGGACGACCGACAATCATTGCCATGACAAAACGTGATCTGGAAAAGAAATTTAAACGAATTGTATAAAAGGAATCGAGGAAATATAGATGGAACAGACAAACAAACGCCCACTTGTCATTCTGACCGGACCAACTGCTGTCGGGAAGACTGCTGCCTCCATCGGACTTGCCAAAGCGATCGGCGGAGAGATCATTTCTGCTGATTCCATGCAGGTCTACAAATATATGGATATTGGATCAGCTAAGATCCGGCCGGAGGAGATGCAGGGAGTAAAGCATTATCTGGTAGATGAACTGCTGCCTCAGGAAGAATTTCATATCGTGAAATTCCAGCAGATGGCAAAAGCTGCCATGGAAGAAATTTATGCCAAGGGGAAAATTCCTGTTCTGGTAGGAGGAACCGGATTTTATATACAGGCTATTACAAAGGATATTGATTTTACTCAGGCAGAGCAGGAAGACGGATACCGTCAGGAGCTGGAACAGCTTGCTGCAGAGAAGGGAAATGAATATCTGCACCAGATGCTTTTGGATGTTGATCCTGTCAGTGCCGGGGAAATCCACGCCAATAATGTAAAACGTGTGATCAGGGCACTGGAGTTTTATCATCAGAACCAGTCGCCGATCTCCGCACATAATCAGGAGCAGAAGGAACACGAAA
>OHUD01000799.1_pt1 | contig 12676 bp, 11 predicted proteins | sample 1579021 | NCBI WGS metagenome assembly OHUD01 (sample SAMEA3879597, study PRJEB24766) | human gut metagenome | biome: human-associated habitat; feature: feces | place: USA | collected 1985/1987
CCGGACTCAAGACCATTCCGCACGCGGCGCTCAACGGCGACGAGACGAAGCGTCTTCCCGGCAACGTGAACTTCTGCTTTGAGGGCATCGAGGGCGAGAGCCTGCTGCTGCTGCTGGACCAGAAGGGGATCTGCGCCTCCTCCGGCTCCGCCTGCACCTCCGGCTCTCTGGATCCCAGCCACGTGCTGCTGGCCATTGGCCGGCCCCACGAGGTGGCCCACGGCTCCCTGCGTCTGAGCCTCTGCGAGTGGAACACCCAGGAGGATGTGGATCACATTCTCAAGGAGGTCCCCCGGATCGTGGCGTACCTGCGGAGCATTTCTCCCGTGTGGAAGGATCTTGCCAGCGGCAAGAAGCAGTTCATGCTGTAATGTTTCCGTTCTTCTCAACAACGCGAATATTTACTTTTTATAACCCAAGGAGGCTTTCAATATGGCACTTTATACAGAAACCGTCATGGACCATTTCACCCATCCCCGGAATGTGGGCGTCATCGAGGATGCCAACGGCGTGGGTGAGGTCGGCAACCCCAAGTGCGGCGATATCATGCGCATGTACCTGAAGATCGAGAACAACGTGATCGTTGATGTCAAGTTCCTGACCTTTGGCTGCGGTGCCGCCATTGCCACCAGCAGCATGGCCACCGACCTCATCAAGGGCAAGACCATTGACGAGGCCCTGAAGCTGACCAACAAGGCCGTTGTGGAAGCTCTGGAAGGTCTGCCCCCCATCAAGGTGCACTGCTCCGTTCTGGCAGAGCAGGCCGTGAAGGCTGCCCTGTCCGATTACTACCGCCGTCAGGGCATTGATCCGGAACCCATCGTGGGCAAGTTGGAAGAAGACTGTGACCATTGCAGCGGTGAGAGCTGCAAGGTCTGAGCAGGATCCGCAGAATCATAAAAAGGGGTGGTTCCCGGTCGGGAACCACCCCTTTTTTGGTATCATACGGAACTGCGGTGAAAGTTCAGCGCAGATTTGCCTTTTGGATCAGGCTGCGGATATGGTGGACCAGCATCTCGATGGCGGGGCCGTTTTCACCGCCATTGGGGATAATGATATCGGCGTTGCGCTTGCTGGGTTCCACAAAAGCCTCGTGCATGGGCTTGACGGTGGCGCGGTACTGGGCGATGACGCTGTCCAGAGAGCGGCCCCGCTCCTTGACATCCCGCAGGATGCGGCGGAGGATCCGCTCGTCCGCGTCGGTGTCCACGTAGATCTTGTAATCGAACAGGCTGCACAGCTCCGGCTCAGCCAGGGGCAGAATGCCCTCCACGATGAGGACGGGGGCAGGCTCGATGTGCTGCACCTCGCTGCTGCGGTTGTGGTTGGCGTAATCGTACACGGGGCAGTCGATGGCGCGGCCCGCTTTCAGCTCCTTCAGGTGCTGGATGAGCAGGTCGTTGTCGAACGCGTCCGGGTGGTCATAGTTCAGCTTGCAGCGCTCTGAAAAAGGCAGTTCATCGTGGCGCTTGTAGTAACTGTCGTGGGAGATCAGACGCACCTCGTCCTCCCCGAACCGCTCCTTGAGCCGGTAAGCCAGCGTGGTCTTGCCGCTGCCCGAGCCGCCTGCGATGCCGATGATCAGATTGTTCATATCCCAAAATCCTCCCGCCTGCCGATTCCGGTAGAAAAACCGGTCAGAATAAGCTATAATAGGTATACTGTTGGGGAACACCCCTGTTTCTCACTGCTTATGATATCACAAATCCACTGTTTTTGACAGAGTAAGAGGAAAATTGATGAAAAAGATCGTTCCGGCCCCGTATATCGACCAGACTGCCCGCTGGGTGAACGGCTGCGAGAGCATCAGCAGCGTGATGCTGCTGCAGGCCGTGGGCATCCCCATTGACCCGGATGTGTTCATTGAGCGCGACCTGCCCCATGCCCCCTACTGGGAACAGGAGGGCAGGCTCTACGGGCCTGACCCGATGTTCGTCTACCCCGGCGACCCCCACGACCACACCGGGTACGGCTGCTATGCCCCCTGCATCGTGCAGGCCTTGCAGAGCGCGTTGAAGCATGAAGGCGCGGCGGACCGGTTCGAGGTGCTGGACGTGAGCGGCGAGACCGCAGAGCAGCTGTGCCGGTTCATTGACGAGGAAATGCCGGTGGTGTTCTGGGCAACGCTGGATTTTACCCCGGTGCCCGAGGAGCGGGATCACTGGCTGCTGGCCGATGGCACCGACTTTGCCTGGAAGTGCCACGAGCACTGCCTGCTGCTGGTGGGCTACGATGAGGAAAACTACTGGTTCAATGACCCGTGGCATGACCACGGGGTCTGCGCCCAGCCCAAGGAGCTGGTGGAGCGCTGCCACGCGGCACAGGACTCCTATGCGGTGACCCTGCGGCGGAAATAAGAAAGGCGGAACATGAAAACAGAGAAACTGAAACAGAACGTCAAGGGCTATGTTCATCAGTTTGAGGACGGCGGCCTGCGGCTGCTGAGAAAGGGGCAGAAGGGTGTGATCCACGCCATCTTCAGCCGCTTTGGCCTGGTGCTGATCCTCCTGCTGCTGCAGGTGGGGCTGCTGTTCAGCATCTTCCGGTGGTTCGGCAACCTGTGGCCCCATTACTTTGGCGGCAGCGTGGTCGTTACATCGGCCATGGTCATCTACCTGCTCAACAGCAAGATGGACAACAGCGCCAAGATCACCTGGATGGTGGTGGTTGCCATTGCGCCGGTGGTGGGCATTCCGATGTTCTTCTATGTCAAGAGCAATTTCGGGCACAACATCCTGCGCAAGCGGCTGCTGGAGCTGGAGGATCAGCTGCGCGGCTGGCTGCCGCAGAGCCAAAAGGCAGTGGAGCAGCTGAAAGCGCTTGAACCCGGCGCGGCTTCGCTGGCAAAGTACCTGTATGGGCGGGGCGGCGGCTTTCCGGTGTACCAGAACACCGCCATGACCTATTTCCCCGGCGGCGAGGCAAAGTTTGAGGAACTGCTGCGCCAGCTGGAAACGGCAGAAGAATATATCTTTGTGGAGTATTTCATCATCGACGAGGGCCTGATGTGGGGCAAGATCCTGGAAGTGCTGGCCCGCAAGGCGCTGCAGGGCGTGGATGTCCGGGTGATGTACGATGGCACCTGTGAGTTTTCCACCCTGCCCCGCAATTACCCCCGGCTGCTGGAGACGCTGAACATCCAGTGCAAGGTGTTCAGCCCGGTGCAGCCGTTCGTCTCCACTCACTATAATTACCGCGACCACCGGAAAATTCTTGTCATTGACGGGCGGGTCGGTTTTACCGGCGGCGTGAATCTTGCCGATGAGTACATCAACCACATCCAGAAGCATGGCCGTTGGAAGGATGCCGCCGTGATGCTGGAGGGCGAGGCGGTCCGTTCGCTGACGGCTCAGTTTCTGCAGATGTGGGGCATCCTGAAGGAGCCGGAATATGAGCAGTTCCTGACCCAGCCCATTCCGATGCCGGAAAATGCAAAGGGCGTGGCGGCTCCCTACGGAGACTGTCCGCTGGACGGCGAGCGGGTGGGCGAGATGGTCTATATCGACCTGCTCAACCGGGCCAGGGATTACATCCACATTATGACCCCCTACCTTATTCTGGACGGCGAACTGGAGACCGCTCTGAAATTTGCCGCTGAACGGGGCGTGGATGTCCACCTCATCCTGCCCGGAAAGCCGGACAAGCAGTTCCCCTACGCACTGGCAAAGAGCCACTATTCTGCCCTGCTGGATTCGGGCGTGAAGATCAGCGAGTGGAGCCCCGGTTTTGTCCATGCAAAGGTGTTCGTGGTGGATGGCAGGGAAGCGGTGGTGGGCACTATCAATCTGGACTACCGCAGCCTGTACCATCACTTTGAGGATGCCGTCTGGATGGTGGATGCTCCCTGCATCCGGGACATTGAGCAGGATTTCCAGCACACGCTGGAACAGTGCCGCACGGTGGAAAATACCTCGGCCAGCATCTGGCAGAAGCATTATCTGCTCCGTGCTACCGGAATGCTGCTCAAGGTCATTGCACCGCTGCTGTAACAGCCGAATTACAGAGCAACAGCCCCCTCGGGCTATTATGACCCGAGGGGGCTGTTGTTTTGTATGATCCTTATCTGGGGTAGCACAGCGCCAGCTTGGAATAAAAATCTTCCAGTGCAAAACGAACATCCAGATCGTGATAGACACGGATGGTTTTGCGGTCAGAAGTTTCAGCATAGGTCAGGTTGGGCAGGAGCACAGGGGCCGGGCGGAGTGTCCAGTGCCCCCGGAATCCATTCTCCAGCAGGACGGCGGCGGTAGTGTTGTCGCCCAAAGTCCAATTGCCCCCGGTGCGCAGAGGAAAGCGGGGATCGTATTCGGAGGGGTACTCGTCCATCAGCTGCTGAAATAGATAGGCTCCCACTTCGCCGCAGGGCCGTACCCGAAGCGCCAATTCGGAAAGGGATACCTCAAATCTGGCGTAGACATCCTGTGGGATCTGCCAGACCGTGACAGCGCTGTCCAACAGGACACGGCAGGCGATGGGGTCTTGCTGAACATTGAATTCCGGTCGTCCGGCGGGATAGGGACCGCCGCCGTTCCAGAGCACCGTCATGCGGGACGCGATCTCCGGGGCACGGTTCAGGGCGGCGGCAATGTTTGTCATAGCGCCCTGGGCCGCAATGTACAGGGGAGCCGGGTCATCCCGCAGAGCCTCCTGGATCAGAAACTCGACGGCTTCACAGTCGGGAGCATCCTCCGGGGAGGCGAGAGGGGCAGTACAACCATGAAGAACGGGAACATCGTCGATGTGTGCGGCGTTCAGCAGGCGGCATACCTCCTGGTAACTGCGTTCCATGCTGTGGGGCGGCAGACCCCTTTGGGTGGTTTTGACCTCGAAATGGGTGGCACAGATACCACGCACATCAAATTGCGGAGTGAGCAGATGGTGCAGGATGGCAAAGTCATCGTCGCCTTCGTTTTTTGCATCGGTGTCAATGATGACCCGCACCCGGCAGGCCTCCGGCGGTGCAAATCCAAGCCGCGCAAGAAGTTCAGAGCGTTCCATGTGGTGTCCCCTCAATTCAGTTTTGCCAGAGCTTCGTTCAGTGCGGCCAGCTTTTCTTCATCGAACATTTTGTTGCTGTAGAATTGCAGATCGTTCACCGAAATGCCCCGGGAGCCGGGCTCCTGCTGCACATATTGGGCCAGCTCCGGCAGCAGCTGCTGGATCAGGGCAGCGGACTGAGGAGTGTCCAGCAGGGTGCCGATCTTCATATCAAGACAGAATTCCCTGACTTCCTCCGGGGCGGGCACCAGCACGTCGTGGTTGAAAATGTGGTTCAGGAAGCCGAGTGCCATGCCCTGCCACACTGCGGATTCCGGGTTTTCTGGGTTGTGGGGATTGGCAATGTGGCGGCTGCCGGTGGAGAAGCCGTGGTCGCCGTAAGCAAAGATATGCATCTCATAGGGGATCTTCCGCTCTGCCAGCAGGGTGGCAAACTGCAGGGATTGCGTAGCAGGCACCAGATGGTCGCCCTGAGTGGCAAAAAGGAAGGCAGGGGGAGTCTGGTCATCCACCTGCTGCAGCAGGTCCGGCAGCTCCATGCCCAACGCCTTGCCCGGGACGCTAAACACAGCGTAGCCCAGCAGCATGGCCGCAGGACGGACCCGGCCCATGGTGCCCACCGAGGCGGCAAGATGCCCGCCGGCAGAGAAGCCTACCACGGCGATCTGCTCCGGGTCGATGTGCAGGTCACCTGCGTTCTGGTGCAGGTAGTCCATGGCCTCCTGCGCTTCGGCAAAGGCATTGGTATAGACCTCCTCCGCCGGACAGTTCTGGGAGACGCTGTACCGCAGCACAAAGGCATTGTAGCCTGCGTTCAGGAAGGCCAGCGCTACAGGATCGGCTTCCCGGTCTGAGCAGAAGGCATAGGCTCCGCCCGGAAAGATCAGGATCGCAGGGCAGCGGTCCAGAGCAGGCATTTCGGTGCAGGGATCCTGCAGGTAGCAGGTCAGCTGGGCATTGTGGGCCCCCATGGGGATCTGAGTGATTTTCATAGTTGGCTCCTTTTTCCTGTAATAAAACGGGCCTTCGTACAGATAACCCCAAAAGGCAGGGGGGTCCCTGTGCGAAAGCCCAAAATCGACTTTGTTATTCTGATATCAATATAGCAGATAGCAGAAACACTGTCAAGAAGATTTACTGGTATTCCTTTTCCATCGAGAAGCCCCGGCCGCTGACTTCGGTCACGCGGCTGACGATGAGGAAACAGGCGGGGTCGATGGAGTGGACCAGCTTTTCCAGCCGGGGCAGCTCCCGGTTGGAGATGACGCTGAGCAGCACCTCGCTGGGCTCGCCGGTGTAGCCGCCCTCGCCGTGGAGCACGGTCACGCCACGGTCGATCTCAGCCAGAATGGCGGTGCGGATCTCATCCGACCGGGTGCTGATGATCTTGACCTCGGTGCGGCTGTCGCCCAGCATCAGCATCTTGTCCATGACGATGGTGTGGGTGATGACCAGCACGATGCCATAGAGCACCTGCTCCGGCTGGCTGAACGCCGCCTGCACCAGCAGGATGGCGATATCAAAGAGCATCATGGTGATGGACACCGGCCAGCGGAACCACTTCTGCAGCACCAGCGGGGGGATATCCATGCCGCCGGTGGAAGCGCCCGCCCGGATGACCATGCCCAGCGCAACGCCGATGCCCAGACCCGAGAAGATGGTGCAGAGGAAGATATCCTCAGTCAGCACCCGGCCGTCCAGCAGCCGCTCAAACAGCTCCAGAAAGGCGGGGCTCAGCACGCTGCTGGCAAGGGTGTTCAGTGCAAACTTCTTGCCCAGCACCGCCCAGCCCCACACCAGCATGGACATGTTGAAGAGGAAGAGGAAACCGGAGACGGAGAGCCCCGTCAGCCGCCCGAAGGCCAGCGCGATGCCGGTGGCACCGCCCGTGATGAGCCCTGCGGGTTCCAGAAACAGGGCCACCGCCAGCGAATACAGTGCGTTGCCCAAGATGATAGCCAGACTGTTCAGCAAAAGCTGCTGCCAGCGACGAGTAGATTTCATAGCAGTACCTCCCATACTATCCTTATAATACAGGAAAAGTGAGAAAAAAGCCAGAACCTCTCAGGCGCTTTGCGCCAGCTCCCCTGGCAGGGGAGCCAAGCTGCGTACTGCTATTCTTGCCTCTCCTATTAGGAGAGGTGTCTGCGAAGCAGACGGAGAGGTTTTATTACTCCTCGTCCAGCAGCCGCAGACCCGCCGTATCGGTCACGGGCAGGGAGAACACGATGGCTCCCGCCTTGGGGCCTGCCCCCTGCATGATGGCCTGCATGATCTGGTTTTTCAGGGTGGTGCGGGACACGATGAGCACCAGCTCCTTCTCGTTGACCAGCTCCACCCCCATAAAGTGGGCGGCACCCTCCATGCCGGTGCCCTTTGCGTGGATGACGGTGCCGCCGCCAGCTCCGGCGGCACGGGCCGCGTCCATGATGGAGCCGGTGTGGCCCTGATTGGCAATGACGAGCAGCAGCTCATAGCGGGTATCCTTCAAGGTGCTTTCCTCCTTCAGTGCAAAGGTCTGGTGTTCGGTCAGGAATTGCAGCGCCCGCTTGCCGCCGATGCTGCTGACCGGGATGATGAACGCGATGCCGGTGCCCGGCACATCAATGCGCATTTTACGGCGCAGGTCTTTTTGCAGGCCGGGCCAGGTCTCGGCGGTGATCATGGCAAAGAGCACGGCCTTTTCGGTCTGCTCCAGCCCCAGGGTGGAAAGGGTCTCCCGCACCGCCGTGCCTGCACCCACCGTGCGCAGGCTGACCGTGATGCCGTGCTCCTCGTAAAGGGCCAGAAAGGCATCGGTGGAGTGGCGGTCGGTGATGGTGACGAGCCAGTATAAAGTATTCACAGCAGGACCTCCTTACAGCTCGATGATGGCATCATCCGGCAGGTCGGCAAAGGCCAGCGCGGCGGTGGACACAGGCTGTGCCTGCCGGGCTCTGCGCTGCTTGAGCTGGGCCATCAGACCCATGAGCTGCACCGTGATGAGGGGGGTCATGGCGACCATGGCCACCACGCCGAAGGCATCGGTGACGATATTGCCGCCCACGGCCACGCAGGCACCCTGTGCCAGCGGCAGCAGGAAGGTGGCCGTCATGGGGCCGGAAGCAACGCCGCCCGCGTCAAAGGCGATGGCGGTGTAGAGCTTGGGCACCACGAAGGAGATGCCGATGGCAAAGGCGTAGCCCGGGATGAGGAACCACAGGATGGAGATGCCGGTGAGCACCCGCACCATGGCAAGACCCACCGAGAGGGAAACGCCTGCCGAGAGGGCTGCGCCCATGGTGCTGGCGGAGATGGCACCGTCGGTCACTTCCTCGACCTGCTTGTTCAGCACATAGACGGCGGGCTCGGCCTTGACGATGAAGTAGCCGATGAGCATCCCGATGGGCACCAGCAGCCAGCGGAAGCTCTGGCCTGCCAGCACCTGACCCAGATAATTACCGGCAGGCATAAAGCCGATGTTTGCGCCTGCGAGGAATAGCACAAGACCGATATAAGTATAGGCAAGGCCCACGCCGATGCGGCCCAGCGTCCTCCGGTCGAGCTTGAGGGCCGCCAGCTGGAACACGCCGAACATGGCGATGATGGGCAGCAGGGAGGTGGCGATCTCCTTGATGTAGGTGGGCAGGCCCTCGTGGAAGAGCTGCCACAGCTCCACGGAATCGCTGACGTTGGGCAGGATGGGCGGAACGTAGGTGCTGTCGCTGGCCTGGAACGCAATGCCCAGAATGAGCACCGCCAGAATGGGGCCGATGGAGCAGAGCGCCACCAGACCAAAGCTGTCGTCCGCGGCATGGCGGTCGGAACGGATGGCGGCCACGCCGACACCCAGCGCCATGATGAAGGGAACGGTGATGGGGCCGGTGGTCACGCCGCCGGAATCAAAGGCCACGGAAAGAAATTCCTTTGGCACAAAGGCGGCCAGCACAAAGATGAGCCCGTAGAACACCACCAGCAGCTTGGGCAGGGCAATGCCCAGCAGCATACGCAGGAAGGCGACCACGAGAAACAGCCCCACGCCTGCCGCCACCGAGAGGATGAGGGTCATGTTGGGGATGGAGGGCACCTGATTGGCCAATACCTGTAAGTCGGGCTCCGAAATGGTGATGAGGAAGCCCAGCAGAAAACCGACACCGATGATGAGCGGCACGCTCCGGCTTTTGGTGAGCATTGCGCCCACCCGCTCGCCCATGGGGCTCATGCTCATCTCCGCGCCCAGCGTAAAGAACATGATGCCCACAATGATCATAGCCGCGCCCAGCAGGAAGCAGAGCAGGATGCTGGGGGAGACGGGAGCAATGGAGAAGCAGAGCACCAGCACGATGGCCACGATGGGCAGCACCGCCTGAAGCGCTTCCAATAATTTTTCCCGCAGTTTGGGGATGGATGCCTTGAGAATAATGTCCACCGACCTTTCGAGAAAATATTTCCGCAGTGTACAAAACATATGCAGATATATGAATAGTATACCGAAAAGCGGAAAAAGGGGTCAACTAAGAAACGGTAAAGATGGATAAATGGGCGCAAAATTTACAAATTGGAAATCAAATGGAAACCGATGAGAAATAAAACGCCCGGCGGGACAGACCAGCCGGGCGGGAAAAGCATTATTTGACTTCCTGTTTGCCCAGAACGTCTGAGGTGGGGGTCTGGAAGGTGGGGATGTCGGCGTAGGGATCGGGGGTCGTATCTGCAGGCAGGCTCTTCATGTACTTGTCCATGGATTCGGCCACCTGCTTGGCAATGGCCACGGCCTCGACCACGGTACGGGCACCCATAACGGCATCGCCGCCGGCAAACACGCCCTCGCGGGTGGTGCTGCCGTCCTCGCTGACGGTCAGCAGGCCCTTCTGGTTGGTCTCGATGCCGGTGGTGGTCTTGACGAGGTTGCTCTCCGAGCCCTGGCTCACCGAGACGATGACACCGGTGTGGGGGTAGAAGGTCTCGCTGCCCTCTACCTGCACGAACTTGCCCTCTTCGTTCTTGACCGTGTCGCGGCAGATCAGGCCGTTTTCCCGGATCTCCACCGGGGCCTTGCAGAAGCGGAAGCCCACGCCCTCGAGCTTGGCATAGCTGACCTCGTACTCAGAGGCGCTGATGCAGCTCTCATCCCGGCGGGCATAGCAGGTGACATGGCGGGCACCGTTGCGGATGGCGGTGCGGGCGCAGTCCATGGCGGAGTTGCCCACGCCGATGACGGCGATGTCGTCGCCTAGCTGGAAGGCCTTGGAGTTGGCCAGATAGTCGATGCCGAAGGCCACGTTGCCCAGGGTCTCACCCTTGATGTGCATGGCGTTGGCCTTCCACAGACCGGCACCGATGAACACGCTCTTGTAGCCGTCGCGGAACAGGTCGTCGATGGTGATGGTCTTGCCGATGGTGGTGTTGGGCCGGACATGGATGCCCTTGAGCTCAAGGTGGCGGTACTGGAAATCGTCCAGCACGCTGTCGGGCAGGCGGTAGTTGGGGATGCCGTACCGCATGACGCCGCCGATCTTGTCGCGGGCGTCGAAGATGGTGACATCGTAACCCCAGCGTGCCAGCAGGACGGCGACGGTCAGGCCCGCAGGGCCGGAGCCGACGACAGCGGCCTTCATGCCGTTCCTGGGGGCGGGGCCGGAAGTCATCTTGTTGGCGTAGGTGGTGGAGATGTAGTCCTCGATGATGGAGAAGTGGACGGGGTCGTGGCTGGGCATCCGGTTGCGGACGCAGTGGCCCTCGCACTGGTTCTCATGGTTGCACACGAGGCTGCACACAGTGGTCAGGGGGTTGTTTTCAAACAGCATCCGGCCGGCGTCGTCGAGGTGATTGTCCTTGAGCAGGCGGATGACCTCGGGAATGTTGGTGTGGATGGGGCAGCCCTGCTGGCACATCGGCTTTTTGCAGCCGAGGCAGCGGTTGGCTTCGTCCAGAACGTGTAATGCCATGGAGTTCCTCCTCTTGTCCCACAGGCTGGGGACGCTTCGTTGTATCCAATACTATCATTATGATACACCGAACCGCTGCCGGGATACAAGTGTGGAAATGTAAAAATTTCAGGAGAAAATTTTGCTATTTCGTCAAAAAGATAATTTTTTGACGAAGTGCACCCCCCATCGGCTCCGGCTTTTTACGACACAGCGCGCCAAAATCACAGGCCCGCAGCTGTGCATCCACCACCGCCCGGCAGGGGACGTTCTGTTTGGCCAGCCGTGCAAGGGAGTGGGACACCGGCAGTGCGGCAGCCTTCAGGAGGGAAAGGGCATTCTTCTGCGCCCCCAGCAGGTGGAGATAGGGCGGCAGGGCGGGGAAGGCATCGGCAGAATAGTCCAGAGCGGCATCCATGGCCAGGCGGCGCATCCGTGCCCGGGGGTAGCGCACGGTGGTCAGGCTGTCCAGCAGCTCCGCATGGGTGGTGCTGGAACGCACGGCGGCTTCCAGCCGGTGCTCCAGACCTTCCGAAATGCCCCGCACCTGGGCAAACGGCGCGGTTCCTGCGCACCGGCTGCGCAGAAGCGCCAGCTGACAGCGCTGGGCGGCCGCAAGATCGGTGTACTGCCCGGCGGCAAAGGCTTCCCGGTAGAGCGGCAGGACTTCCGCCGGAACATAGGGAGCCGCGGCATCAGCTCCGCCGTTCTGCCAGAGCGTGCGCAGGGCGCTGGCACTGGCAAACTGCCCCCCTGTTTCGGTCAGGGCCTGCCCGTGACCGGCACCCTGCCGGGGCAGGGGGATCGGCACCAGCGCAGCCCCCAGCTCCAGAATGGCCTTGCAGTATTCCACGGCCAGATTGTTGTTGGGCTTGTCCAGCAGGGCGGCAAGGCCGGTGCCCGGGCAGACTGCTTCCACCGCTGCCTGCCGGGCTGCCGCAAAGCTGCGGGCCCCGGCGGAAAGCCGGGCCTTGAGGGCAGTGCGGTATTCCGCGCCGGAGAGCACCCGGGCGGCTTCCATCAGAAGCGCCGCATCTGGGGTCTCGGCTCCGAACACCAGAGCGTCGCACCCGGCGGCGGCCAGCAGCTGCACCCCGGCCCGGGCAAAGCATTCCGCCCCGGAACAGGCATAAGGGGCGGGCAGGGCGAACACGAGGTCGGCTCCGCAGGTCAGCGCGGCCTGCACCCGCACGCTTTCGGGCAGCAGGGGCAGCGCGCCCCGCTGGGTCAGCCCGCAGCTCATGGCCACCGCCACCCGCTGAGCACCCAGTGCCTTTGCCTGCTGCAGCTGCCAGGCGTGGCCGTTGTGGAAGGGATCGTATTCGGCAATGATTCCGGCGAGCTTGTACATTGTGAAATTTATATCGTTCATACAGAAATAACCTGTGTCTCTTTCCATTTGTGGGCAGGGTGTACAAAAAAGCATGGATACTTTGTGGAACCCTTTGCCCGGTTGCGGCTTGAAAACCCTTGGAACCTATTATATAATATTTCTAGGAATCTGTAAAATTCTGTCCGCATCTGCGAACCGAAAAGAATATGGAGGCACAAGAAGATGAAAGTTCTGGTTATTAACTGCGGCTCTTCTTCCCTGAAGTATCAGCTGATCGATATGGACGGCGAGAAGGTGCTGTGCAAGGGCCTGTGCGAGCGCATTGGCATGGAAAGCAGCATGATCACCCACGAGGCCAACGGCCACAAGGCCACCACCCCGGCGATCTTCCCCACCCACACCGAGGCTTTTGCTGAGGTCGTGAAGAAGATGACCACCG
>OHUD01000801.1_pt1 | contig 12591 bp, 9 predicted proteins | sample 1579021 | NCBI WGS metagenome assembly OHUD01 (sample SAMEA3879597, study PRJEB24766) | human gut metagenome | biome: human-associated habitat; feature: feces | place: USA | collected 1985/1987
GGCAGGCGAACTGTTGGAGCGGGCGATCGAAGATGCCAGAAAACAGGGACGTAAAGGTCTGGTACTTACCTGCAAGGACAAGCTGATCCATTACTATGCAAAATTCGGTTTTGTAAACGAGGGCGTTTCCCAGTCCGTTCACGGAAATGTAGTATGGTATCAAATGAGGCTGACTTTTTAAGCCAGCCCCGTTTCTTTAATCCTTCTGTTATACCAGTTCATCTTTTTTATCTACAGAGCGGTACTTACGGCCATAAGCCATTAGTGCCGCTATTGTTTTGCCGTCTGTGATCTTTCCGGTATAGATCATCTCTTCCAGATCTTTTAATTCCCATGCTTCCACTTCAATGACCTCATCTTCATCCAGATGCTGGTTTCCTCTGTCTTTCAGTCCTCTGGCCAGATAAATATCGATCTTCTCATTGCAGAATGCCACTGTGGTATAAATAGAGGTCAACAGTTCCACATGGTCAGTATGATACCCGGTCTCTTCCTGCAATTCCCGCATAGCTGCCTGATCCGTGGGCTCTTCTCTCCCGTTCAGTCCGCCTGCCGGAATCTCCAGAGTCTCACGTTCCAGGGCATTGCGGTACTGACGCACCATCAGAAGCTTACCGTCTTCTCTCACGGCTACTACTGCAGCCGCCCCTTTATGGTCGATCAGATCCCATTTTGCTATATTACCGTTGGGAATCTGCATGGTATCCTGATAATAGTCGATAATAGCACCCTTTGCTACCAGATCACGGCTGATACGCTTGAATTCTTCCATGACTTATCATCCCTTCTCATCCAAATCGAATACTTACCTGTTTTCCAGTAATTTATCTACGCTCACCATCTTGACGCAGAGTACGAACAGATCCGTAGCCATTGCCATCTCCTCCGGTGTGGGGAAGGAAGGTGCAATACGGATATTGGAATCCTTGGGATCCTTCTTGTAGGGGAACGTAGCGCCTGCTCCGGTCAGAGTCACGCCTGCTTCCTTACACTTTGCCACGATAGCCTTGGCACAGCCTTCCAGGGCATCAAAGGAGATGAAATATCCACCGTTGGGCTTAGTCCAGGTACCGATGCCTAAGCCTCCCAGCTCATTCTCCAGCACTTGCAGTACAGCCTCGAACTTGGGACGCATGATCGCTGCGTGCTTCTTCATATGTTCACGTACACCATTGATATCCTTGAAATAACGTACATGGCGTAACTGGTTGATCTTATCATAACCAATCGTCTGGATTGTCATGGACTTGCGCATATCATCCAGGTTTGCCTTGGAAGATGCAATAGCCGCAATGCCGGCTCCTGCGAAGGTTACCTTGGAGGTGGAGCAGAACTCGAATACCATGTCCGGATGTCCTGCTTTCTCACACTCGGAAAGAATCTCTAACAGCTGGTCCTGTCTGTCATCATATAAATGATGGATGGCATAGGCATTATCCCAGAAAATACGGAAATCCGGTGCGGCAGGCTGCAATGCTGCGAAACGTCTTACAGTCTCATCGGAGTAGGAATAGCCCTGAGGGTTGGAGTATTTGGGTACGCACCAGATACCCTTGATGGCAGGATCTTCAGACACCAGCTTCTCTACCATGTCCATATCCGGTCCTTCGGGTGTCATGGGCACATTGATCATTTCAATTCCGAAATGCTCTGTGATTCCAAAATGTCTGTCATAACCGGGTACGGGGCACAGAAACTTTACATGATCCAGCTTACACCAGGGGGTATTGCCTAAGATGCCATGGGTCATAGCCCGGGATACGGTATCATACATGATGGTCAGGCTGGCATTACCGCAGACGATCACATTCTCCGGCTTCACTTCCAAAATGTCAGCGATCAGTTTCTTTGCCTCAGGAATACCGTCCAGGCCACCATAATTTCGAACATCCATTCCATCCTCAGCCTTCATAGCGCTCTGAGAATTTACAACATCGAGATAATCCATTGTCATATCCAGCTGGTTAACTGCCGGTTTTCCTCTGGACATATCCAGTTTCAGGCCTTTGCCTTTTGCATCTTCATATGCAGCGTTCAGCTCTGCTTTCAATGTTAAAAGTTCTTCCTTGGATAATTCCTGATATGCTTTCATTTCGTACCATACCTTTCTCGTTTTTTCCCATAGGGAATACGCTTTCTTCTGTGGACGTTGGATAATCGTATACAATCATACACTCCGAATATCATACTATAAGAAAGTTCTTTGTACAATACCTTTTTTCGAAAATTTTATCAAAAAAGCTGCTGTGCTTTAACAGCACAACAGCTTTTCTTACTTCGTATGAAATTGTCATTTCTGACTGGTCAGTTATTTGGCGTAATCAATTACGCGGCTCTCACGGATCACATTTACCTTGATCTGTCCGGGATATTCCAATTCAGCTTCGATCTGCTTGGAAATATCTCTTGCCAACAATACCATATCGGCATCTGAAATCTGCTCGGGCACTACCATAACACGAACTTCACGACCTGCCTGAATAGCAAAAGATTTATCTACACCTTTGAAATTGTTTGTGATATCTTCTAACTGTCTTAATCTGCTAGTATAGGTTTCCAGTGTTTCCCTTCTAGCTCCCGGTCTTGCAGCGGATATTGTATCAGCAGCTTGTACAATACATGCAATCAGGGAAGTAGGCTCTACATCGCCATGGTGAGATTCCACGGCATTGATAACCGTAGCGTTCTCTTTATATTTCCGACACAGTTCAGCACCTAGCTGAATATGGGAACCTTCCATCTCGTGGTCTACTGCCTTACCGATATCATGCAGCAGTCCCGCTCTCTTGGCAAGTCTCACATCCAGTCCCAGCTCCGCTGCCAGAAGACCTGACAACTGTGCAACCTCGATGGAATGCTTTAATGCGTTCTGACCATAGCTGGTACGGAATTTCATCTTACCGAGTAATCTTACCAGTTCGGGATGAATGCCATGTACACCAACCTCCAGAGTTGCGGCTTCTCCCTCTTCCTTGATCATTACTTCGACTTCCTTCTGCGCCTTCTCTACCATCTCTTCGATTCTGGCCGGATGGATACGTCCGTCCACAATCAGCTTCTCCAGCGCAATTCTCGCTACCTCACGACGAATCGGATCAAATCCGGACAGGATTACTGCTTCCGGTGTATCATCTATGATCAGGTCTACACCTGTCATGGTCTCAAGGGTACGGATGTTACGTCCCTCACGTCCGATGATACGTCCCTTCATTTCGTCATTCGGTAACTGTACAACGGAAATTGTAGTCTCAGAGACATGGTCTGCTGCACATCTCTGTATAGCGTTAACCACATATTCCTTTGCCTTTTTGTCTGCTTCTTCTTTGGCCCGACTCTCCATTTCCTTGATCATCACGGCCGATTCATGTTTCACTTCATCTTCAACAATTTTCAATAAGTAGTCTTTTGCTTGTTCAGAGGTTAATCCTGAAATTCGTTCCAGTTCCTGCACACGCTGCTCATTCAGTCTGGAGACTTCTTCCTTCATGCGATTGAGGGATTCTTCTCTGGATGCTAAACTTGCCTCGCGCTTCTCGATGGCATCTGCTTTCTTATCGATGTTCTCTTCCTTCTGCTGAACTCTGCGCTCATACCGCTGGGCTTCCGCTCTGCGTTCCTTGATTTCTTTGTCCAGTTCATTCTTGGTACGAATGGACTCTTCCTTGACTTCCAGGAGTGATTCGCGCTTTTTGTTCTCTGCAGTCTTCAGAGCTTCATCAATAATCTCTCTTGCCTTCTCCTCTGCGTTGCCGATGGTTCCCTCCGCGTTCTTCTTCAGACGGTTCGTGGTAACCTTTGCTGTGATCAGCACTGCAGCTATAATGGCAATAACAGAAGCCACTAATACTATTACAATATTAGTGTCCACTACAGGAGCACCTCCTTATGAAATTTTCATTGTACATTTTGCTCCGATAATACAAATTATCGTTCATAATAGAATGCAATTTATGTACATTCTAACAAGCAATTCACAACAGTATTAGTGTAAACTGAAATTACACCCATGTCAAGTACAAGTCGCAATTAGTCCAAAAATAGTTCCTATATCAAAACAATCTTTGTGCATTATTTCTTGCTGTTATGTGTCGTCCGGTATTCTCAGAAATCATCGCTATGCATGCCACCGATGGCTTTGCGGATAGCTTCTGCGGAGAATCCCTTTCTGGCCAGAAAAGCGTAGATTTTCTGACGTTCCTTCCAGTCTGTCTCTGCTTCCGGATCATAGTGCTTCTTATGAAGCTGTTCCCGGATCATACGCTGTTCGTCCTGCTCCCCACCGTTCTCCCGCCAGACCTGCCAGGCCTCTTCCATGGTAGCTGCTGAGATTCCTTTGCCCTGCAGATCCTGTTCGATCCGCCGCCTGCTGCGGCTGTCCTCATGGTAAGTAATATAATCCACGGCATATCGAAGATCATCAATATAATGAAAGCCCGCCACATAGACGATAGCCTGCTCTATGATCTCCGCCGGATAAAAGCCCTGCTGTAATTTTGTCCGCAGCTGTGCCGTCGTATATTCTCTTCCCTGCAACAGGTTCATGGCACGAAGCTTCGCCCGCTTGGGAAGTACCTCCTGCATGATAGTCCGATAGTCTTCCTCGCTTAATTGCTGTCCTTCCTTTATATGGTAAAGACGCAATTCGCCTTTGTACAATACAAAGGCGAATTCCTGATCAATATATACTTTGCTTCTCGATTTGGAAAGTTCCGTAACCTGTGTTACCAGCATGGATCTACTCTTCCTTCTCTGCTGCTGCAGTGACATCTGCCTTTAGTCCGTAATGATCTCTGACCTTCTCGGCAATCTCATCGCAGATGGCGGGATTGTCTTTTAAATACTGCTTGGCATTCTCACGGCCTTGTCCGATCTTGTTGCCCTCGTAGGCATACCAGGCACCGGACTTTGCCACAACGTCACAGCTGGCTGCCAGATCCAGAATATCTCCTACCATGGAAATACCTTCACCGAACATGATATCAAACTCTGCTTCCTTGAAAGGAGGTGCAATCTTATTCTTAACGACTTTGACACGGGTACGGTTACCGATCACTTCACCGCCCTGCTTCAGAGCTTCGATCCTTCTGACATCCAGTCGTACAGAAGAATAGAACTTCAGCGCACGTCCGCCAGTAGTGGTCTCAGGATTACCGAACATTACACCTACCTTCTCACGCAGCTGGTTGATAAAGATAACCGTACAGTTGGACTTGCTGATCACAGCGGTCAGCTTGCGCAGCGCCTGGGACATCAGTCGTGCCTGTAAACCCACATGGCTGTCTCCCATATCACCGTCAATCTCGGCCTTGGGTACCAGTGCGGCTACGGAGTCCACTACGATAATGTCAATGGCTCCGGAGCGTACCATGGTCTCCGTGATCTCCAGTGCCTGCTCACCGTTATCCGGCTGGGAAATGTACAGGTTGTCAATATCTACGCCGATGTTCTTCGCATAGACAGGATCCAGAGCATGCTCCGCATCGATGAATCCGGCAATACCGCCTCTTTTCTGTACTTCTGCGATCATATGTAAGGTAACGGTGGTCTTACCACTGGATTCCGGTCCGTAGATCTCAATGATTCTTCCCTTGGGAATACCGCCCAGTCCTAACGCTATATCCAAACTTAAAGAACCGGTGGGGATGGTCTCCACATTCATCTGTGCCGTGGGATCTCCCAGCTTCATTACCGCGCCCTTTCCGTACTGCTTCTCGATCTGGCTCAGCGCCGCATCCAATGCTTTAAGCTTATCGTCTTTTTCCATGTCAATCTCCTTTTTGTTCAAGGAACAAATGTTCTGCTTTTTATTTAGGATAAAACATTTGTTCGTGTTTGTCAATGTCTATTTTTATTATACATATTTTGTGTACATTAAAGCTCCCTCATAAGCATTCCCCCTTATTTTTTCGTTCCGATGATCGTCTGAAATTTTGGCGAATGCCTGAACATCCTGAAATGTCTGTCGATAATCAGAGATAAAAGATACAAAAAGAATGTATCACACATCCCCGCTTCCCGCAAGGACGCATGATACATTTCCTGTGTTTTCGTCACTATCTACAATTTTTTACCCCTTCGTTTTGAGGGTATCTCACAAAATATTTTTCTGTTACTTTTTACCAAAAGTAACTTTACTGAAGTATTTCAGAATACAGCTGCGCATAAGAATCAGTGCTGCAGAGGTAGTTGCCTCTCTGATCTGGCTGCGGGTTCCGGAGAAATGATACTCTTTCACCGTAACTTCTCCCTTTACGCTGCATCCGATATATACCAGTCCTACCGGCTTTTCCTCGGTTCCGCCGTCCGGTCCCGCAATTCCGGTCACTGCCACAGCCACATCCGATTTCATTAACAGTGCGGCTCCTTTTGCCATCTCTGAGGCAGTCTTGCTGCTGACGGCACCGTATTTGTCCAGCGTGCTCTTACGCACTCCCAGGAATTTCCGTTTTGCCTTATTGGAATAAGTCACCAGTCCGGCCTTGTAGCACTCCGATACCCCGGGGACATTGATGATCCTTGCCGCGATCATGCCGCCGGTACAGGATTCCGCGGTTGTCACCGTCAGATCATTGGCCATCAGCAGATCTGCTACCGCCATCTCCAGGGTAGTCTCCGCCTTGGTACTGTAAATATCCGCTCCGAAACGGGATTTCAGTTCCTTCACCACAGGTTTAATGGCTTTTCCAGCTGCCTTGGTATCTTCCCCGGAAGCGGTGACACGGATATGTACTTCTCCCGTCTTGGCATAGGTAGCTATCGTAGGATTGGTCTGTCCGTCGATCAGATCCTTCAGGGTATCCTCCACCTGGCTCTCCGGCACACCACAAAGCTTTACCATCTGAGAACAGATCACCCCGGGAGTCAGTGTATCCAGATAAGGAAGCACCTGCTGTTCGAACATGGGAACCAGTTCCGCAGGGGGTCCCGGCAGCAACACAATACGGTTCTTCTCCGTCTCCAGAATAATGCCCGGCGCTGTTCCATTATCATTGTCCAGCACCTTCGCTCCCTCTGGCACCATGGCCTGTTTCCAGTTGTTCTCCGTGGGCTGAATATCTCTGACTGCGAAAAATTCGGCAATGCGCTCCATGCTGTGATCATCCACCGAGAGATTCTTTCCACAGACTTCCGCCACAGTCTCCTTGGTCAGATCATCCTCCGTGGGTCCCAGTCCACCAGATAACAGGATCACATTCGAACGCTCCATGGCACATTTCAACACACCTGCCAGTCTCTCCACATTATCTCCCACCACTGTCTGGTAGTAACAGTCCAGTCCGGCTCCCGCCAGCTTTTCCGCCAGATAAGCTGCATTCGTATTCACAATGTTCCCCAGTAATAATTCGGTACCTACACAGATGATCTCCGCTGTCATATCTTTACCGCCTTTCGCTGTCACTTGTCCTATATCTTTCCCACAGACAGTATACTACACTTCTCGGGCGGAGAAAAGGAAATATTTTACTCCAGAGAATTTTCACTTTCCACTTTTTCCTGATTCCAGAGCTGGTGTCGTATTTTTTCATCCGTTCCCTTGTGACTCCGCTCCCGCCACTGAGTAGGGGTGCATTCATACCTTTTCTGAAAACAGCGGTGGAAGGTCCGCATATTGGGAAATCCGCATTCGTAACTGATCTCTGTCACCGTCTTTCTGCTGTCCTTCAACAGATTGCAGGCCAGGATCATCCGCTGCTGCGCTACATAGGAAGGAAAAGAGATATTTAACTGGGAGGAAAAAATATGGGACAGATAATACGGACTAATACCCAACTCTTTTGCCACCTTCTGTGCCGTCAGTTCCCCGGTGATATTGTCGTTGATATATTGCAAAAGCTTCTGCGTGATATTCAGATCCGAAGGCTTGTCCTTTTTGATCACTGGGATATTTTCATACATATCCGCCAACAGTGCCATCAGAAGTCCCTTGTCCTGCCGAAATGGCCGCAGTTCCTTATGCAGACCAATATCTGCCAGAATGTTCAGTACCATCTGTCCGTAACGGCTGAGCATGCTTTTCTGAAAACGGGGAGACTCCATATCATAATAGGTAAGTTCTTCCTGAAATTCCCCGATGGAATCCATATCTGCAATGATCAGAAGCATTCCCACCTCTCCCACAGAACTGTAGGAATGGATCTGGTTCGGGTAAATCATCAGACAGTCTCCTGTAATCAGATGATAATTCACACCAGCTACCGTGGCATCCATCTCCCCTTCCGTCACATGGACGAATTCCATATGTTTATGCAGATGAAACGGGAAGTTCGGGTGCCACCAGACATGACAGTCATAGACCTTTTTCCGGCTCTCATAAAACGGTTTTACTGTGTTCATACCAATCCCCATACCTTTCACAGTCTGCAAACTTTGGGCCGCAGGCACAAAATTTAAAGCTCTCTGTATTCTACATACCATATTCCGTCCCGAATTTCTACCTGTTTTGTTAAAAATAGCAATTTTTGTCCCATATGTAATTTCTTTTTGTCGTGCAGTCCACACTTTTTTCACTTACAATAAGCTTAAATGAAAGCAGTTCCAATTTAAAACACAAAAAGTGAGATATATTATGAATCGTACAGAAGCCAGAGAAAAAGCTACCGCACTGGTAGCACAAATGACAATAGAAGAAGCTGCTTCCCAGCTGTTACACTCGTCTCCCGCGATTCCCCGTCTGGGCATTCCCGCCTATGACTGGTGGAGTGAAGCCCTTCATGGTGTTGCCAGAGCCGGTACTGCCACCTGTTATCCGCAGGCGATTGGCCTGGGTGCAACTTTTGACCGTGAATTATTACAGAAAATCGCCGGTTCCATTGCTTTGGAAGCCCGGGCAAAATATAACGCTTATTCCCGCCTCGGAGACCGCACCCGGTACAAAGGTGTGACCATGTGGTCTCCCAATATCAATATCTTCCGTGATCCCCGCTGGGGAAGAGGCCAGGAGACCTACGGAGAAGATCCCGTACTTACCGCTTCCCTTGGCAGTGCCTTTGTGGAAGGATTACAGACCAAAAGAGACGGTTACCTGACCACTGCCGCCTGTGCCAAACATTTTGCGGTGCATTCCGGTCCCGAGGCTCTGCGTCACAGTTTCGACGCCAAAGCTACGAAGAAGGATCTGTGGGAAACTTATCTTCCCGCTTTTGAAGCTCTGGTGACACAGGCTGATGTGGAAGCTGTCATGGGTGCTTATAACCGTACCAACGAGGAACCCTGCTGTGCTCACTCCTATCTTATGGAGGAGGTGCTTCGCGACAAATGGCATTTTGAAGGACATTACGTTTCCGACTGCTGGGCGATCCGTGATTTCCACGAGGGACATCATGTAACTGCATTTCCGGAGGATTCCGCCGCTCTTGCCCTGGAAAAGGGTTGTGATTTAAACTGCGGCTGTACCTATGAATATATTTTACAGGCATATAAACAGGGAAAGGTAACCGAAGAAGAAATCCGCCGCAGTGCAGAACGTCTTTTCACCACCAGATACCTGTTAGGACTCTTCGATCACAGTTCCCTGGACGAAATTCCCTACAATGTGGTGGGCTGTAAAGAACATCGGGAACTGGCTTATCAGGCCGCTGTGGAAAGCTGTGTTCTGTTGAAAAATGACGGTACACTGCCTCTGTCCTTGAAAGATAACAAACGCATGGCTGTCATCGGCCCCAATGCCGACAGTCATGCCGCACTGGTTGGTAACTACAACGGTACCCCGCCCCGTTCCATCACTGTAGTGGAAGGAATTACAAGAATCTGCGAGGATACCGGCTGGGATGTCAATTATGCAGAGGGATGTCTGCTCTATGATGACCCTTCCGTACGAAAGGTATTCCAGAACTACCGTATCCCCGAAGCTGTGGCATTGGCAGAATCCTGTGACCTCGCCATTGTATGTGTCGGTCTCGACTCCACACTGGAAGGAGAGCAGGGAGATGTGGGTAATGCATTTGCCAGTGGAGACAAGCCAGATCTACTGCTTCCCAAGATCCAGAGGGATCTGGTAGAACAGGTCATCGCTACCGGTACTCCGGTGATTCTGATTGATCTGGCCGGAAGCCCCATCGATCTGTCCGCTTACGAAGATCAGGTGCCTGCAATACTGCATGCCTGGTATCCCGGCGGAGAAGGCGGACGGGCCATTGCAGACATCCTGTTCGGCAAAGTATCTCCCGGCGGCAAGCTGCCCCTTACCTTCTATTATAATGACGGACCGCTGCCAGACATTACCGATTATCATATGACCGGACGCACTTACCGTTATTTTGAAGGCAGGCCCTGGAAGCCTTTTGGTTTCGGACTCACCTACGGAGAATTACAGATCACAGAAGCAAAAGTAACTGAAGTTGATTACACGAAGGAGATTCCTTCCGCACAAATCACAATACATTGCCAGAATCCCACGGATCGTGACTTAAGTGATGTCATACAGGTCTATGTCCATGTAAACGGTTCTTCCAACGAAGTTCCCAACCACAAGCTGGCTGCGTTCGAACGGATCCGTCTGGATGCCGGAGAAAGCAAAGAATTCCGGATCACCATTCCGCCCATGGCCTTTACCACGGTAGACAATTCCGGCAACAGAGTATTTGATGGCACTTCTGCTACACTTTATCTGGGATTTTCCCAGCCGGACCTCACAGAAGAAGATCAGAAGATCTATACAGGCAACAGAGGCCAGGTATTCGCGGTCACTTTATAATGAGCATTATGGTGGTAAACCATTTGCTATAGAGAGATGTATTTTTAAAACAAGGAGGATAAATCCTCTCCTCGCCATAGGGGCTCGGATTTTCCTTCGGAAAACAAGGAGGATTACAATGAAAAGAAACAAGATCTTAAGCCTGTTGCTGTCAGTTTCCATGCTGACTGCACTCACCGCCTGCGGAAGTCAGGGTTCCGATACCCCCGCAGCATCCACCACCGATAGCGGAAGCACCGCTTCTTCTGTTGCCGAGAGTACCGCTTCTTCCGATGACGGTTATGTACTGGACAAGGTCACTCTCGTCGTAGACGGTACCTTTAATGCATCTGTGGATGCTTATCAGGACAAATTCGTCGAACAATGGGACACAGCTGTCAGTGAAGCACTGGGTCATCCCATCAGTCTGAATATCCAGCAGTTAGACCATTCCAGCTATGTAGATGGCGTTGGCCGTCTGTTTGCCAGCGGTGATTACCCCGATGTCATTCTGCTGAATGCCGGTCAGTATGCCGAATATGCCAAAACCGGTCTTCTGTGGGATATGACAGATGCTTATGATAACGCAAAATTCCAGAGCCATATGGTACTGCCCGCAGTAAACGAGAATGTCCGTATCGATGGCAGACAGTATGGTCTGTCCACCGGTCTTGGCGGCGGCTGTATCACTTATGTAAAGCAGGCATGGCTGGATGCAGTCGGCATGAAGGCTGAGGATATTACCGACTGGGATTCCTACTATGCAATGTTAAAGGCATTCACCGAACAGGATCCTGACGGCAATGGCAAGAACGATACCTATGGTGTAGCTGCAGCAGGCTTTATCGGTTCCGAGGCTCCTTACACCAACTATCTGCCTCAGTTCTGGCAGAACGCATATCCCAGCTTCACCTATGATGAGAACGGTGTATGGTATGACGGTTTCAACACCCAGGAGACCAAAGATGCTCTGCTTCGTTTACAGCAGGCTTACGCAGACGGTGTCATCGATCCCGAATCCCTGACCATGGGTACCAAGGATGTCCGTGAAAAATGGTGGTCTTCCGATCAGTCCGGTTCCTTCGGTGCTTTCACCTACTGGTCCGGTTACTGGAACGATAACCTGGTTAACAACATGGATAAGAACGGTGTAGATTCCGGACTGGCAAGACTGGCCCCCATCGCTGAAATGGATGGCTACCTGAACAGAGAATCTCCTGTATACTGCATCATTGATGACGGTGACGGCGATGATTCCAGAGAACAGGCAATCTTCGATGCAGTCTTCGAGACCATGTTCGACGGCGGTACTGTACAGACCCTGTGGGTATACGGTGCAGAAGGCTACCACTGGTCTACCGAAGCTGAGACCATTGTCACCGGCGAAGGCACTGATAAGGAAAAGACCTATGAATACAAGGACGGTGAGTTCCATCTGCGTCTGAATCCTTCCGATCCCAGTGCATTATGGAAAAAGAATGCTATCGATCCTTCTTCCATGATCTGCTCCTTAGAGAATGGTTTTGAATCCGCTACCGATCTGACCAAGGAATGTAACGAGTTCTTCTCCGAACACAGCGTAGACGCTCCCCACTCTGCTTCCTGTGACGGTATTACCAACTACGGCGGTACGATCAATGATGCCAAGAACGTAGTCATCGCCGAGGTTGTTGTAAAGGGCGGAGATGTAGATGCCGCTATGGACAATTATGTTAAGACTACCCAGGATATGGTAGACGAGATCCTCGGACAGCTGAATGCAGACTAAATAGTAAAAAATAACCGATTAGCAACCTGCTCCGCCGGGCGCACTAAAAAAGCCGCTTCACAAAAATGTGAGACGGCTTTTTACGGTAACTGGAAGGTTAGTTAAATACATTGGCAAAATCCACGAACTCCCGGAGCATGCGATACACATG
>OHUD01000802.1_pt1 | contig 12590 bp, 11 predicted proteins | sample 1579021 | NCBI WGS metagenome assembly OHUD01 (sample SAMEA3879597, study PRJEB24766) | human gut metagenome | biome: human-associated habitat; feature: feces | place: USA | collected 1985/1987
TTTCTTTAATATGCTCTTTTAAAATAATGTTGATATACTGCGATAACGAGCGGTCGTCCTGCTCTGCTTCTTCCCGTATTATTTCTATAATATCGCTGTCTATTGTGAAATTTATTTTTTTCCTTGACTTTTTTGTAAAATCTTTTTGCTCCATTCTAAACACCGCCTTATAAATCATTATAAACTACGAGTATTCCAAAATGTCGTTGCAGTTCCTATATTTGTATTGATATATAGTTTTTTACCCGATAAAAGTATAATGAAGGCGTAAAAAAAGGCTCCCTCGTCAGAGGGAGGCTTTTTTAGCTTGACTTGATAATTTCACTTTGCTTTTTCTTTAATATGCTCTTTTAAAATAATGTTGATATACTGCGATAACGAGCGGTCATCCTGCTCTGCTTCTTCCCGTATTATTTCTAAAATATCGCTGTCTATTGTAATACTTATTTTTTCCTTTAACGGTCTCATAATATCACCTAAGCTTATTATTTGTAGAAATTATACTACAATGTATAACACTATCTTGAAATATGCGATAAAGTAGTATAAAATAAGACCGAAAGGAAAGTGAAAATAATGCTTTTCGATAAACGTCCGACCAAGTATGTTTTAATAGCGGGGTGTAGAAGCTTTGAGGATTACAGCGTTGCAAAGAAATATATTGATATGTGTCTTAAAAATATTCGTAAGGAATATAAAATCATAATTATTTCAGGCGGTGCAAAGGGTGCCGATAAGCTGGGCGAGCGTTATGCGCACGAAAACAGAATGAAGTGTATATATTATTATCCCGATTGGGAAAGGTACGGAAAAAGCGCGGGACCGCGGCGCAATTCGGAAATGGTGAAAAAAGCCGATTATGTGATTTGCTTTTGGGACGGAAAAAGCAGAGGAACAAGGTCAACCGTAGATTTTACCAAACAAATGAAAAAGCCGCTGAGAATTAAATATATTATTTAATAAATTGCCTATTTAATTCCTTTCAAAGTTGTGTTATAATAAACTTTGAATATTTATAGATGGGATAAAGCTAATGGAAAACAGTAACATAATATGCGGCAGAAACCCAGTGCTTGAGGCTTTGCGCTCGGGCAGGGAGATAGACCGCCTTTTGGTAGCCCACGGCACGGGCGGCGGCTCTGTTACGGCGATAATAGCAAAATAAGCCCGCAAAAGCTGGATTATTACTGCGGCGGTGCAAACCACCAGGGCGTGGCGGTAATGTTTGCCTCGCAGGAGTACGCTACAGTGGAGGATATGTTTGCGCTGGCGGAAACGCGCGGCGAAAAGCCCTTTTTAATAATTTGCGATGAAATTGAAGACCCGCACAACCTCGGCGCGATTATAAGAACCGCCGAGGCAACGGGCGTTCACGGGGTGATAATTCCCGAGCGCCGCAGCGCTTCGCTCAATGCTACGGTTGCAAAAGCTGCCTGCGGTGCGCTTGAATATGTGCCTGTGGCGCGAGTTACAAATATTGCGAACACGATTGACGCGCTGAAACAGCACGGCGTGTGGGTTTTCGGCGCCGATATGGACGGCGACGATTACACAAGAACGGATTTTGATACCCCCTGCGCGTTGGTTATAGGCAACGAGGGCAAGGGAATAGGCGCGCTTACCGCCAAAAAATGCGATGCGGTTATAAGCCTGCCCATGTGTGGCAAAATAAATTCGCTCAATGCCTCGGTTGCGGCGGGAATACTTATGTATGAGGTAGTGCGCAGCCGCAATGCCGATAAAAAGCCAAGGAAGTGATTTTAATTGAAGATGTATAAGGGAAAGCATAACGACGATCTGTTTTCACTTATTGATAATAACGATAGCTTCGGGGAAAGCAACTCCTTTAATTCATTTCAAAACCACGGTGCGCTGACCCCCGAGGAGGTGCTGGGGCAAAACAGCTTTACGCCCGCAAACGCCGAGCCGACAGGCGCGCTTGAGGCGCTTAAAAAGCGTATGCTTGCGGCACAGCAGGAGGAGGCAGAAAAGGCGAAACAGGAGCCTGTAAAGCCCGCTGAGGTAAAAGCGGCAGAGGAACCTAAGACCCGCCCCGAGCCGCAAAAAGCCCCGGAAGTGCCGGAAATAAACACCCCGGTAAACTCAGAGTCGCTTTTTGATTTTGATTTTTTTGATAATACTAAGCCTGAGCCTGAAAAGGCGGCGGAAAAGCCCGTAATACCCGAAAAGCCCGCCGCACCCAAAAAGCCCGAAAAATCGCTGCTTGAAAAGTGCCGCCCGTTTATTATTGACGATGAGGGGCACGACTCGGCAATGAAGGAAACGCCGACCTACAAGCTTGAAAGCGTGGCGGATATTTTAAACAACCAAAGCGCCAAAACGCTTGACAGGCTCTCGGAAAAATATGAAATTGAATTTGACGATTTAGGGCGCAATAAGCCCGCCGCGCCCGAAAAAGTGCCCGAACCCCCCAAACGCGAGGTATTTGAAGAAAAAATGCCCGCCGCGCGGGATATACAAACCAATGTGCCGCGCATTATATCGGATATTGATTCGGACAGCGGTGAGAGTGCAGTCGAAATGCCCGATATTTCGGGCACGGCGACTATTAAATTCACCCCCGTGACCGACAGCGACTCAACCTCCCGAATCAGCATAAGCTCGCAAACACGGTCTATTGACCTGACGGGTGAGCTGTCACGCCTGCCCGAGAGCACCGATGACGACGCAGACCCCGAAACCCGCCTTGAGCAAAACGAGTTTGAGGACTACAAGCCTGCCGAGGAATTTGAAGACGAAAGCGGAACAAAGCACTTTTTGCGGAAATTATCGCTTATTAAGCGCGGCAGCTTTTTGCGCTGTGTATCAACGGTGCTTTTAACGCTTATAACGGCGTTTGCGGAGCTGCCGTTTATGTCGGCGCTGCTTATTGCGCAGACAAAAGTCAGTATGACGGTATACACCGCCGTGCTTGGTATAATAATACTTATAAACCTTGATATGTTTAAGAGCGTCCCGAAAATTTTCAGCCGCTTTTCAACGCCCGATATTTTCGCGGTTACCGCCTCGCTTTCGGTAATGCTTTATTCGGTTATAGGCATACTGAAAAACGAAATAACGCTTAATATGCTGCTGCTTGCCGCGTTTATACTGTCAGTGCGCTCTGTCGCCGCGTTTTTCCGTGCGGCGCACACCCTTACAGGACTCAGGCAAATAGCCGGCAATAAGCCGAAACGCGCGGTAAAGCTGATAAACGACCCCGCCGTTACGTTTGCTATGGCGAAAAATTCGATTGAGGGCGATGTTTTAGCAGCTGCCCCACGCAGAACGGCGCATATTGACGATTATATGAAATACACCTCGTTCCGCGTTTATTTCAGCGGCAAGCTGCCTGTTATAACGGTGGTATCGCTGCTTTTATCGGTAATACTGGGCTTTGCCTGCGCAGCATATTTTGACGGTATGCTTTACGGCTTTTACAGCGCCGCCGTGGTGCAGTGCATTGCCGCCGTGCCGGTGCTTTTCCTTATAGACGATATGCCGCTTTACTCCGCTTCGAAAAAGCTTGCGCGCAGGGGCGCCGAAATAGCGGGAAAAATGGGCGCCGAATACCTTGAAAAGGTAAACGCCATAGTTTTAAGCTCTGAGGACCTGTTCCCCTCGGGCACGGTAACGCTGCACAATATGCAGCTTTTATCGGATAACAGCATTGACGATACCATAATGCGCGCAGCGTCCCTTACCGACAGCCTTTCAAGCCCGCTAGCCCCTATATTCAAAAAAATTGCGGGAACAGTGGGCGACTTTGTAATGCCCGATTCCGATACGGTTAAATATGAGGACAAAATGGGTGTTTCCGGCTGGGTAAACAACAAGCTTTTGTTTGTGGGCAACCGCACGCTTATGGAGGCGCACGGAATTGACGTCCCGAGTATTGAAACCGACCGCAAGCTTTTACGCAGGGGGTATTTCCCCGTCTACGTTGCAACCGACGATAAGGCTTGCGCCCTGCTTGCCGTGCAGTACACGGTAAAGCCCGAGCTTGCGCGGGAGTTCAGAAGAATATCCGCCATGGGTATTACAATGCTTATAGACAGCTCCGACCCGAACCTAACGGAAGAAATGATATGCGATTATATGGGGCTTTACGATGATTCGGTAAAGGTTATGAGCACAGCCGGCTGCCATATGTATAAAAACGCGGTAACATATACAGAGCATTGCTCCGCCCCCGCCGCGTATAAGGGTAACCCCGTTGCGCTGGCAGCACTGGTGAGCAGCGCGGTTAAAATAAAGAAATCAAGCCTTTTACTGGCGGTATTTTACGCGCTTAGCTGTGTAGCGGGCGTGGTTATGTTCACCTACACCTCGTTCAGCGGCTCGGGCTCTGTTCTCGGCAGCGCGGCGGTATTACTTTACTGTCTTATAAGCACGGCGGTCTCTGCAACACTTTATCTTACAGGTAAACCGTAATACAGGAGGAAGAAAAATGTCAGAAAAGAAGAAGTTTTACATTACCACGGCAATAGCCTATGCCTCGCGAAAGCCGCATATCGGCAACGCTTACGATATAGTGCTGGCGGATATGATAGCGCGCTATAAAAAAATGATGGGCTTTGACGTGTTTTTACAGACCGGCTCTGACGAGCACGGGCAGAAAATTGAAGAATACGCCAAGGCAGAGGGCATAAGCCCGCAGGAGTATGTGGATAAAATCGCCGCGCAGATAAAAGAGGTGTGGAACAGCCTTAACACCGATTACGATAAATTTATACGCACGACCGATAAGGATCACGAAAAGGTAATACAGAAAATTTTCAAAAAGCTTTATGACCAAGGCGATATTTACAAGGGACATTACGAGGGTAAATACTGCGTTCCCTGCGAGTCGTTCTTTACCGCCTCGCAGTTAGTGGACGGCAAGTGCCCCGACTGCGGCAGAGATGTTATAGATTCCAAGGAAGAAGCGTATTTCCTAAAGCTTTCAAAATATCAGGATCGGCTGCTTGAATATTACGAGCAGAACCCCGATTTTATAAAGCCCGAATCCCGCAAAAACGAGATGATAAACAACTTTTTAAAGCCGGGGCTTTCCGACCTTTGCATTTCGCGCAGCTCCTTTAAGTGGGGCATACCCGTGCCGTTTGACGAAAAGCACGTTATTTACGTTTGGATAGACGCGCTTTCAAACTATATTACGGGTGTGGGCTATGACCCCGACGGCAGCTCAGAGCAGTTTGAAAAGCTGTGGCCTGCCGACCTGCACGTTATAGGTAAGGATATAGTGCGTTTCCACACAATTTATTGGCCCATAATTCTAATGGCACTGGGGCTTCCGCTGCCGAAACAGGTTTTGGGGCACCCGTGGCTGCTTGTGGGTGAGGACAAAATGTCAAAATCCAAGGGCAACACAATTTACGCCGACGATATGACAAAGCGCTTCGGAATAGACGCGGTAAGGTATTATCTGCTTTCCGAAATGCCCTTTGCGCAGGACGGAACTATAACCTACGAAAGCTTTATTACAAAATACAATGCAGATTTAGCCAACACCCTCGGCAACCTTGTAAACCGCTCAATTGCAATGACAAATAAATATTTCGGCGGCAAGGTGACAAAAGGCGAAAATACAGAAGGTTGCGATAAAGAGCTGATTGATACCGCGAACGATACGGTTAAAAAGTATTATGAGCTTATGGATAATTACCGCAATGCCGACGCGTGCGAGGCGGTTATGAACCTTGCAAAGCGCTGCAATAAATACATTGACGAGACCGCCCCCTGGGCGCTTGCAAAGGACGAAAGCAAAAAGGCATATCTTGAAAATGTGCTTTACAATCTGCTTGAATGTATCCGCCTTTTGGGGCTTATGCTCTCGCCTATTATTCCCGATAGCTCAAAATCAATTGCGGAGCAGTTAAATAACGGCAGCACAGAGCTTGCTTTCGGCGCTGTTACCGAGTATTCCGTAGGTACGCCCACTCCGCTTTTCGCCCGCTTAGATGCGGAAAAGGTTTTAGCCGAAATAGCGGCGGAAAAGGCAGCGGAGCAGAAAAAAGCCGAAAATGTTGTGACTATGGAGCAAATAGGAATTGAGGACTTTGCAAAGGTAGAGCTGCGCGCGGCAAAAATTACGGCTTGCGAGCCTATTCCCAAGGCTAAAAAGCTTTTAAAGCTGACCCTTGACGACGGCAGCGGCTTATCGCGCACAGTAGCCTCGGGAATCGCTATGTATTATAAGCCCGAGGAGCTTATAGGTCACACGGTAATTGTGGTGGCAAACCTGAAGCCCGCAAAGCTTTGCGGCGTAGAGTCAAACGGAATGATTTTAGCGGCGGATTGCGCCGATAATGACGTAAAGGTACTGTTTATTGATAACGTACCCGCAGGCAGCAAAATAAGATGACGGACTTCCCGAATTACCCATATACAGAACCGCTGATATTTGACAGCCACGCGCACTATGACGACGCGAAATTCGACGAAATTCGCGCAGAGCTTTTAGCAGAGCTGCCCGCTCACGGCGTTTGCGGCGTTGTAAACTGCGGGTGTGATACCGCGTCTTCAAAAGCAGCGCTGGCGCTTGCCGAAAAGTATCCCTATTTTTACGCCGCGGTGGGTATACACCCCGATAATATAGGCGGCGGAGAGGTAACGGAAATTGAAGACCTTGCGCGCCGCAAAAAATGCGTGGCAATAGGCGAAATAGGGCTCGATTATTACTGGGTGGACGATAACAAGGAGCAGCAAAGGGCGCTTTTTGAAGAACAGCTTGTTTTGGCAAACAGGTTAAACCTGCCCGTAATAGTGCATGACCGCGAAGCCCACGCCGATACGCTGGAGCTTTTAAAAAAGCACCGCCCCAAGGGTGTGGTGCACAGCTTTTCGGGCAGCGCGGAAATGGCAAAGGAAATTTTAAATTTGGGTATGTATATAGGCATAGGCGGCGTTTTAACCTTTAAAAACGCAAAAAAGCTGCCCGAAATTGCGGCAGCTCTGCCGAGCGACAGATTTCTGCTTGAAACCGACGCACCCTATTTAGCGCCCGTGCCATACCGCTCAAAAATAAATAATTCGGCGCTTATCTTACTTGTCGCCGAAAAATTAGCGGAGCTGCGCAATACCGATTGCGAAAGCATTTTGCGCAGTTCTTTTGAAAACGCCGAAAAAATATTCGGAATATAAGTATAATTTTCACCCCGCCGACAAATAATAAAGGCTGAAAGCGGGGTGATTTTTGTGGAAAACAATCAGAACAAGAATAACCAGAACAACAACCAGAATAAGAACAACCAGAACAAGGAACAGAACAAGAATAATCAGAATAATCAGAACAAGAAGAACGAAAACCAGGATTACTGATAAAAGAATTCACGGCAGACGGATAGGTTTATCCGCCTGCCGTGCTTTTTTTTGAGGATTATTTAACCCTTAGACCCTTTCGGGAAAGGTAAATTTTCGGGCAGACCTAAAATATAATCTGCCGATACATTATAATAAATACATAATGCCTTTATTATATGCGCAGGTATTTCGCTTTCCCCGCGTTCCCAACGCTGATACTGCGTTGTGTGTTCGTTGAGTAATTCTGCAATTTGCGCTTGGGTTTTATCGTTGTCCTCTCTTAAATCGCGTATTCTTTGATATTTATATTTCACCTTATACTTCACCCCAAAATCATTCTACCAAAAAACACAAAAAAGTGTTGACAATAACACAATAATGTGTTATTGTATAAGTGCAATATACAATGGGGTGAAATAATATGGAATTTTCAAATATGTTAAAAAGATGTAAGCTATCGGAAATAAGCGATTATTTTTTGGACTTAGGGCAAAGTCTTATTGAAAAAGAAGACCTTGACTATGAAACCGCAATAAGAAATATGGAGTGTCGCACCGAAAAGCTTATCAATTATTATTTTAAAAATGAAGATGAACGCGATAAATTTTATAAAGAAATTGCAGGTCGCGATGCCGTAATAAGAGATACATACTTTCAGCTTGGATTTATTGCGGCAGTAAATTTTATGAGAGAGCTTGAAAAGCGTGGGCAGGAGCTTAACAAACCCCGAAAAAGCGAAATGTGGAACTGATTGCCTCCCTCGTCAGAGGGAGCCGAAGATATTCCGCCACACCGTAGGGAGCCGAAACAGCATTGCGTGGACATCTATCCATTATACAGGGAGAGCCATATAAATAAAGCACAGCCCTGCCGCTATTTAAGTAATAGCAGCAGGGCTGTAAATTTGTTATTCCGAATTCCGCATTACGCATTAAAAATCATCCGAATGTGGGGTTGTTGCCTATGTTTACTATGCTTACCCAGCTGTTGCCCGGGTTTACGGTGAGCTCGCTGCCGTCGGTCTTTGTAAATTTAAAGCCGTTTTTGGCATTGCCCTTGCTCCACTTAATCGGGGTGGAGGTGCCGTTTACGCAATAGTAGCCGTCGCCGCTCTCAAGCAAAACCTGGCGGTGGTAATTATCGGGATAATTGCGAATGGTAGTGAAAAGAATAAATACGTTTTTCATATCCACCGTTTCGCCGGTGAAATAATCCTTGCGAATGGTGTTGCCGTAATATCTTGTGTATTTGCCCTTTGCCTCATCATACTTGAATACCGTGCGGTAGCTGGCAGACGCCGGAATGTTTATGGTTTTTGCCTGACTTTCAAGCGTTACGGGCGCGTCCTCCTCGGCAAAGCTTGCCCACGGGGTAACGTCTGTTGAGGTTGTTTTGTGCCCGTCCTTTACAAGCGAGCCCCAAAGCTTTTCGCCGTAAGCATACAATGTGTGCTCAGAGGCTAATCCGTTTTTAATGCGCGCACCGTAATTCTTTACCATAAGGTCAACGTCATCAGTATCCTTTAAGTGCGGGGCGCAGTATTTATTATCCTGCCCGCAGTGAATATAAATTGCATTGTGACCCATTGCAAGGTCAACATAGGGGTAGCGTGCCGAGCGTATTGTGCCTATCTTTTCAGCAGTGGTTATATCCTGAAAAACTGCCATAAGACGGGTTATTCCGCCCTCAACCTCGGTTTCGTAAATAATATCTGCCTTGCTAAGCCCTGTTTGCACCGGCTGGGCGGTTGAAATATTGTTTATCATAATTGCAACCGGACGGTTTTTGGTTTTTTCCTCAGATATACCCGAAACGCCTGTAAGCGGGTTTTTATATGTTACGGGCTTTGTTTCGGAGACTACCGAGGGCTCCGAGCCCTTATCTACACTTAATCTGTCCTGTTCCTTTTTGCAGCCTGCCATAGTGAGCATACACAATGCCAGCGCCAGCGGTAATATTCTTTTCAGCATTAAAATTCCTCCGTGAAAATTACACTTGACAGGGTAGCCCCTGCCAAGTGCTTAAAATGATACTTTACAAGTATAAGCCTTTTACCGGAAAATTTCAATAGTAATTTTTATTTTGTAACCATTTTGTTTTCACTCGCTGCGAAGTGCGGTTACGGGGTCTTTCTTAGCTGCTACCTTTGAGGGGAACAAGCCCGCTATAAGGGTCAAGAGCATACTTATAACAACAAGCGCAACACCGCCCGCTATCGGCAGCACGGCAAGCCCTGAAATATCGGTTATGGCGGCGATTATCGCGTTTATGGGAATAAGCAGCAGCAAGGTCACCGCAATGCCTATTGCCCCCGCGGCAAAGCCCACTATAAGCGTTTCGGCGTTGAACACGCGGGAAACATCCTTTTTCGAGGCGCCCATAGCGCGCAGCACGCCTATTTCCTTTGTGCGCTCCAGCACCGAAATATAGGTTATAATGCCTATCATAATAGAAGAAACTATAAGCGAAATGCTTACAAACGCAATTAAAATATAGCTTATTGCGTTTATAATCGTAGTAACCGATGAGAGCATAAGCCCTATATAATCGGTGTAGGTTATTTTTTCGGTATCCTTAACGCCCTTGTTGTATTCGGTTATAAGGTCGGAAATTTTTTCTTTCGCCTCAAAATCCTTGGGGTAGATATTTATAACCGAAGGCTCATCAAGGCTTGATACGCCCATAAGTTTCAAATTGCCGTCATATGTGGCGTTGTTGCTTTTTTCCTTTATTGCCGCTTTAAACTGCTCGGTTATTTGCTCCTTGGTCTGCCCTGCGGCGGTCATTTGGCTTATATACGCGTTATACTCCGCCTGCTCCTTTTCGGGCAGGGTGGCTATATATGCCGTCAATTGCTCATAGGTCATATTATCCGCGTCGGTCTCAAAGGGTCTGCCCGTGAAAACGTTCTTTTCGGGCTCAGCCTTTTGCGCCTTTACTATTTCGCTGTCGTTCACCCTGTTTATAAGGTGCTCCATAAGCGATTCGGGGTAGCCCACAAAGCCGCTTGTTTGATTTGCAACCGACGAATCGGCGGGTCTTATTATTCCCACCACGGTTATATTCTCTGCCGCTGTGTTAAGCTTTGAAGAAACGTAAAGCGAATCCTCTGTTTTATCGCTCCAGGTGCCGTCGGCGTTCTTTTCAAAATAATCGGTATTGCAAAGCAGCTTGAATTTAAGCCCCAAAATATCGTCGTAGGAGTAGCTTACTTCTGCGGTAGGCTCTATTTTTTCACCCGCCTGCGCTTTTTTCATCATTTCTTCAAGCTCTGCCGAATCCTTTAGTCCCAAAGAATACAGCGCGTAGTCGCTTATCTGGTTATTTTTATCCACTGCAAGCACAATTTCGTTGTATTTCTCAGGCATACGCCCAGCAATAACGTCATACTGCTTTTTCAAAAATTCCTTGTTTTCAAAAAGGCGCGTCCATACCTCGGTATTGGAAAATGAGGAGGACATTTGCATATTTCCGCTGCCACTGCTCTGGCTTTCGGGGAATACGGTGGAAAACACGGTATTCGGGTTTACGCGGTTGCCCTTTTCATCGTATATATTCATAACCGTTGAATATTTATACTCAATCTCGCTTGTATTATCCGAAAAGGCGGAGGTTTTTTCTATATGTTTTTTAAGCTCTGACAAATTGTTTGCCGAAATGCCGTTCACCATGGTAGACATCATTTCGGTCATAACATTGTTGCTGTAAATTCTGCCGTCCTCGCGGTCGCCGCTCGGCTCGTTTTTTCCCATAAGGTCGCTTACCAATTGGCTTACGTCCATTCCCGCCTGCTCAATCGTTATGGGGTAGCTTGAAAGCGTTTCCTCCTCAACACGCGCGATATACGCGTTTACGCCGTTTGAAAGGGATAAAATAAGCGCTATGCCTATAATGCCGATAGACCCCGCAAAGGCGGTTAAAAAGGTTCTTGCCTTTTTGGTCATAAGGTTGTTAAGGGATAAGGAAAGCGCCGTTAAAAACGACATTGAGGGGCGCTTACCGCTTTTCTCCGCCGTTTTTTCCTCCTCACCGCCCGAGTAGGGCATGGTATCGTCTGTAATATTGCCGTCAAGCAACCTTATAATACGCGTGGAGTACCGCTCGGCAAGCTCGGGGTTGTGGGTAACCATTATTACAAGTCTATCCTTGGAAATTTCCTTTAAAAGCTCCATTATCTGAACAGAGGTCTCGCTGTCCAGCGCGCCGGTAGGCTCATCGGCAAGCAGTATTTCGGGGTCATTTACAAGCGCGCGGGCAATGGCTACGCGCTGCATTTGCCCGCCCGACATTTCGTTCGGCTTTTTATTAAACTGGTCGGCGAGCCCTACCTTTTCAAGCGCCTCTGCCGCTCTGCGGCGGCGCTCGGCGCGCGGAACGCCCGTAAGCGTCAATGCAAGCTCTACATTTGAAAGCACGGATTGGTGCGGAATCAAATTGTAACTCTGAAAAACGAACCCGACGGTATGGTTTCTGTAAGTATCCCAGTCGCGGCTTGTGTATTGTTTTGTGGAAACACCGTTGATAACAAGGTCGCCGCTGTCATAGCGGTCAAGCCCTCCGATGATGTTGAGCAAAGTTGTTTTGCCCGAACCGCTCGGGCCCAAAACCGCAACAAACTCATTGCTGCGGAATTCAAGGCTCACGCTGCTCAGTGCGTTCTGAACAAGATCGCCGGTTTTATATTGTTTGGAAACTTTTTTTATTTCAAGCACTTTTCGTTGCCTCCGGACAGAAATTTGCGGACCGGATCCTGTCGATCCGCCTGCATACAGTATAACGCAGAATCATTAAAAAAACATTAACTCAAGTTAAAACAATGGAGAATTTCTGTGGCAAAAAAAGGCAGAATTCAGTCATTGCTCATCATGTTCGCACACCGGAAATGCTTTCGGGGCCGCGCTGCCGTGCCGCAGTTTGTTCCGAATGTGCTGAACGACGGTGGCGATGAATTCGGCATTTGTCGGCTTACCCTTTGCGGAATCCGTTGTGTTGCCGAAAAGTTCATATTGCATATAGAGATTTCCGCCCTCCCATGCACACTCGATGGAATAACGAATTGCTCTTTCAACCGCGGCCGGAGTGGAGTGATAATACATTGCAACGTATTCATACATGCGTTTGAGATCCGCATCGACTCCGAATATGCGCATACAGACAAGCAGCCGCAGAAATTCCGTGCCGCGATGCTCGTTTTGCAGTCCGAGCGGCAGCAATATGGAATCGGTCACCATTGCATATCGACGCTTCTGTTCGTCCAGCTCGCTGAAAAACGCAGGGTTATTTAT
>OHUD01000811.1_pt1 | contig 12497 bp, 19 predicted proteins | sample 1579021 | NCBI WGS metagenome assembly OHUD01 (sample SAMEA3879597, study PRJEB24766) | human gut metagenome | biome: human-associated habitat; feature: feces | place: USA | collected 1985/1987
AAGACACCCGCCATTTCTTTTGGAAAGATGAGGATGCATGAAAGAAATCCGAAAAAATATAATTTGTGATTATTATTAAGGGAAAGTAGATACTTTCTCTTTTTTATTATTCAAATTTAGAAAGTAAAGGTGATGCAATTTGAATAAACAATTTGATTTATTTCAGAAAATGAAGATAAAAGAAGTCTGTGAAAATATCAGTCGTATGACCTATGCCTATATCAATCCAGACACAAAGCAGCCGACCGTTGTCCCATCAAAACATTATAAAGATATTCTAGATCAGCCTGTAGAAGTATTGGTTAATGATCAGGTAAAGAAACAATTTTTAAATATCATGTTTAAACAGATGAAAGCATTGAAGGATGAAGAACCAATCCTTTTTAATGAAACATTGTTGTTGATGGACTTAAATAAAACACCAGATAGCTTGGAACTTAATGAAGAAGCTGCATTAAAGATTACAGCTACAGAACTTGTAGAAAATGAAAAAACGCAAAAGAAGAAATTTCATCTTGTGGATAATGAATATTTGAATGCCTATGAATCCACAAAGAACGATTCAGAATTGATGGCTCAACTTTTTGGTGAACAACAAAATGAACGAGTTTATTCCATTGAACTCGATGAAATGGATATGGAAAAGCCAAAGTCAAAAGGAGGAAAGAACAATGACTTACAACACTAGAATTTATAATTACGCAAACTTACATTCAAAAGATAAACAAATCGTACAGGCACAATTACTCATGTTGGAATCTGTAGAAGATACCATTACAAATTACACATATGCAAAAGAAACTTCCACAAATACTTTAGAAACAATTTCCTTTGAAGAAGGAATCAATGCATTAGAAGAAGCAAAACGAAATATGTATAACGATATTGTTGAATACATGATATTTGCGATTGATAGTTATGAAGATGAAGTAAATGAAATAGATACCAGTGATCCCTTCTATGGATTGTATGAAGAAATGGAGAACTTAGAAAATGAATAATATAGAAACTATGGAATTCAGTACAGCTAATCTAGAAAGATTGGCTTTTTATTTTAAGAATTTAAAGATGGAGGTTAGTGGAAAATGGTACACAACGACAAAGTTTTAGATGATGTTAATGCTCTGCTTGATTACAATGCTGTGAAAGATTATTTGTTTATGACAGTTATCAATGTTGAAGAAAATAAAAATGATTTAACCACTATGCCTCACACCATTATTGGAGATCTTGCGATTGTTTATAAGGTCATGATCAAAACTACGGATGAACGTTTTTGTGCAGCTAAGGTTACAAATCAACTGATGGATGCCTATGGAATCGATGTAAATAAACTTCATAATGATGCACTTATCTCATCTCCAAACATGATGAAGCCTGAAATTCTTCCACTAGAAACCATGTTGATGGGAATTCCAAAAGATATAGCCTTAGAAGAAAAAGAACATCAACTTGTTGTTTTGACAAATGAACACAAGACAGATGGTGCAGCCACAATGTTCTATGCAGGGGTTTTAAATGATTTGGCTGAAAAATTAGAACATAACTTATATATTATTCCATCATCAACAGATGAGTGTATTGCATTATGTGATTCGCCATCTTTAAATATTGATCATGTCAAAGAAATGCTTCTTTCAGTTAACAAATCAGAGATGGTCGATCCTGATAAAAAGCTATCTGATCATTTGTATCATTACGATAAAGACGAACACATTTTAGAAAAAGCAGATGACTATGAAAAGCGAATCAATAAACATAAATATTCGCAATTGCTTCATTAGAGATTGGGGATTTCAAAATGATAAAATACGAAGATATCATTAAAAGAATTGCCAATATCGAAAAGAAAAAAATCAAAAATGAAGAACGAATCAAAGCACTTTCGGATGAAAACAATATTCTAACTGCGAATCTAAAATTATTGAATCAAAAGAAGGAAATGCTAGAAAAAATGGATCAAGATCTTGCAGATTTGATTTCGGACAAGAAAAAGACTGTAGCCAATTAATGTCTACAGTTGTAACAAGCAACGTCTTTTGGGGACAAAAGACAAGTATTTAGGGAATATCCCTAAGACCCTGAGCTATCACAATTTGTTGATAGCTCTTTTAAAATTGGAGGTACATGAAAATGTTTAATAGTATAACACTATGTTTTATCAGTTTCCTTGGTGGTGGAATGATTGGAATGGGTACAGTTTTATTTGTTCAGGGTGCTTTCTACAATGAAAACAAAATCGAAGAAAAAAGAAATCAAAGTCAGATTAACGAATAATGACTTGGATCATCTTAACAATCTGGTTAAAGAATCAAATCTATCACGAGAATCTTACCTTCGAATGTGTATAAACGGTTTGTTACCTAGACCTGCGCCTACTAAAGAATTCATCGAAGTAATCGAAATTTTAAGAGAGATTGCTGAAAACATGAATCAAATCGCGATATCTGTTTATACACAAAATGCAATGGATAAATCCTTTTACATGGAAAACTATGAAAAGCTGCAAGATCAAATCAATGAGATTATGATTTTGATTCGACAACCAATCAATATGGAGGAAGTATGGCAATTACCAAAATATGGGCAGTAAAAGATGATTTAAATCGTGTCCTAAACTATATTAAAAATCCAGATAAAACAAAAGAAGATATGAGTGATGGTTTAAAAGAAGTTTTAACTTACACTACCCAAGGCTATAAAACAAACGAAAAAGAGTTTATTACCGGAATCAATTGTGAACCTCGTACGGCCTTAAAACAGATGATGAATACAAAGCTTTCTTACAACAAGATGGATGGTCGCCTTGCCTTTCATGCGGTGCAATCTTTTAAGCCAGGTGAAGTGACACCAGAACAATGCCATGCATTAGGTGTTCAGCTTGCCAAACAAATGTGGGGCAATCGATTTGAAGTGGTTGTTTCTACTCATTTGGATAAAGACCATCTACACAATCATTTCGTGGTAAACTCCGTTTCCTGGGTAGATGGTAAAAAGTATGACAATAAGAAAGCTGATATCGATCACTTCCGTGAATTAAATGATGCGATCTGTAAAGAGCATGGTTTAACTGTCATCACAAAACCGGAAGGCAAAGCGATGAATTATGGAGAATGGAAAGCAGAAAAGAATGATTCTATCTATTTACGAAAATTGATTCGCTATGATGTGGATTCTGTTTTATTGTATGCAAGAACTCCTGAACAGTTTCAATCTAGTCTTGAAGAAATTGGATATGTTGTAAATTTGAATGGTAAACATTGGACTTTAAAACATCCACAATCTAAAAGAACATTTCGCTTTTATAAACTGACTCGTGATAATCGCTATGATGAAGAATATTTGATGGAACGGATTAACAGTAACTTCTTGTTTCCCATGCAGTCATCTGTTAAAGATGTTATACCCTGTAAAGAATATCAAGGCAATCATAGAAAATTAAAAGGAATCAAAGCGATGTATATTCGATATTGTTTTGAATTGGGTATTTTACGACCTAAAGGAATACCTCAAAAATATCCAAGTCCAGCACTTAGAAAGGATTTGATTTACATGGACAAAATCACAGATGAAAATACATTCATTGGCAAGCATAATCTTGAAACGATTGAAGATGTACTTGCTTTTAAATTGGATTTAAACAATCAAATAGAAAACTGGATGAATCAAAGAAGATCCATCTACAACAAAATAAAAAGATGTCGTAATCATGATTTAAAACAACAATTAGAACAGGATCGAGATACACTCACTTCTAAAATTGCACATGGGAAAAAGGAAATCCGAATATGCGAAGATATAGAAAAGAGAGTACCTGATATTGAAGAAAAATTAAAAATGGTCAATGCATTAGAAATGGAGCGTATAGAAAATCAAAAAGAATACGAAAGGAGCTTGAATTTATGAACAGTGCCGATACTGCAGATCAAATGATGAAGATGACATTGGAAGGTATTCAAGTAGCTGCTGAAATTGGATTAAAAGCTGGTGGAACAGCTGCTAAATCCTTAGCTGTTACTTTATATGCGATTATTAGTGACAACAAGAAAATTAAGGGAAAAACAAATCTAGATAACCTATTAAAATCCAATAAGGAATTAAAAGTATTTGCGATTCATCATTCTGACTTAAAAAAGTTTTGTGAAGAAGCAAAGCATTATGGTGTTCTCTACTCTGTATTAAAAGAAAAGAACAATACAGATGGGATCGTAGATATCATGGTCAAAGCAGAAGATGCATCGAAGATTTCTAGAATGGTGGATAAATTTGACTTGGCTACTATTGATACAAAAGCCATTCGTGAATCTGTCTTATCACAAAAGGATATAAAGCCAATGAGTGATGAAGAGCATGATGCATTATTATCCAAATTAATGGATGAAAAAACAAACCCCGACAAGGCTCGAACAAGCAAGGACGGTACTCCGTTCGAGCTATCTTCAAAAACATTGAAGAAAGAAAACAAGAAGAAAACCGTCGAAAGAAAAAAATCAACAGCTACTACGGATAGACCATCTGTTCGTCAGGAGCTAAAAGATATTAAGCAAGAACAGTTAAAATCTTCTGCACCAAAATATCTGGTAAGAAAGAAATCAAAAAAGAAAGTGAGATAAGTTTACATTCTTGCTAATATTGTTAGCGATATTAGCATATTTGTAAATCTAAATGAGGTAAAAACAATGTTTAGAAATTTTCAACGAATTAAAGACGAAGACAATATTTGTATCCAAGTTGATGATACAGAAAGAAGAATCATTGTGCGTGCTCTTGCAGATCTTAGAGATAAACAACGTATGGCACATAAAAACTATGACTTTCTAGATTCATTGATTGTAAAAGTTTGTGATGCAAATGTAAATAAATCCTATTTTGACAAAGTTCCACAAAAATAGTCAGTTATCGCATCAGATATTGTCAATTCATCATTTTCTGATTTGTTAACTTGCTAAATTAACAACTATCAAAACTTTTAAGCAATTCGAATTCGGATTGCTTATTTGTTAAATGAAAGGAGCTGATATTTATAGACAAACGAAAAGATGAATATGTATTTCTAGGATTATTGATTATTCCTACAATCTGGTTCGCATTATTGATTGCGCCCTATATGGATAAAGGATTAATCAATGCAATTCCATATCTTAGTGAAGCTTTAAATCACCCCTTTTCTATTCAATGGACTGATTCAACATTAAAAACAATCGGTATCTTTCTGATTATTTATGTCTTGGGTATTGGAATGTATTTATCTTCATTCAAAAACTATCGAAGAAATGAAGAATATGGATCGGCTAGATGGGCCAATCCTTTTCGTGTATGTAAGAAATATGCCGATAAAAATTACTTGTTGAATAAAGTCTTTTCTCAAAATGTAAGAATGGGTTTAAATGGCAAGAAACATCGTAGAAACTTAAATACACTGGTTATTGGTGGTTCTGGTGCTGGTAAGACAAGATTTTATGCTAAACCCAACATCATGCAGTGCAATACAAGCTTTGTAGTGTTGGATCCTAAAGGTGAAATTATTCGTAGTGTTGGATATCTATTGGAAGAAAATGGATATGAAGTTAAGGTCATTGATTTAATCGATATGTCAAAATCACTTGGCTATAATCCGTTTCACTATATTCAAAGTGATAAGGATGTTCTTAAATTAATCACGAATCTGATCCGTAATACAACACCTAAAGGTTCTTCTACCAATGATCCCTTCTGGGAAAAGAGTGAAACAGCACTATTGGAAGCATTGATGTTGTATCTATATCACTATGCACCAGATGATGAACAAAATTTTACGATGGTTATGGAAATGCTCAATTATGCAGAGGTCAAAGAGGATGAAGAAGATTATGAAAGTCCTTTGGATGAATTGTTTAAAAGACTGGAAATGATAGACTCTAATTCATTATCATTAAAACAATACAAAATATATAAACAGGCAGCAGGTAAAACCGCAAAATCAATTTTGATTTCAGTTGGTGTAAGACTTGCTGCTTTTAACTTGGAAGAATTGGCATCCCTTACTAAATATGATGAGATGGAACTAGAACAGATTGGAGAAAGAAAGACAGCCTTGTTTGCGATTATTCCCGATAATGATTCCACCTTTAATTTCATTGTTGGTATGTTGTATACCCAGTTATTTCAGATGCTTTATTATCAGGCGGATTATGTACATGGTGGAGAGCTTCCTGTCCCCGTCCATTTCTTGATGGATGAATTTGCCAATGTTGCTTTACCAGATGAATTTGATAAATTGCTTTCAACCATGCGTTCAAGACAGATTTTTGTATCCATTATTTTACAGAACCTGGCTCAGATCAAAGCGTTATACAAAGATAGCTGGGAATCCATTTTAGGTAACTGTGATGAAACGTATTACCTAGGTGGTAATGAACAAAGTACACATAAATACATCAGTGAATTGCTGGGAAAAGAAACATTGGATACAAATACGTATGGCAAATCTGAAGGAAGAAGTGGTAATTATTCTACAAATTATCAACAGACAGGAAGAGAGCTTTTAACCGCAGATGAAGTTCGATTGTTGGATAACAACTATGGACTTCTTTTTATTAAGGGAGAACGCCCTGTTAAAGATAAAAAATATGATTTATTAAAACATCCAAATATTAAGCAGACATTGGATGGAGGACGAGAGCCTTATATTCATGGTCAGGTACATCATTTCATTGATGACTGGCAAAATATTCTTTTAACTGATAACGAATATGAATTGTTAGATCAAGAAGAAATAGAAAACTATTTAAAGGAGATTGAAGAAAATGAAGAAAGTAAAAACAATTAGAAAAGCATTATTCTTTGCCTATATGGCACTGATACTTATCGCAAATTTAACAACACAAATTTATGCAGCCAATGATCCAGTCACTGTAGTCAATAACTTCAGTGATTTTATGTTTGGACTCATTCGAGCGATTGGAATGATTCTATTGGGTTTTGGAATTGTACAGGTTGGTCTATCTTTAAAAAGCCATGATCCAAGTCAGAGAGCCAATGGATTTATGACGGTTGCGGGTGGAATTATTATTACGTTTGCGAAAGAGATTTTGAATATTATTGTAGGTTAATGTATGAATGGAATCATCGATAACCTAACAAGTGCAATCAATACCTGGAATTCTAAGCTTGCTGAAATATGGTTGTTATTAACAGAATCACCAGAAACTTTTAAAGGTGGTGATATATGGAAAATCATTGTAAAAGTACATGAAGGCTTACAAGCTATTGGCCTTGCCCTTCTTGTACTTTTCTTTGTATGGGGATTGATACGAACCTGTACAAGTTGGCAGGATGTTAAACGGCCTGAACAAGCCTTCAAACTATTTCTAAGATTTATCATCGCAAGAACCCTAGTACTTTATGGAATGGAACTAATGACAAAGATTTTTGAAATTGTACAAGGCATTATCCAATCTATTACAGAAACTGTGGGACTTGGAGTAAGTAATGAAACAGTTATACCACAAGAAATTGTAGATGCAGTCAGTAATACTGGTTTTCTAGAATCTATTCCATTATGGGCAGTAACCTTACTAGGATCTATATTTATCACAATATTATCGTTTGTGATGATTTTAACAGTATATGGTCGATTCTTTAAATTGTATATGTACACAGCCATCTCTCCAATCCCACTTGCAGCTGCTGCAGGAGAAAGCACACAAAATACAGCTTTTACATTTATTAAAAGCTATGCAGGAGTATGTTTAGAAGGAGCGATCATTGTCCTTTCCTGTATTATCTTTTCAGCCTTTGCATCAAGTCCACCAGTAGTGGATTCAACAGCATCTAGTGTATCTATGGTATGGAGTTATATTGGTGAACTGATATTTAATATGTTAGTTCTTGTAGGAACAATTAAGATGTCTGATCGTATCGTAAAAGAAATGATGGGATTGTAAATAACGTGTATTTTTGTTGCAAAAACATTAGAAATACGGTTATATAATCTTAAGAGTTATTTTCAATTTTATAATGGAGTTATATATGACCGAGCAAAATAAAAATATATATTTTTCAAAAATTATCTATGTACAAAATCATGGTTGGGGAAGAAGAAAAACTTATATTCAACTTAATATGCTACAACATGAATTTTCTGTTCAAACATATAAACTATCTTTAGATCCTAGAGCTGCATATCAAATGGAAACAACTGTTTATATTGATAAAAAGCATAAAACAGATTTAGTGACTCCTGCTGTTAAAGTGAGTCATGGGAAAAATGGATTTGTACCAACTCTTATTCCTGAAGAATGTGATGAAGTTTGCACATTTACTTATGGTACTAAAGTGAAGGACAATATTCTCGATGAATTAAAACCTTTTTGCAATGCATTGGATTTCCAACCATATATAAACAAAAACGATAATGATGAGTGGTTAGGTTATAGAGATGAATATACAATGTACTTCTATGGTTTCACAAATTCGCATATTCCATATATATTTTTTGACATGACTTATATCCATGACAACTGGCCTACAGAGAAGTTGTGGAAGGAATTATGTAATCATTTAATTAAGTCAAATAAAAAGTTGAAAAAAACTGTTGTATGTTAATTTTGATATAAACTATTTATTTTCTTTGCAATTGTATCTAACGCACCAGTAGTCGATACCAAAGTGCCTTATGTGTCTATGATATGGAGTTATATTTGAGAATTAATATTCAATATGTTAGTTCTTGTAGGAACAATTAAAATGTCAGATCGTATCGTAAAAGAAATGATGGGGTCACAATAATGTAGCTACTCAGTTACCACATTTGTTGATAGTTTATAAAAAACTGATTATAATATATATGAAAGGAAGTGTTAATTATGCGTAACGTAATCAATGCTCAAAAAGATGATGTATTTAGAATTCGCATGAACTCAGAAATCAAGAATGAATTAGAAGAAGTTTTTGCGAAAAACGGTTTAACTCTAACGGATGCCGTAAATGTATTTTTTCAACAAGTATTAAATACAGGTGGTTTTCCATTTTCTGTGACCGAAGATAATGCTGAAAAGATGAAAGCAAAAGCTTTATCTAAATTAATGAAAGAATTAGAAATTGGTATGAATTGTACTGAATCTTATTCAGAAGAAGAAGCCAAAAATATGTTGGGTTTGTAAAATGAAGATTATTTATAAAAAAGCAGCAATTGATGATCTTCTTAATACCGAAAATTATATTATTAATCAGTTTCATAACGATCAAGCCGCAAAAAAACTTAAAAACAATATTGTAGATACAATTTCATTATTAAAAGATAATCCTTATCTAGGTCCTAAAATGTCAGATCGTTTCGACATAGATACACCATTTCGCTATTTAATCGTATCTAAGCAACTTGTATTCTATAATGTCAATGAAGAGAATATTGAAATTATTAGAATACTTGACTCAAGGCAGGATTACTTATCATTACTATTTTAATTACTACTGCAGGAGCATATTGTTCCTGCTTTTATTATGCCTTTTTGGCAGGAAAGGAACACAAAATGAAAGATTATATATTAAATAAAGTTGTATTAAAAACAGGAGATTCACTAGATATTGTTGAATCTTCAACTTTACCATTAACAGAAAAACTGATGTACAAAGTGGAACAGGATAAAATCATTGTTCGTCGTGATGGTGGAAAGATGGTTATTCCGGTCGATAATATCTTATTTGCATCTTCTATTCCACTAGATGTCATTCATGAGGATTTAGATGATGAAATCTAATTTTGAAATCAAGATTAACAAGGAAATACGTGATTATACGGAAAGTATCTTCTTTGGATTGTCACTTCGACAAAGTATCTTTTCTATCATTGCCTGCGCTATTGCGTGTGGTTTGTATTTTCTATTCAAAGATCAACTAGGTACAGAAATGACAAGCTGGTTATGTATGCTTGGTGCTGCACCTTTTGCAGCATTTGGATTCGTACGTTTTCAAGGAATGTATACAGAAGATATTGTAAAGATGGCAATATCTTCTTTTGTATTATCTACAAGAAATTTGATTAATGCCCCTTTTAATCTTTATTACGAAATATTGGAGCCAGTTATTAAACAATCTAGAAAGGAGTCGATTGTACATGATAAAAAGCTACGAAAGATTGAAAAAGCTCAACAAAGAAAAAACAAGAGTGCCTAGAACTGTTCAGGATACCATCCCGGTAGATACGATCTATAAGGATGGTATTTTTCGTTCTGATAATAAATATACAAAGAGTTACAGATTCTTAGATATCAACTATAAGATTGCTTCTGGAGAAGATAAAAACAATCTATTTTTAAGTTATAGTGATTTATTGAATTCTTTTGATTCTTCCGTCATGACAAAGATTACGATTAATAATCGAAAAGTGGATATCAAGAAGTTTAAAGAAGATATATTGATTCAATTAAAGAATGATGGATTGGATAAATATCGTGAAGAATACAACAATATGCTTTTGGATAAACTATCTGAAAGTGATGATATTATTCAGGAAAAATATATTACAGTAACCATCTTTAAAAGCAGTATTGAAGAAGCAAGATTCACCTTTTCTAGAATTACGGCTGAATACTCTACCTTATTTGCTAGACTTGGATCTTCTTGTATCGAATTAAATGCGGAAGAACGTTTAAAGATACTTCATGATTTTTATCGTAATGAAACAGAAGAGTTTTCGTTAGATATGAACGATTTAGCAAAAAAAGGTCATTCCTTTAAAGATTTGATTACACCTAGAATGAGTAAATATCACAACAAATATTTTGAATTTGATGGCAAATATGGAAGAGTTCTTTATTTAAGTAATTATCCAGGCTTTTTAAAAGACGAGTTTGTATCTGAACTTTGTGATTTAAACAAGAATCTCATGTATTCCATGGACATTATTACGATTCCTACTGATGAAGCAGTTAGAGAAGTAGAAAATAAGTTTTTAGGTGTAGAAAAGAATATTACCGATTGGCAAATGAAACAAAATCGTAACAATAACTTTTCAGCCATTATCCCTTATGACATGGAGCTACAACGTAAGGAATGTAAGGAATTCTTAGACGATTTAATTGTACGAGATCAAAGAATGATGCTTTGTAATATTACGGTTGTACATCTTGCCGATTCTTTAGAAGAACTGGATAAAGATAGTGAAACCTTAAAGGCAGTGGCTCGTAAATATGTATGTAACCTAGAAACACTCTACTTTTCAAAAAGACAGTTGGATGGTCTACAAACAGCCCTTCCTATTGGAGTCAATAAACTCAAAATCACTCGTACCCTGCTTACAGAAAGTGCTGCTGTATTTATCCCCTTTAGAGCCCATGAAATTATGCAGAAAGGTGGGATTTGGTATGGACAGAATGCCATTACCAATAATCCGATTCTTTGTAACAAAGCTTTATTACAAAATCCAAACTCTTTTGTATTGGGTATTCCTGGATCAGGTAAATCTTTTCTTACAAAAGAAGAAATTGAATTCTTAATTCTGTCTACGAATGACGATATTATTATTGCGGATCCAGAAGGTGAATATGATCCCATCATTAAAGCAATGCAAGGACAGATCATTCGTGTTGGAACGAACAGTAAAGATTATATTAATGCCATGGATATGTCAGAAGGATATGGAGATAGTGGAAATGCGATTGCAGATAAATCTCAATTTATCATGTCTTTATTTGAACAGTTAGATACAAATCATGGTGGTATATCCCCTATTGATCGTTCTATTATCGATCGTTGTGTATCTTTGGTTTATCAAGATGCCATGAAAAATAACTATATTCCAACATTAAAGCACCTATACAACAAGCTACTGGAACAAAGCGAACCAGAAGCTAAATCATTAGCTATTAAGCTTGAATTATTTACAAATGGATCCTTGAACATTTTTGCCCATGAAACCAATGTAGATATCAAATCTAGAATTCTTTCTTTCAACATCTTTAATTTAGGAAAACAATTAAAAACAATGGGATTACTCGTGATTACGGATGCGATTATCAATCGTGTCAATGAAAACTGGAGAAAAGGAAAACGTACACATGTCTTCATTGATGAAATCCATGTCATCTTCGAAAATGAAGAAAGTGCAACCTTCTTTGCGTCTGCATGGAGACAATTTCGTAAAAGAGATGCTTATCCAACAGGTATTACACAAAATGTGAAATACTTATTATCCAGTCAACAAGGAACGAGTATGCTATCGAATTCTGAGTTTATTGTCATGCTAAACCAATCTGCCAACGATAGAGAAGATTTAGCTAGACTTTTAAATATTTCAGAAGAACAGATGGGATATATTACAAATGCACCAACAGGATCTGGATTAATCAAGTATGGTGGTTCCATTGTTCCGTTTGTCAATAAGATGCCAAAAGGATTATTGTACGATCTCAATACAACTAAACCAGGGGATAGAAAGATATTACAAAATTAGCTTACGTTACTGAACATTCTTTAATATTTGGAGTTTAATATTATATAAGATATAATTGAGAAGA
>OHUD01000816.1_pt1 | contig 12433 bp, 9 predicted proteins | sample 1579021 | NCBI WGS metagenome assembly OHUD01 (sample SAMEA3879597, study PRJEB24766) | human gut metagenome | biome: human-associated habitat; feature: feces | place: USA | collected 1985/1987
CACGCGCCAAGTCTCACGGATGTTCGACTTGAAATAGGAAAGGAAAATAATATGCGCTATAAAATAATCACCTATACTCTCTTTCTTCTCTTTGCACTCGGTCTTATCGGCATAGCCTCCATAGTCAGCGCACAAGCGAGGCCTGCCAGCACCTATACAGCATATGTGGTACGCATTATAGATGGTGATACCATCCATGTACGCGATATGACAGGAGAACCCCACCGCATCCGCCTTGCTATGATAGATACACCGGAAAGGGAGCAGCCCTTTGGTACGGAAGCAACAAAAAAATTAAGCGAGCTGTTACGCCAAGGCACAGTCCGCTTGAAGGTGAAGTGTATTGATAAATATAACCGCGAGGTTGCTTTTGTATATTGCGAGGGAAAGGACGTGAGCGCCGAAATGCTTAAGGAAGGCATGGCACTGCATTACCACATGAACTTCGATAAATGCGAAATGTATGATAAATTTGAGGCAACAGCAAAGCGCTGCCATAAAGGCTTATGGTCACAGGAAAAAATTGAAAAGCCTTGGGATTTTAGAAGAAAACATAAAGCACAGGAATAAATTAAGCTTTTAGCAACGGAACTCAACAGTAAATAAAAAATGCTCCGCCTACCCTAAAAAAGTAAGCGGAGCATTTTTACTATCTGCTAAAAAATATTTTTATAAAACCATCACTACCTCACACGTATACGCCTGCCCTCACCGTTCGCCAGAAAAATTTCACCCATCTGCAATCTGCCGTCCACAATCTTAAAGACATCGCTCTCAAACGTACCCACCTTGGTTTCAATCTCTACATTACTGAAAGCCAGCTCACCGCTCTGGTCGCTGAAGCTGCCGCGCAGGCTCAAAAACGGCACCAGCATATATGTTCCCTTTCCCGTAGAAAAGCTGCCGTATACCAGATTATTGCCCTTAGGCCCCTCATTGCGGAACTTTATCATCAAATCAACGCTCGTATTTATCTTGCTGCTTTTGGCAGCCAGCGAAGCCATCAGGTTCTTGCCGTCAACATCGATTTTGTAATAGCGATTATCAAAATGATACAAGCCGATAGCATCAAAGGTACCGCCGAAAATGCTGCCTGTTACATCCTGAAAGGTTATCAGCGCATTTTCATAATGATAGGTACCGTTGATATTCGTAAAATACAAATCGTTCAGATGCAGCTCCTTCAGCGCCAGCGCACCGTCAATCAAAGGCTTCCTTAAGCTGCCTGTCATCTGCCCGGTCACCGTCATCGCATCCTTAACATTGCGCATGCCCAAAGAATCGGGAATAGCATCATACAGGCAGATATTGATATTCGCCTTCTGCTCCCCCTTCAGGTCGCAGGTGCCGTCAATATTCAGTCCCTTGCCTGCAATACTGCCGCCGTAGCGTCCTGCCGCCAAATGCAGCTCCAGCTTTTGATGCTCATGTATCTGTGCCGTGCCGTCCACATCATTCAAAATAAAGTGACGCTTTTTATATTCTGCCGACAGCACCGTATCATGCAAAATCAGCTTAATATTCGGCAGTCTGCCCTTAATCTGCAGATGACGCTTTTCCATAGGCACTTCGTCCAGAAGAATTTTTTCCTCCGCCGTCTTTTTATTCTGCAGAATATCCAGGCGCATTTTATCATCAAAGCCAAGATGAATATAAGCACCGCTCAGCTCCACCTCCTGCACCGTGTCGATGCCGGCTATACGCAGTATGATGTCCTTCGGCTTGATTTTAATGCGTCCCTCCGGTACATCCACCAAGCGTTCATGCTCCGGCGAATCCCAGGTCAGGTTTTTAAAATACACGTTGCCCCAGATATCGGCACGCAGCTCCTCGGCCGTCACCGTGCCTGTCAGCACCTGCTGCTTTGCCATATAATAATTAAAAAGCTCCGCCGCATGACGGCTGGCACGCTGCGCCAAAAAGAAATAAACAGCGCCGCCAACCGCCAGCAGGCAGACTACCAGCATTGCCAAATGAGTTTTAGATAATCTGCGTATTGCCTGCAACATATAATCACCACTTTCGCTTATAAAACTTCCTAAGCTCAGTATATCACCACGCCGAACTGCCCGCAACTAATAGCAAAGGCACAGCAGACCTGTCACCAGCATCTGCTATGCCCTTTGATATACGCATATTAAATTGTTACTTCAGGCAGTACGTTCCGTCGGCAGCCTCCGCAACAGCGGCGGCAAAAAACGCCTGCGCCAGCTTTGCCAGATACGCCGTATCCTTAACGCCTGCCATCTCATAGGCGGAATGCATCGCCAACTGCGCCAGGCCGATATCCACCGATTTGATTGCTACCTGAGCGGTAGAGATATTGCCCAACGTCGAACCGCCTGGCATATCCGAACGGTTATAGAAAAGCTGCAGCGGCACGTTCGCCTTTTTAGCCAGCAGCTGCACCAACGCGCCGGATACCGCATCCGTAGTATATTTCTGGTTAGCGCTGTATTTGACAACCACACCCTCATTAGGATAGGTCTTGTTCGTCAGGTCATTCTTATCCGTATGATTAGGATGCACCGCATGCGCATTGTCTGCCGAAAGCATCAGGCTGTTGGCCAAAGACACAAGATAATCCTCCTCGTCCATGCCCAGTGCCATGTTGATGCGCTGCAGCGCATCCTTTAAGAAGGTCGCTGCCGCGCCCTGCTTCGTGCCGCTGCCAACCTCTTCGTTATCCAGCATGCAGAATACCGGCACACTCTCGCCTGCTTCTGCCGCCAAAAAGCCCTGCAATCCGGCAAACACGCACTGCAAATCATCCAGCCTGCCGCCGGCAACATATTCCTGCTCCAGGCCCACGGTAGTCGCCGGCATTCTGTTATAAAGGAAAAGCTCCGTATCCACAATCTGCTCTGCGGTAACGCCGCAGGCCTCCGCCAACAGCTTCTGCAGGCCGTCCTTAGTCGCAGCACTGCCGATAAGCGGCAGCATATCCGTCTGCGCGTTCAGCTTTACGCCCTCGTTGGCTTCCCTGTTCATGTGGATTGCCAGATTCGGAATCATCATCAGGTCCTGCTCAACATTAACCAGACGCGATTCCAAGCGGCCGTCAACGTTGCACAGCACGCGTCCGGCAACGGAAAGCGGCCTGTCCAGCCAGGTGTTCAGCAGCATGCCGCCGTACTTTTCCACATTCAGCTTCACATACTTTTTGTCTACCACAATTTCCGCATTATTCTTCAGCTTGAATGCCGGCGAATCGCAGTGGCAGGCGTAAACCTGAAAGCCCAGGTAAGCCTTTTTGGGAAGCACAAAGGCCAGCAGCGCCGAACCGTTACGGCTGACATAATATTTGCCGCCTTCCTGCAGCTGCCATCTGCTGTTTTCCTGCAGCTCGGTAAAGCCTGCAGCTGCCAGCTCCTCTTTTATATTATTCACGGCAAAAAAGCTGTTGGGCGTTTTATCCAAAAAAGCGCACAGCTTCGCATTCAGCTCCGTATAAGCCATTTCCATTTCTATCTTTCACCTCATGCAAAAATTCTTGATATATTACTCTGCAAAGCGCTCACGCAGCAGCTTTATTTCCGCAGCGTAGCCCGGCAGCTCGTTCGGCGTTTCCAAGTAAAACGGCAATGTGCGCAGCGCCGGATGGTTAATCACCGCCGTCAGCGCCTCCAAGCCGATATTGCCTGCGCCAATGCACGCATGACGATCCTTATGACTGCCGCAGATGTTCAGACTGTCGTTCAGATGCACAGCCTTCAATCGCTCCAAGCCGATAATTTTATCGAACTGCGCCAGTACGCCGTCCAAATCATTAACGATATCATAACCGCCGTCAAAAATATGACAGGTATCAAGGCAGACGCCCATCTTTTCATTAAGCTGCACCTTGCTCAAAATCGCCGCCAGCTCCTCAAAGCTGCGGCCAACCTCCGTGCCCTTGCCTGCCATCGTTTCCAGCAGAACCGTGGTGTGCAAATCCTTATGCAGCACACTGTTGAGCAGCGCCGCTATTTTTTCTATGCCAACCTCAGCACCCTGCTTCACATGGCTGCCGGGATGAAAATTATACATATTCCCCGGCACATATTCCAGCATCGCCAAATCGCCCTCCATCACCATCTGCGCAAACTCCAGCAGCTTTTCGTCCGCTGCACAGGGGTTCATCGTATACGGTGCATGTGCCAGAATGGGCGCAAAATTGTGCTCCTGCATCAACGCATTCAACGCCGCCGCGTCCTCCGGCTTCACAGCCTTAGCCTTGCCTCCGCGCGGATTACGCGTAAAAAACTGAAACGTATCGGCACCGATCGACAGCGCCGTCTTCCCCATCGCCAGAAAGCCCTTCGATGAGGATAAATGACAACCTATATGTAACACTTCTTCAATCTCCTTTGCTATTTTCTACTGCTATTTTTCCACCAGCTGATAGCTTTCCGCCAACAGCTCCTGCACCAACGAAATGTCTGCATCCTTTTGCAGCATTACCGTCAGCCAATGCTTTTTGTTCATATGATATGCAGGATAAAAATGCTGCCTGTCCACCAGCTGCTCAATCTTTGCCGGCGGCAGCTTAATATTCAAAACATCAACCTTCCCCGCCTTCGCTAGGCCCAGGCTTTTATAGGGAATCGTCATAAACAAAGCGTACCATTTATTTCTCCGCGCCGTCTTAAAGGTAAAATTCTCCGGCGTTTCCGGCCACGGAGCGTCGGGAACAGTGCCGAAGCGCTGCGAGCAGTAATCCATCAGCTGCAGCTTAACGTTGCTCTTAATCAGGCACTGCGTTTTTATTTCTTCCAGCAGAGCCTCTGCTTTCTCACGCACGCTCATAACGTAACCGCTGATGTTATCGGCAACGTTAAAGGGCAGGTACTCCTCATCCGTATCGCGTTCCAAAACATTTACGGATAAGTCCTTGCCTGCAAGCGTAACGACAGCGTAAAACTCTGTTTCCGGCAACACCTTGCGCAGTGTCAGCCCTGCGCCCTCCCGCACAAAGCCGTAAGCCAACGCTTTTTCTATATCAACATCATATTGCTCTAAAATCGGATAAAGCATTTCCGTTCTCTCCTGCAAATAAAATTATATGCACCACCGGTATAATCGCCTAAGCAATCAGAACTCCTGCACAACCTCAAAGCGGTACTTTTGCTTAATCGCAGGATATTTTTCGCGGTCCACCTCGCTCATAAACATAGCGTAAGGACGGGCGCAAATTTTAAACGGAGCATACAGCGCCTGATACACCACCAGCTTTTCGCCGGTCTCCGTATGCTCGGCAAAGGCCAGTATTTTATATAAGTATTCCGTCGTAGGGTTTTCGACAGTTTCTCTTTTAAAATGGCGCACAATGTCACCCATATGCATTTCTCTAGTCATAGTATTAACCTCCGTATTTTGTTTATATAATTATACTACAAAATACAGCTTATATGCCACGTGCTTCCGATGTTAATAATTTTTCTAAATGTATTTTCCAACACAAGCGGTTCAAGATAAACTAAAATCAGCATATATAACATTTAACCGCAAATCTTTACCTTAGCCAAAGCCTCCTGAAACTTATCGCCCAGGGAATCTGATAACTAAATTATATGCGATCCCATGGACAGAAACTGTCATTGTTATAATAAGAAAAGAGCTTTGGAATAAAAATTTTGCATCACCTATGCTTAAATTCATCCTAAAAACAAAAAAGAGGATAACGTACCGCGAAAGTACATTATCCTCGTGCTGTTATCGGCAAGCAGCTTACGCAATAAGCCACATCCCTATTATGATATGACAGCCTCATACCAATTCCCAAAAACCTAACAGCAACTTCACTCCGTAAAAAACTATTACGCCGCCGCAGACAATATTCACCCTGCGTAAAAATACTGCATCAATCCTGTCGCGAAAAACCGAAATCAACAGCGTCAAACCGGTGAACCAGAGGTAAATGATTATGCGTAAAGATTTGCAAACCACTAACAATAATTCCCTTTCATACGCATGCTATCTAAAGGTTTGTCTGTTATAAATTACTCTTTTCTAAGTTCATACCGTGTGGTACGACTTCCACCAATCTGTTTGATTCGACCACTATCTACCATTGCTTTCAGAATACGACCAGCCGTAGACTGACTAACCTCCAACAGTGTCTGTGTTTCTTTTCTGGTAATCATCAGGTGCTCCCTTAAAAATTGCAGAACTTTTTCCTCATTTGAATCCAATGCCAGATCTGCCGCTTTTTCAAAATCCTTGTGTACTTCTGCTGCTTTCGGAGTGAAATTCACATTAGGAAGAATGATTTTGAAAGCGTTGTTAGTTGTCTTGATCTTCGGTTGCACCAGGGCATTTGCATAAGCTCCCATGATTTTCTTCATGCCGGTGCCATATGCTTCAATCAGCTGCAAGCGGTAAAAAACATTAGCAAGGTGTGGATTTCTGCAAACAGAAACACCCATCATCAAATCGTCAAGTTCCAAACCGGGAAGCAGCCCGCCGATGGACACGAATTCAATCCGATCATCGTATATGCTGATCAAGGTGCTGGCTCGGAAAGAATAATCTCGGTGTACTAGCGTGTTCAGCAATGCCTCGCGGACGGCGACCTCCGGGTAGTCCCGTGTATCAATCCGCAAAAGCTTCCGAAATGTCGCATGTGTCTGATTGTGGAAATCAATATAGTCGTAGACATCATTGAGTTGCTGCATCAGAGAGCCGGAAAACTCCCGGCGATCCTTAAATACATTCTGATTGATTCCTTCAAACACGGCCGCCTTGATTGTGTGGAGACACTGCTCAGACAAGAGCAACCCTAGATTCGTATAAATGCCATCTGCGGAAACGATTTTCAAAGTCTGCATTTGCGGCTGTCCAAATACAACATTGCGTTTTTCAAATTCCTTTTTTGTTGCCTCAAAGGTCAATGCCTGATTGATAGACCGCATATTCTCAAAGCTATCTCCATCGGTTTCCTTGATCATCTGCCGAATAGCCGTATCTGTTGCCGGTACAGAAGAATATCCCTGCCTCACATAGACACCCTCAGGCCGCAGTCCTTTCTTTGCCAGATAATAGGGACGGTTTGTGCCGCGCTGAATGTTGACGGCCACAACTGCTTTTCCATCACATTCTAGCGTTTCATAGTGAATGAACATGGTGACATCCGGCTTTACAGCATCTCGTACCATATTGGAAATCTGCAAAGCACACTCATCTGCATTTTCAACTCCCAACACTTTGCCATCGTCTGCCACCCCCACATAGACCGTACCTCCGTCACAGTTGGCAAAAGCAATGATCTCTTTTTTGATATCATCCATCACGATGGACTTTAATTCAACCGTTTCTGTTTCCCGGAATCTCATTCTGCTCACTCCTCAGTTCTATTCTACTCACATTCTAACCATTCTAATCATAATTGTCAATCACACTGGTTAGAGTAATGAGCAGCATGGGCATCAACAAGAGCAGCATGTGTCCTAAATTTTATATATTATTCGGGACACTTGGCACAAATTATCATCTGCAAGCGAAAAAAGGCTGACGCGCACCTTTTTCCACGATCACCTCGTTATTATATGTTATACTTTGTTCATCGGTTGAACACCGACATGTTCCAAAAAATCAAGCCTACTGAATTACTGACAATGTAATCCAGTAGGCTTTTTTATGCTTTAAAAATTTTTATTTATCAATCTGCTCTTATCTATATATATTTCTCCGTTAACCGCATTTTGAAAAGCGCTTTTATCAGGATTAACAAATCTGCCCATCTGCTTTAACATCCTCGCATTTCACGTTACTTCTATAATAGAATTATAGCACAAAGGACTACTGCAGTATATAATAAACAGCATTGGAAATTATCTATTCTATCTCGACACTCCTGCATATAAAATCATTTTCAAACAAAAACAGAGAATAGTGCTGTTATACACTATCCTCTGTTTTTTATTCCACCAATCAACTGTCACGATTGGACTAATTCTGGTGGAGATGAGGGGAGTCGAACCCCTGTCCGAAAATATTGCCATACAACTTTCTCCGAGCGCAGACGTCATACTTTGTTTCGCGCTGCGATTGCCTGACGACGGGCCTTCACATTGCTATCCTAAAGAGTTTCCCTTAAAGCCTATAGGAATCAGCCTTAAGGTATCCCACTATTGACTGTCATTCCTCACCCGCGGGAAGAGGCTCAGAGACAGTTAGCAGATTAAGCTGCTAAAGCGTATTCTTGTTCAGCGTTTATATTTAAACGTGCCCACCGATTATCGTGCAGATGGAACCACGGCTCGCTTATCATACCGCACCTACCCCCGTCGAAACCAGTACATCCCCAAATTGGAATATATCGGTGAAAGAGCCGATACGCTACAATGATATTTTACTATGCTTTAGTCAAAAAGTCAAATGACTGTGCATGAAGAATTTGTGAATTCACCCGTCTATCAGCGATTCCTGTCCTTCAGCGCGCGCTCCATCTCACGCTTAGCGTCACGCTTGGCCATGTCCTGACGCTTATCGTACAGCTTCTTGCCTACTGCCAGCGCCAGCTCCATCTTCACCAGACCATGCTTAAAGTACAGCTTAAGCGGTACAAGCGCATAGCCCTTTTCCTTCACCTTGCCGATGAGCTTGTTAATCTCCGCACGGTGCAGCAAAAGGCGGCGGCTGCGCAGCGGATCATGGTTAAAAATGTTGCCGTGGTCATAGGGACTGATGTGCAGATTATACACAAAGACCTCCGCCTGACGTGTTACCTGCGCATAGCTGTCCTTCATATTCGCCTTGCCCGCACGCAGGGACTTTACCTCCGTACCGGTCAGCGCAATGCCTGCCTCAAAGGTTTCGTAAATGGTAAAGTCATGGCGTGCCTTACGATTTTCTGCTATAATTTTAATCTTTTGTTCTGCCATAATTATCTGCTTTTCCTATTCTTTTTTCTGCTCTTTTTACCGGACTTGCTGCCACCCTTGGCACTGCTCTTCGGCGCAGGCTTGCCGTGCTTAGCGCTGCGGCGTCCGGCCTCTTTATTCTTCGCACCCTTGTGCTTTTTCTTCTGCGTTTCCGCACTCAGAGCGATACTCTGCGTGCTGCGTACGCTGCTCGGCTTCTGTTTCATCAGCAGCTGTTGGCGGATGTGCTCACGCACGCCTGCATTCTCCCCTGCCATGATGAAGTCGATGCTTACATCACTGATATTTACCTGCAGCACCTCAATACGCACCTTATCACCCAGGCGATAGGTGTGACCGCTGTGCGTGCCGACGAGCGCATAACGCTCCTCGTAATATTCGTAGTAATCATCCATCAGGCTGGAAATATGCACCAGGCCCTCGACTCCGTTCTCCAGCTCAACGAACATACCGAAAGCCGTCACGCCGGAAATAACGCCGTCAAATTCTTCGCCGATATGATCTGCCATATATTCGCACATTTTGAGGTCAACGGTTGCACGCTCCGCATCCGCTGCCGCACGCTCGCGAATAGAGGAATGGTCGGCAATAACGTCCAGCTTATCACCCAGCTTTTCGGCATCTGCTTCCTTCAGTGTTGGCTTGGCCATCCAGGCGCGCAGCAGGCGATGCACAATCAGGTCGGGATAACGGCGGATTGGCGAGGTAAAGTGCGTATAGTACTTCGCTGCCAAACCAAAGTGGCCTATGTTATCCGTCTGGTAAACTGCCTGCTTCATAGAACGCAACGCTACCGTAGTTACCAAACGTTCTTCCGGACGGCCGGCAATTTCCTTCACGGCCTGCTGAATATCCTTCGGCTCTGTTTCTTCCTTGGGAATGAACTTAATATTAAAGTTTGCCAACAGCTTGGCGAACTCCTGCATCTTTTCCTCGTTCGGAATATCATGCACGCGGTAGATAAACGGCCAGTGCTGATTAAACATATGCTGCGCAACGGTTTCGTTGGCCGCCAGCATGAACTCCTCGATAATCGACTCCGCATTGCCGTGAATGCGCTGCACAATCTCAATCGGGTGCAGCTTTTCGTCCAGAATAACCTTCTGCTCCGGCAAATCAAAATCAACTGCACCACGACACGCACGCTTGTCATGCAAAATCTGGCGCAAAATATCCATGCGCGCAACCATCGGCAGAATGTCCTCATACTTGTCGCACATTTCCTTGTCGCCTGCCAAAATTGCACGCACAATATTGTAGCTCAGGCGGTGGCGGACATTGATAACCGCCGGGAAAATTTCGTAGCTGAGCACCTTGCCCATTTTGTCGATATGCATCTCACAGGCCATGGAAAGACGGTCCTCACCGGCATTCAGGCTGCAGATACCGTTCGACAGACGCTCTGGCAGCATCGGCAGCACGCGGTCTACAAGATAAACACTCGTGCCGCGCTCTCTTGCTTCCTTATCCAGCACGCTGTCTTCGGTAACATAATAGCTGACATCCGCAATATAAACGCCCAGCAGGTATTCGTTATCGTTAATCTGCTCTACGTAAACAGCATCGTCCAAGTCCTTGGCGTCCTCGCCGTCGACGGTTACGACAGTGCGCTCACGCAGGTCGCGACGGCCTGCCAGCTCGCCCTTTCTGATAGACTTCGGCACCTTGCGCGAAGCCTCCAGCACCTCATCTGGGAAGGTCAGCGGCAGATCATTCTGCTTGATAATCGACAGAATTTCCAGCCCTACATCACCGATGTTGCCCAAAACCTCGGTAACCTTGCCCTCGGCCTTGCGATGCTCCTGCGGCCATTCGGTAATTTCCACTACTACCTTCTGACCGTCCTTCGCACCGTTAAAGTGCTTGCGCATAATATATACGTCCTGACCGATGCGTTTATCGTCAGGCGTTACAAAGGCGAAATCACCGGTCTGGTGGAAAACGCCTACCACCTTATTATTAGCATGCGTGATGATACGCAGGATTTCGCCCTCAGGCTTTTTGCCCTGCGCCGCATTATTCACACGCGCCAGCACGCGGTCATTGTTCATCGCACCATGCAGAGCGCGCGGCGGAATGAACACGTCCGGTCTGTCGCCCTTGTTATCCGGAATGACAAAGCCGAAGCCCTTGCTCGTCAGCTGAAAGCGTCCTGCAACCAGGCCCATTTTCTCCGGCAGGCCGTATGTTTCAAAGCGTGTTTTGATAATCTCGCCGTTTTGCTCTAGCGCCAGCAGCTCGTCCCAAAACTTATTAGGATTTACCTCATGCCCCAGCGCGTCCACCAGCTCCTCCGAGGTCATCGGTGCATAGCTGCCATCACGCATCAGGCTTAAAATTTTTTCTCGTACGTCCTTCGTCTGCATAATCTTTACCTCTATTCTTCTTCACCCTCGCCTGCGGCGAGCTTACGCGACGGTTGCGGCGTTTCGTCCACAATCATCATCTTCGACAGACATTCCGCCAACAGTGTACCGTCCTTTTTGCAGATTGTACCCTGCATTTCCACCATGCGTCCCTTACGCTTCAGCTCGCGCCCGGTGCAGACAACCTCTTCGCCAATCGCCAGTGGCTGGCGGTAGCGGATTTCAATCTTCGCCGTATAGGAAGGCTTGCCCTCCTTGGCAAAAAGATAATTGCCTGTCACCTCGTCCAGCAGCACTGCTACCAAACCACCATGCATGCGACCGGGATAGCTTTGGTGCTCCCTGCGCGGCGTAAAGTACGCTGTACACTTGTCGTCATCAATTTCAAAACGCATATGTAAACCGCTGGGATTATCCTTGCCACAGGCAAAGCACCAGCTGTATTCGTTATTATTTAATATTGACTTATCCATATTTCTTCGTTTACCCTTCATTATCCTTTTCTTCTGCAAAAAAATCGGCTATTTCCTTAAAAACTGCCTCATGCTCGCGGTCCAGTGTCAGAATGTGCCCGCTATGCTCAAACCATACCAGCCTTCTGCCGGCAGCTGCAGTCAATTTATTATAGATATATTCGGCACTGCGCGGCTGCACGGTATGCTCTGTTTTCGACTGCAAAACAAGGCAGGGGATTTTGATTTCCGCCAGCAGCTTGTTTTTACATTCATTAAGCAGCTTAAAAAGACTCATCAACGGCTTCGTCGGCATTTTGGCATATGATATGCAATACTTCTGCAGCTCCTGATAATTCTTCTTGTGCTTAGGCAAGTAGTGGATAAAAAAGCGCAAGAACGCCAACAGCGGCGCACGCTTATCCTGCACAAAAATCGGTGCCGAAATAAAGGTAGCCTTCTTCACCGGCAGCTTTGCTGCCAGCTTCATTGCCAGCAGTCCGCCCATGGAAAGACCTGCAACATACACGCTGTCAAAACGCGCCAGCAGCTCCAGACATTCCGCTTCGGCTGCACCATACCAATCCGTCGCGGTGGTTGCCTCAAGGTCTTTGATGCTCGTGCCGTGGCCAGGAAGGCGCACACAGCTCACAGTATAGCCAAGCGCATGCAGATAATCACCCAGCGGACGCATTTCCGACGGTGCGCCGGTGTATCCATGCAAGAGCAAAACCGCCTTATTATTCTTTCC
>OHUD01000818.1_pt1 | contig 12419 bp, 10 predicted proteins | sample 1579021 | NCBI WGS metagenome assembly OHUD01 (sample SAMEA3879597, study PRJEB24766) | human gut metagenome | biome: human-associated habitat; feature: feces | place: USA | collected 1985/1987
AAAAGATGCGGCATAAGAGCGAAGAGTTAATGCAGCAGATATTGAATTACGCTGAGAAGTTTTTATTGCTGAATCATCGTTCACCTTATACCAGCGAAATTGCAGATGCGCTCGGTATAGTCAAGAGTACAGTATACAGATACCTCGTTGAGATGAACGAAAGAGGAATGTTGAGCTACCATAACGGGGAGATTGTTACTGAGAGGACGGAGAAGTTATCTTCGGATACAAAACCGGCGGCTGTGCTTGGATCAGTGTCCTGTGGTATGCCGCAGCTTGAGGAGGAATATGTAGAAGAATATGTTTCTCTGCCGGTTTCACTATTTGGAGATGGAGAGTTCTTTATCTTGCGGGCGAATGGAGATTCTATGACTGGAGCAGGTATCCATAGTGGAGACATGGTTGTTATCCGGAAGCAGAATACAGCTTCAGATGGTGATATCGTTGTTGCCCTGGTGGAGAATGAATCGACATTGAAGCGGTTTTTTCTTGATACGGAAAGAAGGTGTGTACATTTACATCCGGAGAATCCGAAGTACCCGGAGATTTACACGCAGAATTGCAGTATTCAAGGTGTTGCTGTTCATGTGATTAAGTCATTGCAAAAGTGATGACAGAGTGACAGCAGCAGGTGTAAGTTGCGATGAGATTGTCAGAGCAGATCCCAGTGAAAACAGGATATACCAGGTGGCATGGCTCGATGCTGCGGAATCGCCTGTTATTTACTCATCAACGGTTTTCAATTTCCCTTATCCGTTTGAGTGATAGTATGTGTAGATATTACTTGGAGGATTGATTGATGAGCGAAGAAGATGTATTAGTTGTAACCTGCCCGGTATGTGGCAAAGTAACTCAGAAAAGTATTTTTACCTATTCAGAAGTGAGGTGTCAGCGATGCCACAGAGATCTGACGGCATTTGCAGACCTTGGTGTTGTAGTTGGCATTGATATGAATAAGAAGCGTTCTAAGGAAGATGTAGACCGTCTGGAGCGTTATATGACACATCTGGTAGGCGTGATTCGGAACTGTAAGAGTTCTGATTGAATGACAGCATGGATGGTCAAAAGAGAATATTGGATGCAAAGAATGAGAGTATTTATGAACTGTAAGATTGGACGGCAGAATCCTCAGATACAGCGTAGATATTCAAGAGTTTGCTGAACGTGTTGGAGATGGCACAGAATCATCAGGAACCCGGCAAAACATATGCAGCTATCTGTAAAAAGACAGGAATATTGTCTTTTTACAGAAGAGGCATGATGTTTTGCCGTTTTTTTATGTTTAAAAATGGGAATTTATGTGAAAAAACTGTGTATTTGTGGACAAAAAGATTTTAAATGTGTTAAAATTCATTTGCATTAATCGTAACAATTATTTGACTTCACAGACATTTAGAGGTTCGATACTTTTGGTTTATTTCGTTTGATACAGGTGTAGTGTCCTGCCGGAATAAACGGTAAATGTATTTTACACAGACATCATAGGCAGAGGATGACAGAAGTTGTGCCTAATCAAGCCTATGATGCATGGAATGTAAAATCTTTGCTGTTTATTCCGGTTTTTTTGTTCTCAGAAGATTATGTCAGAAAGGGGGTATTGCACGATTTGAAAGAGATACGATCAGAAGAACGGATTGCCTTTGGAAATTCGCTGAGCGAGAAGCGTAGGGAAAGTGGTCTTTCTCAGGAAGAACTTGGACAGATCATTGGCAAAAGTTCTAATGCAATATCCCGATATGAGAATGCGGAGAACACTATGGATGTACATACTTTTGCAAAGACAGTGAATGCCTTGAAAATAAGCCCATATGAGTTGTTACTGGAATTGGAAGAACCGGAGAGAAATCCAGAAGTCGTATCTCTGATCTTTGAACTGGGGAGGCTGGAACATAAGAAACAGAAAGTGGTACTGGAAACAATGAAAGCGATGATAAACAGCCTGTCCTCGATGGAATAGAAAATTTTATGCCGTTGCAGATTCTTTTTTATAAAGAGTTTGCAACGGTATTTTTTGGCTTTTTTGCAGGTTCCACAGATGTGGGGTGGAAAGCATGAAGATTCCCCACATCTGATGAGGTATAGCAAAAATGTTTATTTTATAATCATTTCATCAACAGCAGACAGGCTGATAAGAACAGGAGGACAGAAGATGACACTGGAAGAAGAACTGAGATTTCGCCGGATGTGTCCCTATGATGCTTTTGGAGATTACTCGGATGTATTGGAGGAAATTCGTCAGAAAGAGAAGGAAAAAAAGACGGATACCGTATCAGTAACAAATAGAAATAAATAAGACTGGATAAATATGGTGTAACACTTATGCCATAGTTTTCCATAGAGAAGGCAGCAGGCTGGAACTTCGGTTCCGCTAATAAAAAAAATTAGCGGAATCGGGGTCTATTTAGCTTAGCTGCCTTTCTTTTTGCCACCGATTCTGGCAGGAAAGGTGGCAAATTATGCTGACATTAAGAGAGTTAAAGAAAATGATCCAGACACCGGAGAAGAACGAAAAGATACCTACGGATAGGCTACTGAAGGAGAGAAAGATTCCGGTAGTTGCTTCGAAGAAGATTGGAAATGGAGAGGGCATGGCACTGGTAACTGTGTTCCAAAATGGGTATGCGATGTATCGGACAGCAGGAAGGGTAACGGTTTTTCCGGTGAGTAGCTGTCGATATGAGTATGAATCGGTAATGAACGGAAAAACAGTCCGGATGGAAGAAAGTTTCTTTGATGAAAAGGAATGGTATCTGAGTCTGCTAATGATCGGGGAGGATCGTATTGTCAGCAACAGTTTAAGTCGTGACCGTAATCATAAGTGTTTTTCTTATCATGCGATTGCAGAAGATTATGGGGAGCTGGAAGACAAACTTACCAAAATAGAGGAACAGGTCAGTCAGGAGCAGATGGTTGAACTGCTGATGAGTGTATTGACGGAAAAACAAAAGGAGATATTGAAAAAGGTTTACTGGGAACAGAAAACGCATAAGCAGATTGCGAGTATGTATGGAATGAGCAGAAGCAGCGTGTCTGATGCAGTGCATAAAGCATTAATGAAAATATCCAGGAGTTTTGATGAAAATGGAGAACCGAGATGATTTTGAGAAAAAAATAAAAAAATTTCAATTTTTGCCGTCCAAATACCCTCTGAAACTTGCAATTAGTGGAGAGGTAAACATCTGAAAGAAAATCTTTAAGATAATCCCAATCCGGCGAACCTTGATAACTGAATAAAAGGTCAGAAGGGAGCGGATGCTCAGTTACGCATTCTGCGACCAGCAAAAGTTTTCTTCTGATCGGAAAATGCTCAATCCTTATTTTTGTTATGCCCGGTTCGCCGGGCGATGACAGTAGACTATGCGCCGGAACTTTTGCATGATGCAGGCTCCGGCGTATGACTGTGCTGTTATCAGAAGTGATGTTCGCACAAATAATTTAAAACGGAGTGATGCTTATGATTGTATCAGACAGGTGAAAGCCTGTAAATCAGTAACAGAAAAATAAAACAAAGTGAGGTATTGAGAAATGAAAGGATCTTGGAAAAGAGTAATGTCTGGTGTGCTGTCTGTTCTTACGATTGCAACCACAGTATTTCAGCCGATTACAACTTATGCAGCAGAACCGGATAATACGGCTTCTTCTTTTGAATCTCAGTATCCGGAACTGGAAACGGTGAAGGATAAACTGGCAGAGGATGAGATTGTGACAGCCAGTGATTATACGGTGGAATATGGTTCTGATTTTGACATCAAAGTTGATTTTTCCGGTATAGAGGGAATCAATGATGCTAAGGTAAAGATAGAACTTTATGAAGCGAAGAATGAAGCAGGTGAAGATTTTGATACAGGCAGGGCAGATACCTATAAAGCAGTTTATAAAGTAGAGCCAGTCAGTGGAAATCCGTCTTATCGTGTCAGCAGAAATGTGACAGTAAGGGAAGCGGAAACGGAAGCCGTAACAATGTCAAATACTTCTGAGAATACTACGGGTGAAGGTAATGCCGGAGAAACAGAGGATATTGGAACTGCAGATGATGAAGAAACGGACAGGCAGACAGAAACAGAAGTAGTGACTGATCTCACAGAAGAATCAGAAACAACGACAGACGAAGAAACTGGACTGACAGTTTCTGATGTGATGGAACAGGCTGGCGAGGAAGGGATTGACCTTTATTCTTTAGATGAAGGGGAATCAGTTACTTTCATGGCAAGGGTAGCATCTACGACAAGCACCAAGAAAGTAACAGTGACAAGAGGAGCCTGCTATCAGTATTCTGATTATGGTTACGGAAGTTATCTGACTTATCAGTACACTGTAAAGTTTGGAAGTGTTTCTGCTACTGCTTACTGTATTCAGCCGGAAAAATCCAGTCCAGGAAGTGGAACTTATGATATTACCAAGCTGAGTGATGGTAAGAAACTTGCGAAAGTCTGCTATTACGGAACAAAGGCATCCGGTGATGATGGTTTTTTTACAGAAGAGAATGGCTATGGAAATCTGAGTACAGGAGCAAGATTTATCCTGGTGCATCTGGCAGCATCTTATGCCAACAGTGGAGATTCTGCTTTTTCCGGTGCAAGCAGCAAAGCAAAAACACTTGCTATGAAACTGTATAATTACTGTATTTCGCAGCCAAATATTCCAGATGTTGAGATGAGCTTTTCAGATGCGAATGTGACTGCCTATGTGGATGGCAGCAGCCAGAGAACAAAGGAGATTACTTTTAAGGCAGATGAACTGCAAAGTATCACAATGAAACTTCCAAGTGGAGTAAAGCTTCATAATGTGACAACAGGAAAGACAAGCAAGGCAGGAGAATCCGTAGTGATCAGTGGCGGAACAAAGTTCTATCTGTCTGCACCGCTTACTCAGGTAAGTGATGTAGCAGGAAGCTGGTCCGCTACAATGAAGGGAAGTATCACAAAAGATTATTCTGCTTATAAGATCAGTACCGGTTCTGGTTCACAGGATCTGGCATTGGTGTTTGGCGAAGGTGTCGATGATGAAAAGTATGTGGACTTTAAAGTGACATGGGTACAGTATGCCAGTGTGAAAGTCATTAAAAAGGATTCCAAAGCAAATGCAAAATTGTCCGGAGCTGTATTTGGCTTATACAGTGATGCAGACTGTAAGAACCTGATTACAAAACTGCCTGCAACGGATGCGAATGGAGAAGCATCTGCACAGATCGTTAAGACACAGGATACCGTTTATCTGAAAGAGATTACTGCACCAAGCGGTTATCGTATTAATGCTACAGCCTACAATGTGAAGCTGGAAGTCAGCAAGACGACTACGGTAACTGTTCCGGATGAAGAACAGCTTGGACAGCTTACTGTATATAAAGAGGGTGAAGTTCTCACAGGTGCAGATGTGACAGAAAACGGAACAACATTCCGATATGAAAAACGCCGACAGAAAGGTGCTGTTTATAATGTTTATGCCGGAGCAGATATTACAACTGCTTATGGTACAAAAGTTTACAGTAAAGGTGATCTGGTAAAGGAGAATCTGACAACAGATTCCAATGGTGCTGTGATTCTTAAAAATCTGCATCTTGGTACATATGTTGTAAAGGAAGTACAGGCTCCGTCTGGTTTTTATAATGCAGGGGAAGAAAAGACAGTAAAACTTGCTTATGCAGGACAGAATGTAGAAGTGGTATTTTCTGAAACAACTTTTACGAATGATAGACAGAAAGCAGAAGTTATTGTGACAAAGCAGGATAAGGATACAGAAAATCCTCTGAACGGAGGTATTTTTGGAATTTATGCTGCCAGTGACATTACAAATGTGGATGGTACTGTAGTTGCAAAGAAAGGCACACTGATTGAAAAGGCAACCACTGGAACAGATGGAAAGGCAAAATTCAGTGCAGATCTTCCGCTTGGATTTTCCTATGAAGTTAAGGAAGAACAGGCTCCAACAGGATATGTGAGAAATACGGAAGATGTTTACCAGTTTGCTTTTTCATATACAAACGATAAGGAAGCAAAGGTGACATTTAACCATACTTTTAAAAATGAACGTGTGACAGCAAAGATCTCTTTACAGAAGCTGGATGCAGAAACAAAGAAAGCAGTTCCGCAGGGAGATGCGACTCTGGAAAAAGCAGTTTATGGACTGTATGCCAGAGAGAACATTGTCCATCCGGATGGTGCAACCGGTGTGATGTATAAAGCAGGAGATCAGGTGGCAACACTTACTACGGATGAAAATGGACAGGCTTCCGTCAGCGGGCTGTATCTTGGAAGTTATTATGTGAAAGAGATTACACCACCAACCGGTTATCTGGCAGATGAGAATGAATATGACCTTTCCTGTGATTATGAGGGTGATATGACTGCTGAAGTGAAGCGTGAGTGTACTTCGCTGGAACAGGTAATGAAACAGCCATTTCAGATCATCAAAGCAGCCAATAATGGAAAGACCGATGCGGATTTACTGAAAGGGGCAGGATTTAGTGCTTATTTGGTATCTTCTCTGAAAGTGAAAGAAGATGGCAGTTATGATTTTGATTCTGCAAAACCAGTAGTGATCGGAGACAATGGTGCAACGGAAATCTTTACAGATGAAAAAGGATATGCCTGCAGTATTGCAATCCCATATGGAACATATGTAGTGCGTGAAACAACAACACCGCATAATTATACTCCGGTAGATGATTTTACAGTCAGCATTACAGAAAATAATCCGAACACACCGCAGACATGGCGTGTGCTTTTAGATGATGAATTTGAAGCCAAACTGAAAATTATCAAAAAGGATGATGAAACAAAGAAAGCGGTACTCCAGAAAAATACAGAGTTCAAAATCTATAACATGGACACTGGAAAATATGTGGAGCAGGTAACGACTTATCCGACTACTGTGAAGCATAAGTCTTATTTTACAGATGAGGATGGATATTTGATCCTTCCACAAAATCTGAAAATCGGACATTACCGTATTGAGGAAGTAAATGCACCTTATGGATATACGCTCAATGAGAATTACTATGAGGTTGATGTGGATTCCAATACAGCATATCAGATGGACGGTACTTCCGGGGATGTGATCATCGAGGTTTCCTATGAGAACCATCCGGTAAAGGGTAAACTGAATATTGTGAAAAAAGGTGAAGTTCTTGATGGTTTTAAAGACGATTTTACTTACCAGAGTGAGAATCTGGAAGGTGCAGTCTTTGAGGTTTATGCGGCAGAAGATATTTATACTGCGGATTTCCAGAAAGATGACAATGGAAACCGTATCTTAGAGTATGCTGCCGGAACACTGGTAGGAACGGTTACAACTGATAAAGATGGAAAGGCACAGATTGCGGATCTTCCTCTTGGAACTTATAAAGTTGTCGAAAAGACAGCACCAGATGGTTTTGTGTTAAATGAGGAAGCACAGACAGTTACTTTCTCTTATAAAGATCAGGATACAGCAGTGATCGAGCAGACAGCAGCATTTGACAATGACCGTCAGAAGGTAGAAGTATCTGTTGTAAAAAAAGATGCAGAAACGGATGCGGTTATTGCTGGTGCAGAGTTTGGTCTGTATGCGAAAGAGGATATTCTGGCACATGAAAATGTGCTTGTGAAAGCAGATACACTTCTTGGAAAAGCAGTTACTGATGAGGATGGCAAGGCAGTCTTTGACCTAGACCTGCCATTTGGCAAATATTATATCAGAGAACTTGCAGCACCGGCAGGTTATGTATCTTCGGATGAAACACTGGATGTCACTGCAGCTTATCAGGGACAGGATGTGAAAGTAATAAAACTTGCATCTGAATTTAAAAATCAGCCAACCAAAATCACAGTGAAAAAATCTGACATTACAACAGGAGTTGAACTTTCCGGAGCAACACTGACAGTTCTCGATAAGGATAAAAATGTAATAGATACATGGAAATCTGTAAAGGGTGAGGAACATCTGATTGAGCGGCTGACTGTGGGTGAAACATATACTCTTCGTGAAGAAATGGCTCCTTATGGCTATCTGATGGCGGAAGAAGTTTCCTTTACTGTGGACGATACTGCTGAAATCCAGAAGGTAGAGATGAAAGATGCAGTGCCAACCGGAACACTTATCATCAATAAAAAAGGTGAGTTCCTGGAGAAAATATCTGCACTGGATTCCATTGGCGGATGGATGAAGCATCTGTTTGAATATCTTTCCGGTTCCCTGAAAGACGTTACTTTTGAGGTTTATGCCTTAGAAGATATAAAAGCGGCGGATGGTGAGAGTGAAGATTATTACAAGAAAGATGATCTGATAGCAACGATCACGACAGATGAAACAGGAGTGGCAAAACTGACAGATCTTCCGCTTGGCAAATATTATGTCAAAGAAAAGGAAACGGCAAACGGCTATGTACTGGATGGTACAGCTCGTGAGATTGACCTGACATACCGGGATCAGGATACTGCCGAGGTAACTTATTCTTCCGACTGGCAGAATAACCGTCAGAAAGCGGAAGTAAAGGTGCTGAAAAAAGAAAAGGATTCTGACAGGGTACTGGAAGGTGCAGTATTCGCTCTTTGCAATAAAGAGGACATTGTAAATGCAAATGGTGATGTCATTCTGAAAGCAGATACCGTTATTGAGGAGCAGGCTACGGACAAAGAGGGAAAACTGACATTTACGGCAGATCTTCCGATTGGTTACACTTACTATGTCAAAGAAACTTCCCCGGCACCGGGATTCGCAACAACGGATCAGGTACAGGAGTTTACTTTTGAATATGATGGTGCAGATAAGGAAACACTGTCTTATGAGTTTACCTTTGAAGATGAACCAACAGTTGTGGAGATTACAAAAACTTCTTTGACTGATGGAAAGGAACTGGAAGGGGCGAAACTGGAAGTGACGGATGAAGATGGCAAGGTGGTAGATTCATGGACTTCCGGAAAAGAGGCTCATATTATTAAAGAGCTTGTTGCAGGAAAGAAGTACACTCTGACGGAGACAAAACCGGCAGATGGTTATGTGACTGCGGAGAGTATTACTTTTACAGTAGAAGATTCTTCTAAAGCACAGAAAATCGAGATGAAGGATGATGTGACGAAAGTGCAGATTTCCAAAACGGATATTTCTGGGAAGGAACTTCCGGGAGCGAAGCTGACCATTCTTGACAAAGACGGAAAGGTCGTAGAAAGCTGGACTTCTGAAGAGAAAGCACACTATATCGAGATGCTTCCGATCGGAAAATATACACTTCGTGAAGAAACAGCACCGGACGGTTATCTGGTGGCAGAGGATGTGAAGTTCACTGTAAAAGATACCGGGGAAATTCAGAAAGTTGTGATGAAGGATGAAGCCAAACCGACGGAAACGCCAACGGAGACACCAACAGAAACTCCTTCTGAGACACCGGAAACAACGGATACTCCATCCAGTACAATATCCACTGATGCACCAAAAACAGGTGATAACACACCTGTGATGTTCTGGATTCTGCTTGCAGGATTAGGAATGATCGGATTTGGAACATCTGCGGTATATTTACGTAAAAAAAGGAAAAAATAAGTAACTGTAAGGTTTTGAAACAGGATAGGGGCATTTATGGGCAAAAACAGTTCATAAATGCCCTTTTTCATAACAGATGTATCTGTGGAAAGCTGGTAGTGGCAGGTTCCCAGAAAAAGAAGAACAGGAGGAACAGATAAAATGAAAACAGTATTGATCGCTGCATCTGTTGCAGTGTTTTTGGTATATGGATTTGTCATGTACTGCTGTATCAAAGTAGGTGCAGAATCGGAGAAAGACTATGACAGACTGACAAAGGGTGAGGGAAAGGAAAATGGCGGTTAAGAATCATTGGAAGCCATGTAAGGGCTGTCCTTATGGCAAATATCATCCCTGCCTTGGATATTGTATTGCAAAAATACTGAAAGAAGTGAAGGAGCATCGGAACACCGGATAAAGACTGCATATTTCCTTACCATTATGGGGAGGAAGCAGAACAATATACTTTTTACCGGATTCCTAAAATTCTATTTACCAGTCCGAAGTTCAGAAAGTTGTCCTGTGAGGCAAAACTGCTGTATGGATTGTTACTCGACCGGATGCAGCTTTCAGTGAAGAACCGATGGCTGGATTCAGAGGGAAAAGTATATATTTATTTTTCACAGGAGCAGATAGCGGGGCTTATGGGATGTGGGGTAAAGAAAGTCCGGTGTCTGTTAAAGGAACTGGATGACCGGAAAGGAATCGGGTTGATTACAAGAGTCAGGCAGGGATTGGGAAATCCCGATAGAATCTATGTTAAAAAATGCGTATCGCCAGAACGGTTAAAAGGAAACTTCCAGACAGGTCAAAATGGCTTATCAGGAAAGGCACAAATGCCCGATACAGACAGGTGTAAACTGCCAGGTAATGATATAGAGGATAGTAATACTGAGAATAACGATACAGAGTATCTTTCTTTCTATTCCGATGTCAGTGAAGTGGAAAGGAAAGAAGCTGAAAGGAATGCTTATCAGCAGATTATTCTTGAACACATTGGATATGACTACATCGTAGATGATTTTAACCGTCATATGCTGGGTGAGATTGTGGGGTTAATGGTAGATGTGGTGTGTTCGGAACAGGAGTTTATACGGATTGGAGGGGACAGAAAACCTTTATCCGTAGTAAAAAGTCAGTTTTTAAAACTGGATTCAGAGCATATTCGGTTCGTACTGCATTGCATGAAAGAAAACACCAGTAAAGTAGTAAATATGCGTCAGTATCTGTTGGCGGTATTATATAATGCACCGCTGACCATCAGCAATTATTACTCGTCGTTGGTGCAGCATGATATGTACGAAGGGAATATATAAATTTTCAGGAGGGAGTGATTCTATTGCAGGAAGAAGTAAATGAGAAAACCGTATCATTATGTATCACTGGTGGAAAGTGCCAGAGCCCAGGAGAGCCAGGCGAAGGAACTGAAGGTTAAATATGAAGAAGCCCTTGCATCTGCGAAGGAAGAATCTCTCCAGCTGGTTGAGAAAGCCAGAGGAAATGCCCAGGTGGAATATGACCGTATTCTGGGTGAAGCGGATGAACAGGCGAAAAAGATAAAAGAAGCGGCCAGAAAGGATGTGGAACTGGATCGGGAAAAAGCAATGAAAGAGATGCAGTCCGAAGTTGCAGGACTTGCTCTTACCGCAGTATCCCGTATCCTGCAGGAAGGTACTGATCCACAGAGTGACGGTGCGCTGTATGAACAATTTTTGAAAAAAGCAGGTGAGGCCAATGACACAGACCGCTGATCGTTATGGAAAAGTGCTTTATGATTTGAGAGTTCCCGCAGAAGATGTGGAACAGATGAAAGCGGCTTTGTGTGCGGCGCCTCAGCTGGTGAAAATTCTCAATGATCCGACTCTTACCAAAGAGGTAAAGCATGAGATTATAGAAACAATATTCCCGAAGAGCTTACACAACTTTTTAAAGACAGTCAGTGACCGGCGAAGATGTGATCAGATCGATGACATGCTGGAAAGCTACAGGGCCTGTGTGAGAAAGGAAAAGGGAATTGTGGCCGCTACGCTGTACTGTGTCCATGAGCCGGATGAGAATCAGAAAGCTCAGATGGAACAGTTCGTCAGGAGAACCTATGGCGTCAATGGCGTGGAAATGACTGTTGAACAGCAGCCGGACCTGATCGGAGGATTTGTTCTTCGTGTGGGGGACCGGGAATTTGACTGGAGTCTGCGCGGCAGAGTCCGTCAGCTGCAACAACGATTGATCCGGAGGTGAAAGAAATGAGCACAATCAGCTCAGAAGAAATTATTTCCATTCTGAAAGAGAAAATCGAAAATTACGATGCCATGTGTCAGGAACAGGAAACCGGTAAGGTTATCAGTGTCGGTGACGGAATCGCAACGATCTATGGAATTGATCATGCGATGTACGGCGAGATCGTAACTTTTGAAAACGGCGAAAAAGGAATGGTTCAGGATATCCGTCAGGATACCATCGGATGTATCCTGTTCGGTAAAGATACAGGAATCAAAGAAGGAACAAAGGTAGCAAGAACCCAGAAGCAGGCAGGTGTGCCTGTAGGTGACGCTTTTATCGGAAGGATCGTAAACGCTCTGGGAGCGCCGATCGATGGTAAAGGTGAGATCAAGGCAGACGGGTATCGTCCGGTAGAGAATCCGGCACCTGGAATTATTGACCGTAAATCCGTAAATGTACCGCTGGAAACAGGAATCCTTTCACTTGATTCCATGTTCCCAATCGGACGAGGACAGCGAGAACTTATCATTGGTGACAGACAGACCGGTAAGACTTCTCTTGCAATCGATACCATCCTGAACCAGAAGGGTAAGGATGTGATCTGTATTTATGTGGCAATCGGTCAGAAGGCATCTACGGTAGCCAAAGTTGTATCCAATCTTGAGAAATATGGAGCTATGGAATATACAACCGTATTTTCTTCA
>OHUD01000822.1_pt1 | contig 12384 bp, 15 predicted proteins | sample 1579021 | NCBI WGS metagenome assembly OHUD01 (sample SAMEA3879597, study PRJEB24766) | human gut metagenome | biome: human-associated habitat; feature: feces | place: USA | collected 1985/1987
CTTGGGGGTCTTGCTGACCAAACGGCACAGCCGCTTCTTGATCGCTTTTAATTTTTTTCGAATTCCAGCCATAATTTCTCCTGTTTTCTACCACTTATAAAAGCCACAAAACCCCGCCGAAAATCGGCAGGGTATATAATCAAGTCTGTTATTTTTTTTGGTCCCGACCCGGGGCGCCATCCGGCTCGTCCGGCAGCTGATCTACGCCACCCACCGCCTCTTGCAGGCCCAGGTCCTCTTTGATCTGAGAAGTGGAAATACCCGGTGTGCGATCCAAAAACACCAGCTCACAGTAGTCCTTCAAATAATCGAACTTGTCGCTGCCTTTCCAGTCGCCGCCCATGACCACCGTATCAATATGGTATTCCTGCACATCGTGGATCTTTTGCTCCCAGCTGTTCTCCGGGATCACCAGATCCACATAGCGAATGGCCTCCAGCATCTTCTTGCGGGTCTCATAGGTGTGGTAAGCCTTTTTGCCCTTTTCGGCGTTAAATTCATCGGTAGAAAGCGCCACCACCAGGTAATCGCCCATAGCCTTTGCCCGCTGCAACAGCCGAATATGACCGTAATGGAGCAAATCAAAAGTGCCGTATGTTAAAATCCGTTTCATCTGATTCTCCCGTCTTTTCTAAAAAATAATCTTTTTTGTTATTAAACCACATTTGCACCGTCTCTGTCAAGCACCACACGCTCCACCACACGCTGTGCGGCATGGCCGTCGTCCAAATAATTAAAGCGGGCGTTAAAAGCGGCATACTTCTCCGCATACCGGGACTTGTCCGCCTCTACGGCGTGCAGCGCCCGATGCAGATCCGCCTGCGTTTCCACAATCGGGCCTGGCAAACAATCCAAATCAATATAAAATCCACGAATTTCACCTGCATAACTGGCCAGATCGTACATATAAAATAGCATAGGCCGGTGCAAATTCGCATAGTCAAAAAACACAGAGCTGTAATCGGTAATGAGCACATCTGCCACCACATACAGCCGGTTAATATCCGTCACGCCGCAGGCGTCGTATACAAAGCCCTTGTATTTCTTAAAATCAAAAGAATTGGCCACCAAATAGTGGGCACGGAACAAGATCACATAATCGTCACCGAATTCCCGGCGCAGGGCGTCAAAATCCATGTGGGTGCGGTACACATAGCCCAATTTGGCGTCATGCGCATAGAGAATGACTTTTTTATCCATCGGCAGTCCCAATTCCCTTTTGATTTGCGCCTCATCCTCCGGCGTATGGTTAATCAAAAAGTCATTGCGCGGATAGCCCGCCTCCAGCACCGTGTCCGCCTTGCCCACCGCCTGCAAATTCCAGGCGGAAATGAACTTCTCCGCCGCAAAGGCAGAGGGAGCCAAAATATACTTAAACTTCTCTGCATCCACCTTGTATTTTTGGCGAATCTCCTCTTTGGAATTCATGGCATTGTCAGAAATGGAAATATCGTATCCTAAGCGCTTTAGGGGCGTACCGTGCCAAAGCTGCACATACACCTGGTCGTCCTTTGGATAAATATGGTCTGCAATCCGATAGTTAAAGAACCAATACTTTGCCCGGGCGCAAGCTTCCTCATAAGCCGGGGTGTTTACGGTAACCATATAGGTATTGGGGTGATCCAGCACATACGTGAATTTCTTCGGTTCCCGAAAAGCCCACACAAAAGTGTAATCCGCAAAGCGAGGATCGCTGCACATATATTCATAAATGGCCTTGGGGCTGTCGCTGTACCCCCTGCCGTCAAAGGTAGAAAAAAGCACCACCTTGGGATCCGTTGCAATATGTGCCGTGCGCTTTTGGTAACCGCCCATACGCTCATCCAGCAAAATTCGACGGCTGGCCTTGCGAAAAACAGCGCTGCGCTTGGCCACGTCAATGGCCACTTTTTTGATTTTTTTGAACGCTTCTGCACGCCAATCACGCTTATGGGGCGCATACAGCAGTTCTAAATTGTCCGTGTTATACCAAGCCATGGCTTCCTCTTCACTTTCACAGAGTCTATATACAATATTATAAATAGATAGCGGATAATGTCAATATTCTTTCTGAAAAAGGCAAATCCTGCGCCGGCGAATATAGACAAATTATGCAGTTTATGCTACTATAAAGAGCAGAGATTTTTTGCAACTTCCACATAGGCGGAGAAAAATATGACCAAACCCACTGTTACAATTGAACGCTGCCAACAGATCGGCCATCAGCTGAATCTGCAAGTGACCCTCACCTGTCCGGTGCCCCCGGTGTACCCCAAGCTCAGCGTCGTCTTTACCTGCGGCGAACGCACCCGGATCATTCCCATGGCATTTACCGACAGCGACGGTACCACGCTGCGCGCCCAAAAAACCGTGGAGCTGGCCTATGTGTTTTACGAGCCGCCGGTGGGGCAGCCCATGGGCATCACTTTTCTAAAAAGAAAGGTTCTGAACTGTCAGCTTCTGAAAAAAAGAAGAAAAAAGAGTTATCAAATATCATGTGTATTAAACAAAAAGAGTATGATCTTACGAAGACTTCTTTGTGTAAATTCGTATCCAAAGAACAAAAGAAATTCAAGAACTACATCAACTCTCATCAGGCACAGGCAGAAGCTGAAGCTGTATATAAGGGAGTAGAAAAAGTTCTTTTTGAGGATGGGCGTCATCTTCATTATCGAAGATATAATAGTTTTGACTGTATCAAACAAAAATGTGCTGCAACAGGAGTGCGACTTTCAAGATGGGATACCATCTGTTTTATGAAACATTACTACAAAGTTCGTGTCCCAAAGAATGAATATATTCAGAACATCATTTCATCTGTTGATTTAAAAGAAGATGTTGTTTATTCATTTTTAAAAAGAATCGAATTCAACAGTGGATTCAAATATTATGTAGTTGTTGATTGCCAAATTATTTGAATATGAAAGTGAATAATCTAATCACATTAAATGAAAAAGTCATAGCACAAGTTTGAATAAAATTTATTCAAATTATGTGTTATGACTTTTATAATATTTCCTATAGAAAGTGAGAAAAAGAAAAGAGAGTAAAACCAACGCACGCCAATGAGTTCTTTTTACTCTCCGCTCTTACGAACAAGATTATGATAACTGTTTATAAGGCTAACGTCAACCAGGTAGATGCTGAATCGTATAAAAAATTCACAGACACTTTAAATCTGTATTCCTTAATATGTCCTAAATGTAAACATCATGATTTTCAAAAACATGGCTATTATACTCGTAAAGTTAAATACAGAAAACATTCAGTCACTTTGCGGATTCTTCGTGTTAAATGTATGAGTTGTAAATCCACTCATGCAGTGCTTTTGTATTTTATCGTTCCTTATTCTCAATATGCTTTGGAAGTTCATCTAAAAGCTCTTCAATCAGACTTTCTTAATAAATTCATTGACTGGATAGAATGGAATGAAGGAATTAATGAATATTCGTATTATTATATTCGGTCCCAGTTTCAAAAGTACTGGAAAGAGCGACTGATGTCTGAACGTATGAGATTGAATCCTGATCTTTTTAAGAGCTGTTTTAAAATTTTTTCATTACAGTTTATGCAGATTAAATGCACTAAAAATATTTTTTTATCCCTCTCCACATAAGGTGTGAGGAATTATGCCATTTCCTTGTATATTATGTCGCTGTAAGGAGGAAAATTTATAATGGATCATAAAACAGCACAGGAAATAGCTTTAAAAAGGTATGGATTTATTGCACCATTTGTATCTGGAAATATAGATAAGTACAAATCAAAAAGTGATTTCTTTCGAGATGCAGGTTCAAAGGCTGGGGTGCACCCTCATACAGTAAGAAGGTGGTATAACCGGTATTTAAAATTCGGATTTGATGGATTGATCCCAAAGCCACGAAATGATTCTAATCAATATCGTAAGCTAGATGGGGATGTTCAAAATCAAATTATTTATATATTGTCTGAATACCCAAAACTTCCAGCTACGATAGTCTACCAGAGACTTCTTGACACAAATACAATCGTAAAAAAAGATGTTTCTTTGTCTACAGTAAATCGATTTGTGCAGAAATATAAGGATTCAAAAGGAATCACACCTATAAAAGATATGAGGCGATACGAATGTGAACATATAAACGAAGTGTGGTGTGGAGATTCAAGTGTAGGTCCTTATCTAAAAGTAGACGGAAAGAAGCAGAGGACTTATATTATTGCACTTATAGATGATGCAAGTCGTATGATTGTCGGAATCGATATATTCTTTAACGATAATTTTGTGAATCTGATGAGTGTGATTCGTGGAGCGGTCATTAAATATGGAAAGCCAAAAAAATTCAACTTTGATAATGGAGCCAACTACAGAAGCAGTCAGATGAACCTTCTGGCAGCACGAATAGGAACAATCATTCATTATAATCCCGCTCGAACTCCAACTGGAAAGGCGAAAATTGAGCGCTGGTTTCGAACATTGAAAGATCAGTGGATGTCACAGCTTTGTATGAATGATTTTAAAGATATTGAAGAATTAAGAAAATCATTGTTTGCCTATGTACAGGAATATAATCAACGCATTCATTCATCATTGAATGGAAAATCACCGATGGAACGTTTCTTTTCAGAAAGTACATTGATTATTAGAATGTCTGATCAGGAGGTTGAACGCAGCTTTTTACTTGAAATCGAACGTAAAGTGTCTAATGACAGTGTGATTGTAATTGACGAAAAGGAATATGAAGTAAACTATAAATATCAGGGACAGAAACTATTGATTCGTTATTCACCAGATTTGAAAAAAGTATATGTGGTAGATTCTATTTCAAAAGAGTTGGAACCTATTCAACTGTTGGATAAAAATAAAAATGCAACGATGCATCGACATAAACTGAAACTTAGTGAGCTGGGAGGACAATAATGAATTATACAGGAAGATATGGATTGGAAATCAATCCGTTTATAAAAAATGGAAAAGATGTTTTAGTAGAAACAAATGAATATAAAGAAGTGAAATTCAGATTGAATTATCTTCTGCAGACAAAAGGCTTTGGCGTATTGACAGGAGGTGCAGGCCGAGGCAAGACAACAAGCGTAAGACAATGGGCAAACGAATTGAATCCTGCCGCCTATAAGGTAGTATATATATCACTGTCTACAGTTACTGTTATAGAATTCTACAGACAGATGGCATTGAATCTTGGAATCGAACCATACTATAAAAAAGTCGACAATTTCCGAGCCATTCAGACAATTATAGAAAAATACAAACGTGAAAAAAGGATTACACCTGTATTTATATTTGATGAAGCCAATTATATGAAAAGCGGAATCTTGAATGATTTAAAAATACTGTTCAATTTTGAAATGGATTCAAAAGATTATGCAGTCGTATTACTGGTTGGATTGCCACAGTTAAACAATCAGCTGCGCTTATCAAGCCATGAACCATTAAGGCAGCGTATAATCATGTCACACAATTTAGAAAATCTAAATGAAGAAGAGGCAAAACGTTATATAAAAGAAAAATTAGATGGTGTAGGATGTCATCAGGAAGTGTTCGATAATAATGCACTGACCGCAATTATCAACGCATCGAATGGTATTCCTCGAATGATCAATCAAATCTGTAATAAAAGTTTATTGATTGGTGAGCAGAAGCAGGAAATGATAATCAGTATGGAAACTGTAATGGATGCCATAAACGACAATGAATTGAGTTAGAGGTCAATAGAATGATATTAGAAACAAACCAAATGATCATATATGAAACAGGATCCGCATCAAGAAAAAGTGAAATTGCCGAATTAAAAGAAGTGCATTTTGAAGGAAGTGTTGATTTTAAAGTAACTGTTGAAGATAGCGTTAACTTAGAACATACTTATCTATGCCATTTAGTAAAAGACAATCTAAAATGGCTGTTAGGAATTGAAATAAATGAATTCATGGAATGTGAAGATGAGTCATATTTTGTGAACTCACTCCAAGTTGAACTTGATAATTTGCACGAAACACAAAAAAACAGTCAAAAAATCTATAAGAAATTACCATGTGAAAAGAGCGCCTGCTCAATTTCATACGCCTTAAAATATTTATATCAACACCAAATGGATATTCTAAATTGAGTATCCATTTTTTTATGATGGGGTTTCACATTTAATATGAATATATATGTATAAACAATTTGAAGTTACCTAATTATGTGTACAATTTAATTTGAATACTGTGTTAGCAATTAATTTGGTAATCAACATGTAGTAATCACACTTCGAGGTGATACACCAAAACAAATTAAACTATCTGAAGATGGCGGACATCGTACAGGTGTTGACTTTGGAACCTCTACGATTGCGACAATCTCAAATAACGAGGTCCATCTGGAAGAACTGGCTCCAGAATCAGCAAAATATGAAAAAGAGATCCGCCACAAGCAGAATCTGGTAGATGCCTCTATGCGAAAGCACAATCCAGAAAACTACAACAAGAATGGTACAGTCAAAAAGGGAAAACATAAATGGAAGACAACGAGAAGGTGCAGACGTCTGAAACGGCAGATACGCGTTCTATATCGAAAGCAGTCTGCTTATATCAAGACTTCACATCATACCTTTATAAACAGAGTCGTTCAGAACACAAGCGAATTCATTCTGGAACCAATGAACTTCAAAGCTCTGCAGAAGAGATCAAAGAAGACAGAGCGTAAAGATGAGGTGACGGCTGTTAAACAAAAAGACGGCTCTTTGAAAATGGTATGTAAATACAAACGCAAAAAGCGTTATGGACATTCCATCAAGAACCGTTCTCCAGGTCTTATGCAGGCCGATTTAAAAACAAAGGCAACACAGTATGGAATTCCATACTACGAAATAGATATTCATCAATACCGTGCTTCTCAACTTCACCATGATACTGGAGAATACATCAAGCCTACTTTAAGTGAAAGATTTAAAACGATTGAAGGACATAAAGTACAAAGAGATTTGTATTCAGCCTTTCTAATTTGTCATACGGACGATACATTGACTGCACCTGATTTTAAAACCTGCCATCTTGACTTTCCACACTTTGTCAAGATGCAGGATACATTGATTCTAAAAATGAAAAAATGTGGACACACAATGAAACACTGCTTTGGATTCTAGCTTAAAGAATCCCTCATCTAGTTCAGGTCTTAGGCGTAAGCCCTGCTGGATGTAGTATGAGTATACAAAGTACAGTCCATATGGATTGGAAATGCTCGAAAAACAAGAGCTATGCAAAGACTATATGCAAGGTCTAGAACCATGCTGAAAGCTTTGCGATGCTTTATTTCTCGCATTGTGAGAAAGAGAATCTCGTCATTTTAATGATGAGAGTACGTCAAATTCTCTTACACATTTTTTCTTTCGAATGGGTCGCAACTCATTCCCTTCTCTAAAATTTCTTTTGCCCATTCCTTAGCACCAAATAAAGAATGATCTTTGTAGTTACCACACTCTTTTTCTTCTGTACCCGGAACATCTTCCCATTCTGTAGTTGTGATTAGTTCTAAAGCTTCTTTTACGGCAATCGCAACATCTTTGCTTGAATGTTTTCCCCATGCTAAAAGGTGAAATCCTGTACGACATCCAAATGGTGAACAATCTAAATACCCAGTAATTCTAGGACGAAGATATAATGCGAACAAATGTTCTAAAGTATGCATAACTCCGGTTGGTATCTCTTGTCGATTCGGTTGACATAAGCGAACATCAAAATTTGATACAATATCTCCGTTGGGTCCTTTTTCTTCACTTATTAAACGAACATAAGGCGCTTTTACTTTAGTATGATCTAAAGTAAAACTTTCAATTTCTACTTTTTCCATAAATACTCCTCTACTTGTTTCATAAAGGGCATAAACGCACTTGGTAATGCGATATGCTCTTCTATTTCTTCAATTGTTTTATAATTTGAATCTTCCCTATCTACTATACACAACGTCGCATCCATGTGCCACTCTACATGTGAAAAAATATGTATATAAGGTTTTAATTCAATACTTTCTATAATATGTTCTGGTTTCGTTTCATCAAAGCCATAAAGTCCTGCCAACAAACCGGTATCCGCTCTTTTTACAACATGAACCTTATTTTGATGTATCCAAACATACACATGTTTATACTCGATTTTACGTGCACTTTTCTTTGGCTTATAAGGCAAAGAAGCAGGATCTGAAGCTTCGCAATATTTTTTGATTGGACAAATATCACACCTTGGACTTTTGGGAATACAAATAAGTGCTCCCAGTTCCATCAACGCTTGATTATAGTAAGAAATCTCTTCTTTTGAAGGAAGACTTTCATCTACTAACATTTCAATCTGTTTCTTCACACTTGTCTTGGTAACATCCTCACAAATATCATACAACCTAGAAAATACACGAATCACATTTCCATCGACTGCACTTACTCTTTGTCCATACGCAATGGAAGCTATGGCACCTGCCGTGTATGGGCCAATTCCTGGTAATTTTAATAATTCTTCTTTTGTGCAAGGTAATTTTCCATTGTGTTTTTCAACACATTCTATGGCACATTTCTTTATATTTTTACACCGCGAATAATAACCTAATCCTTGCCATAACTTATTTAGCTTTTCATCATCACACTTTGCGACACTCTCAATATCCGGTAACAGCTGCATCCAACTTTTAAAATATGGAAGCATAGCCTCAATACGAGTTTGTTGGGCCATGATTTCACTGATCCATATTTCATAAGGGTCTTTCTTTAAACGAAATTCTAAAGGACGATGATTTTTAATATACCAGTCTATTAAATCTTTTTGAAATTCTTTCATAACTAAAAATAGGCAGGGGATTAAACCCTGCTATAGATCCATTGGCAGTTCCCTGTGATTTTTACATCACCACTATTCGCATCAATAAATACAGAATCTCCTTTATTTACTTCTAAAGTTGTACCATCATTTTCAATTGTCGCATTACCCTCAATCAACAAGATAGAACCAAAACTTTCATCATCAACATGAAGCGTTGTTGTGCCATTCAATGTAGATTCATATGTTGTAAAGTATTCGCAAGTTGCTAAACGTACAGTATCACAATCCCCATTCTTTTCTTCAGGACCACATGGTTTAAAATCAGATTCAATCGGACTTAGATTTGAAACATCAATCGCCTTTTGAATATGTAATTCACGAGGCTTACCATCTTTTCCAACACGACCAAAATCATAAACACGATATGTTGTATTTGAGTTTTGTTGGATCTCACAAATCTGAATTCCTGCACCAATCGCATGAATTGTACCAGATTTTATAAAGTAAACATCTCCCTTATGTACTGGAACCGCTTTTAACACGTCTAATAAAGTATTATCTTGAATTCGACGCTCAAATTCTTCTTTAGTAATTTCTTTATTTACACCAAAGTATAAAAATGAATCTGGTTCACAATCTAAGATATACCACATTTCTGTTTTTCCATATTCATGCTCAACACGAAGCGCATATTCATTATCAGGATGAACCTGAATTGATAATGGTTGTTTAGCATCAATAAATTTAATTAAGATTGGAAAAAACTCAAATGTGTTTCCCTTCGTTCCTAAAACGCCTTTTCCTTTTTTCTCTAAATATTTAGGAAAAGATAAGCCTTGATATTCACCACTCGCAACAATGCTTGGACCATCTGGATGCACAGATAATTCCCAGCTCTCCGCAACTGGATCCATATCTGTTTTTTTACCATAGTTTTCTTTTAGTTTAGTACCACCCCACAGGTAGTCTTTAAATGCAGGAGTTAGTTTAATAATTGACATTTTATGTACCTCACTTCTAGTTCTATTATAGTTAGTTATTCATATAATGTCTACTTCTCCACACTTCTTAAAACAACGTCTACATCAAGACTAAATATCATTATCTAAATGATATCAATCCTGCATATATCTATATTTTTTTCAACTTATCAAGAAGATGGATGCGAAATCCACATCCATCTATTAAACTCTATTTTTAAAGTCATTCTAGAAACCTCAAAGATTTGTACTAGTGTCTAAATGTTCTTCACACATTTAACTTCACCTAAGCTTTCATCAATAGCCTTTCAATCGACTCTTCACTTACCGAGAAGATCGATGCGATACTTGAAATACTGAATCCTTTGTCTACCATTGTTTGATACATTTCAAGTTCTTTTTTCTCAATGCCTTGTTCAATGCCTTGTTCAATTCCTCGTTCAATTCCTTGTTCAATGCCTTGTTTGATTCCTTTTCTTATTCCCTCAGCTTCCCATTCCTTTGACTTTACTTCCAGCCATCTCTTTTCAGCTTCACACATTTCAATATCCTCCTTTTCCTCTAATTCTTCTAAATCCAACTGATGTTAGCATATAAATAGGACTAGTCAAAAAGAGAAAATTTACACCAGTGGTACAATAGAAAGAGGATGATTTACAGACGAAGGAAGGCAAAAAAAATGTCAAATAAAAAGAAACAGTTTGATCAAGAATTTAAACAAAATGCAGTCAATTATTGTTTAACACATCCAGAACTCAGTCGTAAAGAATGTGCGAAAAATTTAGGTATTGGAGATAGTACTTTATATAGATGGAAGCAAGAAGCTAAAGCCAATAACAACCAGGCAACATTTAAAGGTTCAGGGAATCTAACAGAGACCGAGCTTGAAAACAGGCGTTTAAAACGTGAATTAAAGGATACACAAGATGCTCTTGAAATCCTAAAAAAAGCCATCAGCATTCTGGGAGAATAACACAAGTTCTGTACTGTCTTGTTTCTGAAGAGTCTAAAGTCGACAAAGAATTTTCAGTGACTGGAGTGCTAAATAAGCTACATTTGTCAAAATCAGGATATTACAATTATCTGCATCGAAAACCTAGCAAGCAATCTATATCAAAGAAAAATAGAATCCAAACAATTCAAGCTATATATGACGATAATCATCAAATTTATGGTGCACCAAAGATAGCGAAAGAGATGCAAAAACAAGGTGAAAAAATATCGGAAAGAACAGTAGGCGTATATATGCGAGAAATGGGTATCAAAGCCTGTTACATTAAGCCATATGTAAAAACAACCTTTGATAGTGATTTTTCAACAAAGCTGCATAACATATTAAAAAGAGACTTTTCACCAAGCAAGCCAAATGAGGCATGGTGTACAGATATAACGTATATATTTACCTTGGAAGGATTTGTATACCTTACAAGTGTAATGGATTTATATTCAAGAAAAATAATTGCATGGACGCTATCAAAGACACTGGAAGTAGAAGAAGTGTTGAAATGTATAGAAATGGCTAGAAAGCGCAGAAAAACAGCAGATCCTGTAATTATTCATTCAGATAGAGGAGTACATTATACAAGCAAACTTTATAAAAAATTAACCGAAGGATTGATTCTAAGTTATTCAAAGAAAGGCACACCTTGGGACAATGCATGCATAGAATCTTTTCATTCAGTAATAAAAAGAGAATGGTTAAATCGTACTTTAATTTATGATTATGATCATGCATATGATTTGTGTTTCGAATATATTGAAACATTCTACAACACCATACGAATTCATAGTCATTGCGGTTATGAATCGCCAAATCAATATGAGAATAATTATTATTCAAAGCATTAAAATTTAAAATTTATCTATTTTATGAGTCCTTTTTCTTGACATAGTACCAGTTCATGGAAATCATGAAGCAAGAGCTAGCACGGTTGCAGGGTATGAAAAGAAAATGTGGAATAAAGGAATTGTCTATGTTCAGATGGAATATGCTAATCTGTTGTTTGCTAAAGATGGGGAAATATACACCATAGATGATCATACATTTTTAGTTTGTGGAGGGGCTTATTCGGTCGATAAAGAACAACGAATTCGTTGGTTTCATGATGAACAACCTGATTCGCAAATACAACAACAAGTACTAAAACATATCCATACTCATGTGGATTTTGTTTTCACACATACGGTACCTTTTAAATATATTCCTACAGAAAGATTGTTGAGTGAATTTGAACAAAAGAATGTTGACCAATCAACAGAAGTATTTTTAGATAAAGTAGAGTCGAATCTAGATTATACACATTGGTATGCAGGACATTTCCATTGTGATAAAAAAGTTAATGATAAATTTGACATTCTATATCATTCGATTGAAAGAGTAGGTGATTAAAATGCGTTCACGATTACAGAATAGAGAATATGCAAAAGAAAATTTAGAATATGTCAATACATATTATTCGGATGAAGTTTTACATTCAAGAAAAATGACAAGAGTATATGACTCACATGCAGAATTCAATAATGTGAAATTAAATACAAAGCTTAGTATACGATTGGTTGCCAAAGATACAGTTTCTGCTTTATTTGAAGATATAACAGAACAAAATGGACATGTAGGGATTTTAAATTTTGCTAGTTATAAAAATCC
>OHUD01000827.1_pt1 | contig 12334 bp, 10 predicted proteins | sample 1579021 | NCBI WGS metagenome assembly OHUD01 (sample SAMEA3879597, study PRJEB24766) | human gut metagenome | biome: human-associated habitat; feature: feces | place: USA | collected 1985/1987
AGATGATGGTGGTTGCCGGACCGGTTTCGGATTGCTCAGCAATCTTCTTAACGGAAGCATAATCAGCAGAGGTGTAGATTTCGGTGATTTTACCGATTAACAGACCAACTACCAGACCGGAAGCAATAGCTACGAATGCAGCAGCGTTACCGAAGATGGAAGTGGACAGGTAGTAAGCAGCAGCAATTACGATTACGCCGCCAACATAGGTACCATGGTTCAGAGCAGCCTGCGGATTGGTGGATTTGCTGCTGCGAGCATAGAATACACCGATCAGGGAAGCAATGATACCAGCGAAAGCCAGCTCGAATACGAACATAATGCCTTCGCCGCCAGGATATGCAACAGCACCCAGAGTAATAGCGGAGATGATAGCACCTACATAGGATTCGAACAAGTCAGCGCCCATGCCTGCAACGTCGCCTACGTTATCGCCTACGTTATCAGCGATGGTAGCCGGGTTACGCGGGTCATCCTCAGGCAGACCTTCTTCTACTTTACCTACCAGGTCAGCGCCAACGTCAGCAGCTTTGGTGTAGATACCGCCGCCAACACGAGCGAACAATGCAATGGAGCTTGCGCCCAGACCGAAGCCGGTAACGATATCAATGTTGCCGAACAGCATATAAGCAGCAGCAACACCAACGATACCCAGACCAACAACGCCCAGACCCATAACAGCACCGCCGGAGAAAGCAATTTTCAGAGCTTCCGGCATGCCGCCATGTTGAGCAGCTGCAGCAGTACGAACGTTAGCTTTGGTAGCAACGGTCATGCCGATGTAGCCTGCACATACGGAGAATACTGCACCTGCAACGAAGCATACTGCAGTAAGCGGAGATAAGAACATAGAAATTACGATAGCAACAACGATTACGAAAGCAGACAGTGCTTTGTATTCGCGGAACAGGAACGCCATAGCGCCCTCGTGGATGTAACCGGCAATTTCCTGCATACGTGCTGTACCAGCAGGAGCCTTACCGATTGCGCTGCTCAGCATCAGTGCAACTGCGAGTGCAATGAGGCCGACAACAATGGAGATCATTAAGAAATTCAAGACCCAAACCCCTTTCTTTTTATAAAAAAATTTAAAATTTTAAGAGTGCGGTTGCACTCTTGGTAACATGATGAGTGCGGAAAACAGGAAAATCCCGTCAGCCTTAAGCGTTGATTTTTGCCAGCGCCAATGTAATAACAGCAAATGCAACACCTAAATAAATCGTAGCCTTCGCCATGAGTGTATCCAGATCATTGCCCTTGCCAAAAAAAGCACCGTCACTGCCGCCGAAAGTACTGCCCATACCGCCGCCTTTTCCGGACTGCAGCAGAACTGCGCCAATGAGTGCTATGCAAACGATAACTTCAAGAACCATCAAGACAGTTTCAATCACAGAGCTTACCTCCTCATATTTTTGTACCATAGTATTTTACCATAAAAGACGTGCTCTTACAATCTACTTTTGCAAAATATTTTACAAAAACGCCCTAAATAAAGAAAAAGGTGAGAGACAGCGCTCTCACCTCATCTTTTACAGCATACAAGAAAGCTTTTTCTGCTTATTTTTTAATGTTGTAGAAAACTTTAATGCCGTTGTATTTTGCAGCCTTGCCGAGATCCTCTTCGATACGCAGCAGCTGGTTGTATTTAGCAACACGGTCGGTACGTGCCGGAGCACCGGTCTTAATCTGGCCTGCGTTTACAGCAACAGCAATATCTGCCAGAGTGGTGTCTTCGGTTTCACCGCTGCGGTGAGAGATGATGCAGGTATAGCCTGCGCATTTTGCGGTTTCGATAGCATTGAAGGTTTCGGTCAAGGTACCGATTTGATTTACCTTAATCAGAATAGCGTTGGCTACGCCCTTTTCAATGCCCTGAACCAGACGCTCTTCGTTGGTAACAAACAGGTCGTCGCCAACCAGCTGAACTTTTTTGCCCAGCTTTTTGGTGAGCTTCTTCCAGCCGTCCCAGTCATCCTCTGCCATACCGTCTTCGATGGAGATAATAGGATATTTCTCGCACAGTCCTGCCAGATAATCAACCATTTCTTCGCTGGTCATTTCTACGCCTTCGCCGGTCATTTTGTATTTGCCGTCTACATAGAACTCGCTGGAAGCAACGTCCATCGCCATAACGATGTCTTTGCCCGGTTTGTAGCCTGCACGCTCGGTTGCTTCGAGAATAACCTCGATTGCATCTGCGTTGCATTTCAGGTTCGGTGCAAAGCCGCCTTCATCACCCAAAGCGGTGCTCAGGCCTTTTTCCTTCAGCAGTGCCTTCAGGTTATGATAAATTTCAGCGTTCATGCGCAGTGCTTCGCTGAAGGATTTAGCGCCAACCGGCATAATCATGAATTCCTGAATATCAACGTTGTTGTCTGCATGCTCGCCACCGTTTAAGATGTTCATCATCGGAACAGGCAGCTCTTTGGCAGCAACACCGCCTAAGTACAGGTACAGCGGCAGACCTACGGAAGCAGCGGCAGCCTTAGCTACAGCCATGGAAACGCCGAGGATAGCGTTAGCGCCGAGGCGGCCTTTGTTCGGAGTGCCGTCCAAGCGAACCAGCAGCTCGTCAATTTCGGTTTGGCGGGTTGCGTCCAAGCCAATAATTGCTTCGGCAATAATGTCGTTAACATTATCAACTGCTTTAGTAACGCCCTTGCCCAGGTAACGCTCTTTGTCGCCGTCACGCAGCTCTACAGCCTCGTGTACACCGGTAGATGCACCGGAAGGAACTGCAGCGCGTCCCATAGCGCCGTCTTCCAGGCATACTTCAACTTCTACGGTCGGATTGCCGCGGGAATCCAGAATCTCGCGAGCGTAAACTTCAGTAATCATTGCCATTTCTTATCACCTCATGATTAGTCTATCAAAGTTTTACCTGTCATAGCGGCAGGCTGTTTAATATTAAGCAGCTGCAGCAGCGTCGGTGCAATATCGGCCAAAATGCCGTTATGCAGCTTGTGCTGCTCTTCGCTTACTAAAATAAACGGTACAGGGTTAGTGGTATGCGCGGTGTTCGGCGAACCATCACTTTCGGCCATCTTCTCCAGATTGCCGTGGTCCGCGGTAATGCACACACTGCCGCCAAGGGACAGCACCTTACGTACAATGCGTCCGGCACAGTCATCCACTTTTTCCATAGCGGTAATCGCAGCACTGAGCACACCGGTATGACCAACCATATCCGGATTTGCAAAGTTCAGTATAATCGCATCAAATTTATCCTTATCCAGCTCTGCCAATAATGCCTGCGTAACCTCTTCGGCGCTCATTTCCGGCTGCAAATCATAGGTTGCAACCTTCGGCGAAGGAATCAGAATACGCTCCTCATTAGCATTCGGAGTTTCCACACCGCCGTTGAAGAAGAAGGTTACATGCGCATATTTTTCGGTTTCCGCAATGCGCAGCTGGTGCAGTCCATGCTGTGCCAGCACCTCACCCAAGGTATCCTTAATCTCCTCCGGAGGAAAGGCTACCGGTGCGGTAATTGTTGCATCATACTGCGTCATGCACACATAATTTACAGGGCGTGCACCCTCGGGACGTGCAAAATACGGGAAGTCCTCATCATGCAGCGCACGGGTAATTTCACGCGCTCTATCAGGACGGAAGTTGAAGAAAATCACACCGTCACCGGCAGTGATTTTGCCATCTACGCCGTCAACAGTGAAGGGTTCAACAAACTCATCCGTTACGCCTGCGGCATAGGATGCCTCTACGCCGGCAGCAGCGCTTGCAGCTTTGCCGCCCTCGCCCAGCACCAGTGCTTTATAGGCACGCTCCACGCGCTCCCAGCGCTTGTCGCGGTCCATTGCGTAATAGCGTCCGCTGACTGTAGCAATCTTGCCTACGCCAATCTGCGCCATACCATCTTCCAGCTCATGGATATATTCCAGCGCTGTTTTCGGACCGACATCACGTCCGTCGAGGAAAGCATGCACATAAATCTTGGTCAGGCCTTTAACCTTCGCCATGCAGATAAGTGCCAGAAGATGCTCAATGTGGCTATGGACGCCGCCGTCGGATAACAGTCCCAGAAGATGCAGCGCCTTGCCTGCCTGCTTCGTTTCGTCCATCACCCTGCTGAGCTCTTTGTTCTTATACAAATCGCCATCCTCAATCGCCTTGTCAATGCGTGTCAGGCTTTGGTAGATAATACGGCCGGCACCGATATTCAGGTGACCTACCTCGGAATTGCCGATTTGGCCTGCGGGCAGACCGACAGCCTTGCCGCTGGCTTCCAAGGTTGTATGAGGATAATTTGCAAAATAACTGTCCAGGTTAGGAGTTTTTGCCATAGCCGCAGCATTGGTTTTATCTGCGGGAGCAATGCCCCAACCATCAAGAATCATTAGTAAAACTGGTTTTTTCATTATCAAATTCCTAAAGACGAAGGAGAAAGCAACAGGTGCTTTCTCCGAGGTCTTATTAAAAGCTTCTTACGATTGCGGCAAAGGTGTCAGCCTTCAGGCTTGCACCGCCTACCAGCACACCGTCAATACCGCTGAGGTTGAAGGAAGCAGCGTTCTTTTCATTAACACTGCCGCCGTAAAGAATACGAACCTTGCGGGCAATATCAGGTGTAAAGATTTTGCCTATTTTTTCACGAATCAGAGTGCATACTTCCAAAGCATCCTCCGGAGTAGCAGCCTTACCGCTGCCGATAGCCCAGATAGGCTCATAAGCAACAACAAGGTTTTCTGCATCCTCTGCAGAAATTACACGCAGAGCGCTCTTAAGCTGCATATTGATTTTGCGGGCAGTTTTGCCTGCTTCACGCTCAGCCAGATTTTCACCAACGCACAGCATCGGCTTCAGTCCGTTGCGGTAAGCAGCAATAATCTTGCTGGCAACAATTTTTTCGTTCTCACCGAAAATGGTACGGCGTTCGCTGTGACCAACGAGAACATATTCAGCGCAGATATCGGCAATCATCGCACCGGAAACAGCGCCAGTGAAGGCACCCTTGTCTTCCCAATGCAAATCCTGTGCGCCGTAGCCTACGTGCTTGCCATCGATAGCATCCGCAACAGTTTCCAGTGCAGTGAACGGCGGGAAAATAACAACCTCGTTTAAGGTACCGTTAGTTTCCATAACAATATCCTCAGCAAGCTCTACAGCCTCGCTTACGGTTTTGTGCATTTTCCAGTTGCCGGCAATCATTTTGCGGCGCAGGTCATCTAGCGCAGCAACGCCGGGCAGTACCTTGCCTTCCAGATATTCCAGAGAAGCACCGCCACCAGTGGAAATGTGGGTAATGCGTTTAGCCAGGCCCAGCTTTTCGATAGCAGCAACGCTGTCGCCGCCGCCGACAATGCTGGTAGCACGGCTCTTAGCTACAGCCTTCGCTACAGCCTCGGTACCCTTGCAGAATGCATCCATTTCAAAAACGCCCATAGGTCCGTTCCAGACAATCATCTTAGCGTCAGCCAAAGCTTCGGCATAAGCCTTGCTGGTTTCCGCACCGATATCAAGAGCCATATAAGCCTGATTCAGGTTTTTCACCTTTTCGGTTACATGCTCGGCGTCGGGAGCAAATTCAGCAGCCATTACCAAATCGGTAGGCAGCAGCATATTTACTTTATTTTTCTTAGCCTTAGCCAGAAGCTCTTTAGCCAAGTCCAACTTATCCTCTTCTACCAGGGACTTGCCCATTTTGTAGCCTTGTGCAGCCAGGAAGGTGTTAGCCATACCGCCGCCGATAAGCAGGGTATCAACCTTATCAAGCAGGTTGCTGATAACGCCGATTTTATCGCTTACCTTAGCACCGCCGATAATAGCAACGAAAGGATGCAGCGGGTTGGTTACAGCCTGACCTACATACTGGATTTCCTTTTCCAGCAGGAAGCCTGCAGCTGCAGGCAGGAAGTGGGTTACACCTTCTACAGAAGCATGTGCGCGGTGAGATACACCGAAGCCGTCATTGACATACAGGTCTGCCAGAGAAGCCAGCTTCTCGGCAAATTCCATGTCGTTCTTTTCCTCTTCCTTATGGAAACGCAGGTTTTCCAGCAGCAGGATGTGGCCCGGTTTCAGCTTGCTGGCAGCAGCCTGTGCAGCCTCACCTACACAGTCCGGAGCAAACAGAATCTTTTTGCCCAGCAGCTTGCCCAAATGCTTAGCTACGGGAGCCAAAGACAATTCCGGCTTAACCTGTCCTTTAGGACGCCCGAGATGTGCCATTAAAATAACAGCAGCCTTTTGCTCCAGCAGATATTGAATGGTCGGCAGAGATGCGGTGATACGGGTATCATCGGTAATCTCGCCTTTATCATTCAGAGGAACGTTAAAATCTACGCGTACCAGTACTTTTTTACCGGCAACGTCTAAATCACGTACAGTTTTTTTATCCACGGATAAGAATCTCCTTTATTACAGACCTTTTTTAGCAATATAAGCAGCCAGGTCAACTACGCGGTTGGAATAACCCCATTCATTGTCGTACCAGCTTACAACCTTAGCCATACGCGGGCCAACCATCATGGTGGACAGGCCGTCGATGATAGAGCTCAGCGGGCAGCCATTGTAATCGCGGGAAACCAGCGGTTCGTCGCTGTAGCCCATGATACCTTTGAGTTCGCCTTCAGCAGCTTCCTTCAGCACTGCGTTGATTTCTTCGGCAGTAGTGTCTTTTTGCAGCAGTACGGTCAAGTCGGTGATAGAAACGTTCGGAGTCGGAACGCGCATTGCGAAGCCGTTCAGTTTACCTTTCAGTTCCGGCAGAACCAGAGCAACTGCTTTTGCAGCACCGGTAGTGGTTGGGATGATGGAGCAAGCAGCAGCGCGAGCACGGCGCAGGTCTTTATGCGGCAGGTCCAGAATTCTCTGGTCATTGGTGTAGGAGTGAACAGTGGTCATCAGACCGCTTTCAATACCGAATTTGTTCAGCAGTACTTTGGTGAACGGAGCCAGGCAGTTGGTGGTGCAGGAAGCGTTGGAAATGATGTTGTGTTTTGCAGGATCATATTTGTCTTCGTTAACACCCATAACGATGGTAATATCTTCGCCTTTTGCAGGAGCGGAGATGATAACCTTTTTAACAGTGTCATGCAGGTGAGCAGCAGCCTTTTCGCCTTCAGTGAAACGACCGGTGGATTCTACAACGATTTCAGCACCAGCTTCGCCCCAAGGAATCTTTGCCGGATCCATGCAGGAGAATACTTCGATTTTGTGACCATCAACAATAATGAAGTTGCCTTCGATGCTGATTTCATGATCGAAAATGCCATGGATAGAATCATATTTCAGCAGGTGAGCCAGAGTCTTGACGTCGCCAAGATCGTTTATTGCAACAACCTCAACCTCAGGATTGTTGAATGCAACACGGAAAACCTCGCGGCCAATGCGGCCAAAACCATTAATACCTACTTTTGTCATAATAATTTCCTCCTTAATTCTGAGAGAATCTAAATTTTGCACAAATGTGCTCAGTAACAAATTAATACTTTAAGAGTTTCGCTTGTTTATTGCTCTTTAGCCATTTTGAGAATCTCATGCGCTGCAGCCTCATCGGTAATCAAAATATCCTGTCTGGAAGCACGAATAACCGATAAAATTGCGGCAGCCTTCGATTTACCTCCGGCAATACCGATAATTGTGCCGATGTGCTGCAAATCCTGCAGCATCAGGCCGGCATTATTAGTCATATAAACCTGTCTGCCGTCTAAAGCACAATACTGACCGAACGCCTCGCCTACAGCACCGTCCGCCTCCAGCTTGGCAATTACCTCACTGGCTAAGCGTCTGTGTCTTGCCATAACACTGGCACGGCCTACACCGTGGACAAGAATATCTGCCTGTTTGATAATATCAACGACAGCGCGTACACCGATATCCTCTTTAAGGATACTGTTTAAGATATCCTCGCTTACACAGTCAGGAACGTAAAGCTGACGGTAGGATGCTCCGAGCTTTTGCGCTAGGACAGTTGCAATCGTATTGGCCTGCAGTTCCACATTATCACCCAAGCCGCCGCGTGCCGGTACAACCACCGTATTAGGCTGCGAGCCGGAAACATTGGCTGCCATCGCTGCCATAGTAGTACCGCCGCTGACAGCAACGATATGCTTATTGCCATCGCTCAGCAGCTTGCTGAGAATATGTGCTGCAGTACGGCCGATTTCACGTTTGACAACGTCCTCCTGGTCCGAATCACCGGGGAGAATGACAACCTTGCCAATCTTCAGCGTATCACTGAGAGTGCTTTCCAAAAACGAAATATCCTGCAGCTTGCGCACATAATCCGCCAGCTCCTTAAGAATATCCGCTCCCTCATCAGTTACACTCATGCCGCTGGAGGAAAAATCCAGCAGGCCGCTTTTTTTGAGAAAATCAACCTGAGCACGCAGCACTCTTTCGCTCAGTCCCAGTCTTGCAGCCAGCGCACGTCGGCCTATCGGTGCTTCGTGGCTCACCTGACGCAGAATCTGGTAACGCTGTACGAGCAAATCTGTCAGCTCCGGTACAATTTTCTTTTGCAGATTAATAATACTATCCATAACCAGTTACATCCCTTGACGTGTTTTGTCCCTCGTGGTACTTTTCGTGTCCCATAGATTCAATACAAATAATTGAATTATTTGTCTATAGCTCATTATAGCATACTCTAATTAAGAAATAAAGTGCTGTATTAGTGTTTATCGAAAAAAATTTGTTAAAACCAGCCTTCGATTAGCTGCTGCTAACTTAAGCTGTCTAAAAATAGTTTTTATCCGCTGAGTTCTTCGCCGGGAGCAAAAAAAGAGCTGCCGCATTACGCAACAGCTCAAAATTTTTTTATCTGTTATTTACTGTTTCGGGATACATATCATGCATAAAAAGACGCTTCTTTGCAGCCTGCTCCCATTCGGTTCCCGGCTTGCCGTAGTTGGCATACGGATCGATGGACAGACCGCCACGCGGCAGGAATTTGCCCCAAACCTCAATATATTTAGGCTCCATCAGTTTGATAAGATCCTTCATAATGATATTTACGCAGTCTTCATGGAAATCACCGTGATTACGGAAGCTGAACAGGTACAGCTTCAAAGATTTGCTTTCTACCAAACGTTCATCCGGAACATAAGAAATGTAGATGGTCGCAAAATCAGGCTGTCCCGTCATCGGACAAAGACTGGTAAATTCCGGACAGTTAAATTTAACCCAGTAATCATTTTGCGGGTGCTTATTCGGGAAGGATTCCAGAACCTCCGGCGCATAATCGCTTTTATAAGCAGTTTTATTGCCTAACAGGCTTACGCCCTGCAATTCTTCTTTACTTCTGCCACTCGTCATTATTGCTTACCTCCATCAAATGCAAACAGCTTGCCTGCTCCAACGCGTTCCAAAGCGGTAACCAGCATTACACTCGCAATACCGCAGATGCACTGGCCAATCAGCAGACTGCTTGCCAGTACCAGATACGGAATATCCAGCAGTACGCTCAGCCATACAGGAACACCAAGTCCCGGTACAAAGGTTACTGCTGCCCAGATAATCCAGTTGCCGCAGCCGCGACGCTTAGCAAAAACAATAATACCGGTTGTTACGATACCTACAATAAAGCCGCCGATAATATCCGGCAGACCAAGACCGCCCATCACCGTATTGCTGACAACGTTTGCCAAACCAAACGGTAAAATCAAAAACGGGAAAATAGCGCTCAGACCATACAGCGCAGTAGCAATACGAATCTGATACTGACCAAAAGCAAAGCTCTGGGTGCACATCATCACAACAATATATAATGCAATACACAATGCGGAAAATACTAATTTTTGGTTACTTAAGCTCTTCATTATCCTTACCTCCTTCAAGCCTTATCTAAGGGATCAACAACACCGTTGGCAGCAAAGGCTGCCTCACGGTCAATACAGGTGCCGCACTTGTGACAGGGCTTTTCGCCGCCGTCATAACAGCTCCAGGTCAGCTCATAGGGAACGCCAAGACGCAAGCCCTCAGCAACGATATCCTTCTTCGTTTTATCAACAAACGGAGCAACCAGACGCACCTTGCGGCCGCTTCCCAGATATACTGCCAAATTCATCGACTCGTTAAATTCGACGCTGCAATCAGGATAAGCGTTGCCTGCAGCATCATCGGCATGGGGACCGTAGTAAATCTCATTGCATTCATATTCCAGGGCAATGCTTGCCGCAGCAGACAAAAACAAGCCGTTGCGGAACGGCACATAAGTGCTTACAGGCTCACCCTTGCTTTCCTTCAGCTGCTCTGCATAGGATGCATGCGGAACACTTTCTTCCGAGCCCTGCAGCAGAGAGCATTTGCTGTGCGCAAAAATCTTCGACGAATCCATATGCAGCAGCTCCACATGATAATAATCGGCAATAGCCTGCGCTGCTGCAAGCTCTTTGGCATGCTTCTGACCATAGGACATCGACAAGGCCAGAACATTATCGCCGTATTTTTCTTTTGCCAGTGCCAGACAGGTTGAGCTGTCTACGCCACCGCTTAATAATACTAAAACCTTCATTTCTCCTCCCAATTAATGAGCGGGCAAAGTCCACAAAATATAAAAGGATTCCGTCATCTACAGACGAAATCCTTGCATACATAAAAAATACCGGCCGGCGCCAGTACATCGCCCGTAGTTTTATTTATAGACAGGATGGTTACGAACTGTCTGTTATGAACTTCTAAGATATTATACAGCATATCGCGTTATTTGTCCAGCGTAAGAAAATAGCATAATCAAAAACAGACACCGCCGACATACTTAAAGCATATCGAGGTGTCTGTCTTAAAAGCGTTATAGCTTATCTCTTATTATACAATTGCTTTATCAGGCTTTACAAAGAACCAGGCAATAGCACCGCAGATACCGGTTACAGCAGTTGCTGCCAAAGCAGCCTGCCAGCCATAGTTTGTTGCAAACCAGGCAGTAACGGTCGGAGCAAGTACGCCGCCGATATTGCCCCAGAAGTTCATCCATCCGGATACGGAACCGGCAAATTTACCGCCCATGCTGATAACGCTGGACCAGGAAGCACTCATGGTCAGACCGAGAGAACCTAAGGATATGGAAAGCCAGAGAACATTCATCATCGGATCGGCAGTACGGGTGGAAATGTACAGCGCACCTGCACAAAGAAGAATACCTGCAGCACCGGTTGCAGTCTTAACCATGTTCTGAGACATGCCGCTGCGCAGCAGTTTATCGGAATAGTGACCGCAAAGAGTAACTACAGCCATCAGAGAAATCCAGGGAGCAGCCGCCCAGATGCCCATTTTCGCTAAGGAGAATTTGTGTACCTCCATGAGATACATCGGCAGCCAGGCCAAGAAAACATACATGATATAATCGGTAATCAAAAACTGAATACCCAAAGCCCAGAATTGGGTAGAACGCAGCAGCTTGCCCCACGGAGCAATCTGTTTTTCACCGGTTGCTTCCACACGGCCCTCGTTGATGTGAGCCAATTCTGCTTCATTAACATAAGGACTGTCCTTAGGATCATCAGTAACATATTTATGCCATGCCCAAGCCAACAGCAGACCAACTACACCAAAGCTGAGGAATACATGATGCCAGCCAAATGTAGTCATCAGCCATACTACAACAGCAGGACCGACTACAGGACCAAAGAAGCAGCCATTGAGAATAAAGGAGCTTGCCTTACCCTTTTCGTCTTTATTAAACCATTTGTGCTCCGCCATAGCGAATGCAGGATAAATCGGTGCTTCGCCCAAGCCAAACATCAAACGTACAATTGCAAAGGTATACTTACCGCTTGCCACAGCAGTCAAGGCAGTAAATACAGACCACCAGCCGCAGGCAATAGAACCGGTAAAGCGATGGCCGAATTTCTCAGCCAACATACCTCCCGGAACCTGCATTAAAGCATAACCGGCGAAGAAGAAGGATTGAATGAGGCCCATATCAATTTTAGTAAAGCCGAATTCCTTCATGATTACAGGTGTTGCAACAGAAAGGTTAACGCGGTCCATGTAGGATACAAAGCTGATAGCAAAGATCAGCCACGCTACCTTCCATCTAAAGTTTGTCATTTTCATAGTTTTCTTTCCCTTCATAAAAAACAAATTCTGTTCTTTTATATATATTCTGCCGAACAGTTAACAATAATGATACTATTTCTTCTCAAAACTGTCAATATTTTTCGTTCGTTTGATTTGTGCGAATATTCGTCCACTGTATGAGGATGTTTGGATTTTATAAGGGAATCGAAGAAATGCGTCATAATAGTATATTGCAGCAATGTAAATCGAAGAAGCGAGTCCGCAGGACGACGCTGATTGGATGTCACACATAGAACTCTGGTAAATTGAGCGAGAGGTATATCGTGTAGGGAATAGCAATTTTAGCAAATGAGCA
>OHUD01000833.1_pt1 | contig 12301 bp, 9 predicted proteins | sample 1579021 | NCBI WGS metagenome assembly OHUD01 (sample SAMEA3879597, study PRJEB24766) | human gut metagenome | biome: human-associated habitat; feature: feces | place: USA | collected 1985/1987
CTGCTATAGATAGAAGAATCAGAGAGATGTGGAAAGCTTGATTTAAGCGCCGTACACGAGGTTCGGCAGGAAGAGCACCGCCTGCGGGAAGAATATCATGAACAGGATGACACCCACGATCGCGAGGTAGAAGGGCCAGCCTTTCTTGAAGGTCTCCTCAATGGGACACTCCATGATGTCAGACACGGCATACAGCGCGGTGCCGACAGGGGGAGTCATGACGCCGAAGGTGACGGTGGTCATCATGATCATGCCGAACACGACTTCGTTGACGCCGATGCTGCGCATGACGGGCAGCAGAATGGGGGTCAGGATCAGGGCGATAACGGTGGTCTCCATGAACATACCGCAGATCAGCAGGAAAACGACGACCAGCAGCAGCAGGATCGCGCTGTTGCTGGTGATGCCCAGCAGAGCGTTTGCAATGGTGACAGTGATGTTATCGAACACGATGCCGTAGCCGAACACGCCGGAGAACGCCAGAATGATGGTGATGACGGTGATGTCCTTCACGCTGTCGCGCAGGGTCTGCAGCAGGCTCTCCCAAGTCAGCTCGTGGTAGAACACGGTGCCGACCAGCAGGGCGTATGCGCAGGCAAAGGAGCCGGACTCGGTGGGGCTCATGATGCCGAAGCGGATCAGGACGATCAGCAGGACAGGGAACAGAATGGCCCAGATACTATCCAGCAGAGCCTTCAGGATCTCAGACAGCGGAGCCGGATGATCATGCTCGGGCTTGTAGCCGAAGCGGCGGGCGCTCCAGGTGACGGCCAGCATCAGCAGCACGCACATCAGGATGCCGGGGACCCAGCCAGCCATGAACAGACGGCCAATGGAGACCTCGCCGACGGTGCCGTAAATGATCAGGCCCATGCTCGGCGGAATGGTGGCGACGATCAGGCCGGACAGGCCGTTGATGGCGGCAGACCAGCCGCGGTCGCAGCCCAGACGGTTCATCTCAGGTCCGAGGATTCGGCACTCCATCGAGGCGTCCGCAACAGCAGAGCCGGAAACGCCGCTCATCAGGGTGGACATCAGGCAGGAGACCTGACCGATGTTGCCGTACATATGGCCGGTGCAGGCGTTGGCAAAGCGCATCAGGCGCTTGGTGATGCCGCAGCTGTTCATCAGGTTGCCGGCCAGAATGAACAGGGGGATGGCCAGCATGGTAAAGCTCTGAGAAGTGGAAATGGATTTCTGCACCAGAACGGTCATGGGCAGGTCGCGAATCATAAAGAACGAGAAGCCCGACAGACCGATGGAGAATGCCACGGGCATACCCAGCAGCAGAAACACAAAGAAGATACCGATTGCAATAAACATTAGCCGACGTCCCTCCCTGCTTCGTGTTTGACTTCCTGACCAGCGGGCGTCTTGACGCGCTCAATGATGTTCAGGATGGTGGAGATGAGCATAAAGAAGGAGCCGACAGGCACAGCCATCGTGACCCAGCTGTAGCTGATGTGCAGAGAAGTGATCTGACGCGCCCAGCCGGAAGTGGTCATGCCGTAGCCGTAGTAGATCAGCACGCAGAGGAACGCTGCGATGATGACCTTGAACAGGATGTCCAGAACCTTCTGCACACCGGCGGGGAACTTCTTGACGAACAGATCAACACCGATCAGGCCGGAGCCGCGCATTGCGACGTCGCTGCCGAGGAAGATCAGCCATGCGAAGGCGATCAGTGCAACGTCCTGTGCCCAGTTCAGCGGATGGCCAATGGTACGCATCAGCGCCGAAACAAAGACGAGGACCGCAATGCCTGCAACCAGGATCAGAGCGATCAGCTCTTCCAGCTTACAGACTTTTTCATAAAATTTCTTCATAGAAAGTCGTCCTTATTCACAATACCTCCTGCACAGCGAGCTGCCATGCAGGAGGACATTTACGTTATGGTCGATTCAGCTTTTTAAGGGATCAGGCCTCGACGCCGGCTTCCTTGTACAGCTGCTCGCGCAGCTCGGTCCAGCCCAGCTTCTCGTATGCGGGCTTGACAGCCTCACGGAAGATGTCCTTATCGACCTCGACGATGGTCATGCCGTTGTCGGTCAGGGTCTTCTCCATGTCAGCCTGAGCAGCGATGATGTCCTGAGCATTGTTGTATGCGCAGTCGTTGAAGTCCTTCTTCATGACTTCCTGATACTCGGCCGGCAGCTTGCTGAACCAGGCCTCGCCGCAGATGAGGCAGTTGAACAGGTTGATGTGCTCGGTCTTGCTGACGTACTCGCAGACCTCGTAGATCTTGCTGGAAACAGCGGAGGTGTACTGGACTTCGCAGCCGTCGATGGACTTGGTCTGGATGCCGTTGTAGACCTCAGACCATGCGATGTTGTACGGGGTAGCGCCCATAGCGGAGATGGACTCAACGTACGGGTCAGCACCGGGGGTGCGGATGACAGCGCCCTTCAGATCGGCGGGGGTTTTGTAAGCCTTGTGGCCCATGAAGGAACGAGCACCGTCGTAGTAGTTGTAGCACAGGCCGCAGATGCCGTTGTTGGCCAGGTCAGCGTCCCAGCCCTTGAAGGTATCGGTAGCCATCAGCTTCATGCCGTCCTCGTAGTTGTCCACGATGTAGGCCATGTTCATGATGCCGATGTCGTTGACGTAGCTGGACAGACGGCCTGCGTCGGTCAGGACGGCGATGCCCATGCCCTGCAGAGCCTGGTCGATCATGTCTTCCTCACCGCCCAGCTGGCTGGAAGGATAGATGGTGACCTTCACATGGCCGTCGGTGTCCTCAGCGACCTTGTCGGCAGCAGCCTGCAGGCCCTGATAGATCATGGAAGTATCGGTCTGGGTGGTGGAGAGCTTCAGCTCAAAGACCTCACCGGATGCAGCAGAACCGGCAGCGGAGCCGGCAGTGGAGCCGGAAGCAGCGGTGCTGGAAGAGCCGCCGCAGGCTGTCAGAGCCAGTGCTGCGGAGGTGACACCGGCAGCTGCCAGGAAGCTACGGCGCGAAATACGACGATCAAATCTCATAGATGTTTCCCCTCTCTTCACTGCTTTAGCTTTATACTCTGCTAAAGCATTGCGTTCTAAAAATACACAAGGGATGTCCGTTCCTCCTTCTGGAACTTTGCACGCCCTTGTGCTATGGACGCATTATACATCCGTGTTTTCCGAAAGAAAAGAGTTTTTTGAAAATTTGTCCTCGTCAAATACACATTTCTGCGGTTTATCCAACATTTTGCCGGAAGTTTTTCTTGGTTTTTGTATAATTTTCACTCTTGAGCACATTTCATGTAAAGAGCGTTTCAATTGAAAATCCTTTTTAATTCAATTCTGGCTGTATATTTTCATCTTATTTCTTTCTTTTATTAAGAAAAAGCACCGATTTTCTTTTTCATGTGCAAACCAGTACTTTTCTTGATTTCTCTTTTTAAATTGTATTTTTGTGGCGAACAGTTTTTTAATGTCACTCTCAGGCTTCTGCTGCGAGCGTCTCCACCGTACCATTGTAAACGGCAGTGTCCAGCTGCTCTTCGGTAGCGGCCACAAGGGTGGTGGCGGTAGCCGCACCCACAACGTTCGTAGCGGTACGCGCCATATCCACGATGCTGGAGATGGGAGAAAGCAGGATGATGGCTTCCACCGGCAGACCGGCAGCGGCAAACAGCGCCGTTGCGGTAATGGTCGCCGTGCCGGGCACACCGACCGTACCAATGGAAACGACCACAGCCAGCACTACGAGGAAGGCGTACTGCACAGGCGTGTACTCGATGCCCAGCAGATGGATGGTAAACACTGCCAGCAGAGTGGGCCAGATGCCCGCGCAGCCCGGCATACCAAGGTTTGCACCCAGACTTGCGCCAAAGGCGGCAACGTCCTCATTCACACCCAGCTTCCGGGTCAGCTGGTTGACCGTGACCGGGATAGTACCCACACTGCTCTGGGAGGTAAAGGCAACGGTAGCCGCGGGCCAGATGCCCTTGAAGAAGCGGACGGGGCTCAGCTTGCCCACAAACTTGATCAGGGCGCTTTCCACAACAAAGACCTGAATGCCGCACAGCACATACGCCAGCACCAGAACGCTGAGCAGCGGAATAAGATCCGCAGGAGAAGAACGGCTGACTGCACGGGCGATCAGGGAAAGGACTGCATACGGGGTAAAGGAGATCACATAGCTGACCACGCGGCCCATCACAAGGTCGCCGGCGTCAATGAACTTTTTAAAGGGTGCCACCTCTTCGGGCTTCTTGGCTGCGATCTTGTTATAGCTGACAGCCACCAGAATGCAGAACACCACAATGGGCACCACCTCGCCGTTGGACCAGTGCGCAGCCAGATTCTGCGGGAACAGGCTGATGACCGTATCCACAAAGGTGGGCACTTCCTTGGCGGTGTAATCGGTGGCCAGTTCATACTGCACCCCGCTGCCAATGTTAGTAGCCACACCGGCGATCAGGGTGATCAGGCTGGCAATGAAGGTGTTCAGCACCAGAAAGAACACGGTCTTGAGACCGATCTGCTTCAGGCGGACGGAATTGCCCAGATTGGTGATGCTGGAAATGATGCTGAAGATCAGCAGCGGAATGACCACAGCGGAGACCACATGGGCGTAAATAGTACCTACGGCTGCTACGTAAGTGTGGTGTCCCTTGAACGCAAGACCCACGATCAGGCCAAGACCCACGGCAAGGATGGTGCGCACGCCAAAATCAACGTGCTTTTTCTTGTGCAGATAATACAGCAATGCAAAAAATACTGCGGTGAGCGCCAGCGCGCCCAGATCCAAAATTTCGACAGACATAAAACGTTACCCTTTCTTTTGTTTGTTGGTTTACTTCGTTTTCGTCTGACAACACATTCGTCTGTTCATAACTCTCTCCCACTTCCACAAACCCACACGTTATGTATGTTTTGTTGTTTGAAGGGAGTATACTCCCCTTCCGGGCAATTGTCAATAGAAAATTCATATTTTCCTATTTTATTTGTAGGAAAATCAGGGATAGGCGCTCCGCACAAAAAGGAAGCTGCCGCACCAGATAATGTGCAGCAGCTCCCTTTGCATTTTTATTTTACCGGCAGCCAGACCGTTGCTTTTGCCCCGCAGGGGTGCAGGCGTAAACTATCACTTTTTTAAGAAGGAGAACAATCCCTTCTTTTCGTAGGGCTCACGGCAGATCTCGCCCACCTGGTATCCGGTGCCCTCAATGGCGGCGCGGAGTGCCTTTTCGTCCAGCGGCTCCTTGGAAAGGATCACGGTCCTGCCCTTAGAATGCGAGGACGAGACCTTTTCCACCGGAAACTCACTGCGGATCGTGTCATTGATATGCGCTTCGCACATGGAACAGGCCATGCCGTCCACTTCTACGGTTGTCTGGAACATTTTTGTACCTTCTTTCAGTTTCTTATGACGATCATCGTTTTTCCTTCACATCCTCTGTGCAGGGCAGAAGCAATAGTTAGAATTAGCTAACTTTCGTTTCTGAGAAAAGCCGCCATCCAGCGGCCTTCCCGCCCAAATAATACGCCCTGCGGCTGCATCTGTCAAGGCATCCGGGGCATTTTTGCTGGGACAGCAGCTTTTTTATTTCGGTGCGTCAGACGTCCCGTCTCAGCAGCTCCGTCAGACTGCGGAAGGTCCTGCCATGGCTGCCGGTGACGGTCTCGGCATGGAGCAGACTGCTGAGAACGCTTTCCTCCACGCACTCTGCCACCGCCCGGAACAAGGGGTTGATGGCATCATCGTGCAGCAGGGTCATGGGCAGCAGCGCCTTGTCCGAATAGTGCGGCACCCGGTTGGCAGTGGTAAAGGCGATAACGATCTCGCCGCTGCCGTTGCCGCAGTAGGAGCCGGTGCGGGAAAGCCCCACCAGCGCCCGGCGGCACAACCGCCGCAACTGCCGCTCGCTCAGGGGGATATCCGTGGCAAGCACCGTGATGATGGAGCCCTTGTCCTCGTGGGGCGGGATGCTGTCATCCAGCAGCGTATGGATGGGCTTGCCCGCCACGATGAGGTCGTCAAACAGCGCGTGGTTGGAGAGTACCAGTGCACCGATGGTGTACTGCTTGCAGTCCAGCTCCACCACCCGGGAGGCAGAGCCGATGCCGCCCTTGAGCCCGTGACAGCGCATTCCCCGCCCTGCGCCTACGGCACCCTCGGCAAAGTCTGCCTTGCAGTCCGCCAGCGCAGCAAAGACGTGCTGTTCGGTGACATGAAGTCCCCGGATGTCGTTCAGGCCGCAGTCGTTGCACTCGCAGACCACCGGGTTCACGCTGCCGGTGGTCTCGCAGATATCGGGGTTCTTTTCCAGCATATACTTCACCAGTGCCGTCTGCGCCGTGCCCACACTGAGGGTGTTGGTAAACAGAATAGGCGTTTCCAGCGTGCCAAGCTCGTCGATCTGCACAAGGCCGGTGGTCTTGCCAAAGCCGTTGATAACATGGCTGGCCGCCAGCACCTTTTCGTGGAAAATATCTCCCGGATGCGGCAGCAGCGCCGTTACACCGGTCTGGATCGCACCGTCTGCCAGCGTGCAGTGCCCCACCGTCACGCCCGGCACATCGCTGATCTTATCCAGCGCACCTTTGGGCAGCTTGCCCACCTGAAAACCCCATTCATTTCCCGAGATGCCCATCGTAGTTCCTCCTTGCTTTTTTCTAAGATGTATCATAGCATTTCTCCTGCCAAAAGTAAACCGCTGTAACAGACCGGAAGCAGACCTGAAAAAAGGCTGCCGCACAGGATCTCACTGTACAGCAGCCTTTTGCTATTTTGTAAAAACACCGCCGCAGCGCGGGGTGTTCCATCAGGAGTGCTCAAGCGGGCGGAAGAGTCCCTTGACCTTTTCCCAGCAGGCCACCACCCGCTCCCGCGGCAGGAAATAATTGACCAACAGCGCCACGATCACGCCCACTGCCGTATCAAAGATACAAGTTTTTTCCGCTAGTAGATTATTTAACGAGACACTCCCGCGCAAAAACAGGACCCCGGAGCCCTTTTTGAGCCATAACGGCTCCGAAAAAGGTTCCGGGGTTTGTGTAATGCTTTTCAGCCGCCCAAAGCGGATTTATTTTCCAAGCACAACGGAGAGTTTGATCTCCTTTTCCGTCTCGCTCAGGTCAAGAGCGCCGCCATCGGCGACGGTCACGCGCAGCTCATAGAGCGTACCGGCGGTAAGTTCCGTTACAGCCTCGCCGTCCTCGTCTGTGATCGACCACAGTGCAGGATCGACCTTTGCTAGCTTGCCGTCCACGCCATAGGCGTAGAGGGTCAGACCGGAGGTGCTGCCGGACAGGTTATTCATGCGGAAAGCTACCGTGGTGTTGGGATGTACGTTGCGGACGGTCACAGTGTTGCGCCAGCTTGCAACGGTGCCTTCGCCGCCGTCCTGCGCAAACTGTTCCTGCGAGAGGACATTTCTTGCTGCCTGATCAAGATCGACCTTGCGGTAGGGCATTTCGGGCAGATAAACGAAACGGTCCTGCAAACGAAGCAGTTCCAGATAGCCTGTCGGGCAGTAGAGCGCATTGCCGCTGTTGCCGGCATACATTCCAATGGCCATGTTGTTATAGCCGTACTTGTTGGAAACATCCATCGTGAAAACAGTCTCGCCAGTTTCAAAATCCAGAATGATGTACTGCCACATCCCGGTGGTCACATCCTGCACATAGCCGTAGATATAGCCCGTTGCGGTGGAAAGCTTCAGGATGGAAGTGTCGCTCAGGTCGTTCCGGCTCCAGATGCTCTTCATCTCGTAGCCGTTTGCGGTCTTTACGGTGTCCATGCGCTCGATGCCGGGGGCGATCATAACGTTGCCCTTCATGAGCCAGTTCTGGTCGTAAATATTGGCGTAGCTCTGGATGGAGGAGTCGTTGTTGGGGTCCGCCAGACCTGCATTGCCCGCGCCAAACCAGTTGCAGACGATGGTGCTGACGGTGCCATTGCCGTCGTCATAGACGATGGCAGAGTTCTCAACGGCTACCTGATAGCCCTCGGGCAGGTCATCCAGCACCGGGGCGCTTGCCACGACCTCGCCGGTCTTCATATCGAGCGCAAGAAGGTTTACGATATCCTGATTGTCGGTGAACAGCACAAGGTTCGGTGTCAGTGTGGGAGAGCAGCCGCCGCCCCATGCAAGACCGCCGCCGGTGGTCTTATCGCCTTCGCCGCTCACCTTTGCACCCGCGCTCTCATAGGGCGTGCACCACACAACGTCTACGCCTTCTTCTGCACGCAGAAGATAGCAGTTCTGGTTGGTCAGGATCACCGCACCGTCCTTGGAGGCGGCGATGCCGTTCTCGGCACCCTCGCCGGGGGTCAGCTCGTAGACAAAGACAGCCTTTGAAAGGTCTGTCTGCTCGCCGTTCAGGATCGCATCAATGGCAGAACGGGCAATATAGCCGATGACGCCCTGCTGCTGGCGCTGCGGATAAATGCGGAAGCCGCCCGTTGCAAACCAGAGGTTTCCGTCATAATCAAAGACCACGGACAAAAGATTCTGCGTCAGCTCTTTTCCAAGCGCGGCTTCGGCGGCAGCCTTGATATCAATGTCCAACACCTTCTCAAATTCGGGCAGCACATTGCCGTTTTCATCCGTTGCGCGGAGCATCAGCACATGGTTGTTGCTCGTGGGGCAGACGATGCGGTTGGACGCGTCCATGAAGGTATAGGAGCTCTGGATAACGTAACCGCCGCCGTCATGCTTCTTTGGCGAGAAATAGCCGAGCGTTTTTGTTTCTTCGGCGTTCAGGTCGCGGATGGCGATGCCGCCCAGCAGCGGCACAACGGCATGGCCGTAGCTGTCAAAATAGATAGCGGGAGAAGCATTTGCATTCGTTGTCTCATAGGAAACGTTGATCTCGGGATAGATCGCAAGCGGCAGGATCTCATCCGTTGAATCTGTGTTGTAGCCGTCGTGATGAATGTTTGCATCGCTCTTGGCCATGTAGGGGTTTTCCTCCACCTGCTTGGGGTTCAATGCCTTTACCGGCAGCGCCGCAGAGGTCGTCTGTGCAGAAGAGGGCTGCACCGCAGCGGACGATGCAGCGGGCTGCGAAGCTGCGCCGCTGTCTGCGGGCGTCTGCGTACCGCCGCAGGCGGCCATGGAAAGGCACAATGCTGCGGTCAGCGACAAGCTCAACGCAGAGTGGATGATCTTTCTCTTTTTCATAAGTCGTTCTCCTTGTTGTGTTCGTTGCGGTCAGGTCGGCGCTGCTCTGCCGGATTTTTTTGATCCAGCCAGATGCAAAAACCCTGCCGCAGGGCGGCTTCGGTCACCGGCTCCAGCAGAAAATAGTCTGCACGCAGCCGGAAGGCATGGAGCGAAAAATTCAGATCGCTGCACCAGATAACGCGTGTTTGGGGACAAAGCGCGCGCAGATGCTCTACTGCATTCAATCCATCCACCCCCGGCAGGGCGATCACGGCATTTGTCAGCGGCTCGCAGCGCGCGGCTTCAAAAAAGCTTTCCTGATCGTGGTAACAGTCCATTTGGGGAAATAAACAATGCTCGGCGCAGAACTGCAAGATCTGCTCTGCCCAAAAAGCTTCCTGCGCCCTGCTGTTTGTCAGCACGGCGATTCGATACACAGCGACCCTCCTTCCTTCTGCCGTTGTTGAGGTTCTCTGTCTCTAGTATACGGGCGGATACGGCTGTTTCAAGCTGTTTGGCACGAAAGCCCGGTTTCCGTCACGAAATCCCGTTTTCTGCTGCGACAGAACCGGGCAACTGTGCTATAATCAGGATGAAAGAGTTTATAAAGGAGGTTGGAAGCTATAACAATAGCTTCTTGGTACAGCATGAGATTTGCGATCGTCGATGACCTTGGTACGGAGCGCACGCTGCTGAAGGAGCGCTTGGCACGGCAGCTGCGCCAGCGCGGTACAGAAGCAGAGCTTTTAGAATTTGACAGCGGAGAAGCTTTTCTGGCGGCAGAAGAAGCGCAGCGCTTTACCGCCGCATTTTTGGATATTTACATGGATGGTTTAAGCGGCATGGACGCGGCAAAGGAACTTCGGAAAACAGACGCAGACTGTCTTCTGGTTTTTACCACCACCTCGACAGACCATGCACTCGAGGGGTTTCAGGTACGGGCATTTCATTATTTGGTCAAGCCCTTTTCAGAGGCCGAGTTGTCCGGTCTGTTGGATGAAATGCTCGCAAAACTCCCCCGCCCGGAGCCGGTTTTGACGGTGAAGGTGGATGGCAGCGACATCCATTTGCGCTATCGTGATATCATATCCGCCGAGCATTTCGCCCACATCATCAATATCCGCACCACTGCCGGCAAAACGCTTGCCATGCGCCAGAGTTTCAAGGCGTTCACAGAGCCGCTCAAAAAGGACCCGCGCTTTTTTGTTTGTGGCCGCGGTACGATCATCAATATGGAGAATGCTGCCGATTTTCAGGATGCCGCCTTCTGTATGACGGACGGCAGCCAGGTCTATGTCAGTCAGGAGCTTTTGAAAGCCGCCCGACAGGCGTTTATGGAATTTCTGCTGCAAAGGGGGCGTGTGGGTTGAAGGATGTTCTGCGCCCGATCCTGGAGCTTACCGTTGTGTTTCCCGGCCTGCTGCTCGCGTATTTTCCGGTGCGCTCCTATTTGAAGCAGCCGCCCACAAGGCTTGCGGCATGGGCAGTGCCGCTGCTGCTCGGGCTTTGCCTTGGCGGCGGGCTGTTTTGCTATCATTTCGGTCTCTCGACCGCGTTCCCCTTGCTGCTCATAACGATTGTGACAATTTTCCTGTATCTCAAAACGCTGCGGCTCTCTCTCTGGAAATCCGGGACCATCGCGCTGGCGGTCTGCGCGGTATTTGCGTGCCTGAATAGCTTGTCCCGCGCCGTTGGTACGGCGATCACGATCCGGCTGCAGCTGCCGCCGGACAAGCCGTGGTTCTGTTTTAGCGCCTGCATTTTTTATAACGTGATCTGCTGGCTGACCGCTGCTGCAGCCTATTATCCCGCCACCCACGCAGTGCGCGCAATGGTGGAGGATGACAATTTTGCGCAGACGTGGTATGTGTTCTGGGTACTGCCGCTGGTGTTCATCCTGCTGAATCTTTTTATAACCCCGCGCTACCAGATAACGCTCCGGACAGGGCGGGTCTTGCAGGTCTACATCGTTATGAGCATCGCGCTTTTGTTTCTGATGTTCATGTTCAATGCGATCTTTCTGCTGATGGCAAACAGCCTTAACCGGAATGCGAGATTGCAGCAGAAAAACCAGTTTCTTTCCATGCAGCAGCAGCGCTATGAAAGCCTGAAAACCGCCATTGATGAAGCCCGGCAGGCGCGGCACGATATGCGCCACCAGCTGAATCAGATCTCCGCATTGGCCGAGGCAGGAGATCTGGATAACCTGAAGGCTTACCTTGCAAAAACGGTCTCCCGGATCCCGGATCTGGATATGAATTTCTGCGAAAACCGTGCAGCGGACAGTGTTGTCGGCTATTATTGTGCCCTTGCAAAGCGTGAGGGTGTTCCCTTTTGTGCCAAACTCGACTTACCACAGGTGCTTCCTGTGGACGAGATCGATCTGTGTCTGGTGCTGTCTAATCTTCTGGAAAACGCATTCGAAGCCAGCCTGCGCACCGCACCCGCCCGGCGGAAGATCGAGATCACCGCGTATGTCCATGCCGAGCGGCTTCTTCTGGTCGAAGTGGAAAACGCATTTGACGGTGAAGTCAACGAAAAAAGCGGAGTTTTCCGCTCGTCCAAGCGAAAAGAAAACGGGATCGGCATCCAGTCTGTCCAGCATATTGCAGAAAAGACCGGCGGTGCAAGCACATTTACCCATCAAAATGGCGTTTTCTCTGCCAAGGTCATGCTTTGTGGAGAAAAGCAGCCGCCAGAGACCGCGGACAGCACCACGGAGTTGTACGGAAAATGTGAAAAGCAATGCGGAAAGCGCAGAAACTTGCCATATAAAAAGTGGAAACTTCATTCCCCAAAAGGCAACCTCCATGCTAAAAGTGGCAAGTGACATATACAAAATGCCATTATACAGAACTGCCCACTCCCCTGAGAACTCCTCAGACGAGTGGGCATTCTTCTTTCCGTGTATCAAATTTACCTTTGTGGTCACTCAAATCGCCACCAAGTCATGGATCAAAAATCATCATTTTTTATTTGTCCCAGAGTAAGTGCACGGTTTCTGCACTGTTTTTGCACGGTTTCAAGGGATGCAATGGGTACTCTGACTTGCAAAATACGACAAAGGGTGCAGAAATTGCCGGGCAGAAAATCACGATGCTTTGCACAAAAATGACGTAAACTCGAAACTTCTAAAATCAGAGTGTTCTGCCCGGTGGGCTCTTTTAATCAGAGGGCCAGGGATTCGAGTTCCCTCGAGCGCG
>OHUD01000836.1_pt1 | contig 12251 bp, 9 predicted proteins | sample 1579021 | NCBI WGS metagenome assembly OHUD01 (sample SAMEA3879597, study PRJEB24766) | human gut metagenome | biome: human-associated habitat; feature: feces | place: USA | collected 1985/1987
CCTTTACAAAGCTTTCACACTTCACAAAATATGCGTGCATCAGACGAACTTCATTCCCTGGGAACAAGCGGAAATATTTCTTTGGCGGTTCTTCCATGAAGTCATCTCTCTCGATGTAAAGTTCACGACAGAACGGAACTTTACGCTGTCCGAGTTCTTCGTTCTCCAGATTATTCGCAACATCCAGATATTCAACTTCTCCTTCCGGATAGTTATCAATCACAAGCTTGATCGGATCAAGTACAGCCATCATACGGGAACGCTTCATCTTCAGATCCTCACGGATACAGTACTCAAGCATCGCATAATCAACAGAGCTCTGGCTCTTGGAAATACCACACATATCAATAAACATCTTGATTGACTCCGGTGTAAATCCTCTTCTTCTGAGCGCTGCGATAGAAACCAGTCTTGGATCATCCCAGCCATCAACAATCTTATCTTCTACGAGCTTCTTAATATAACGCTTTCCTGTTACAACATTCGTAAGATACAGTTTTGCGAACTCAATCTGACGCGGTGGGTTCTCGAATTCACATTCTCTCACAACCCAGTCATAAAGCGGTCTGTGATCTTCAAACTCAAGTGTACAGATGGAATGTGTGATTCCCTCGATTGCATCCTCGATCGGATGAGCGAAATCATACATCGGATAAATACACCACTTATCTCCTGTATTGTGATGTGTCATGCGGGCAACACGATAAATGATCGGGTCACGCATATTGATATTCGGTGATGCCATATCAATCTTTGCACGAAGCACTTTCTCCCCGTCTGCATACTTTCCGGCACGCATATTCTCAAAAAGCTCAAGGTTCTCCTCTACAGAACGATTTCTATATGGACTTTCTTTTCCTGGTTCTGTAAGTGTTCCTCTATATTCACGCATCTGTTCTGCTGTAAGATCACAGACAAATGCTTTTCCTTTCTTGATCAGCTTCACAGCGCACTCATACATCTGATCAAAATAATCGGATGCGAAATAAAGATGATCCTTCCAGTCAGCACCCAGCCACTTAATATCCTCTTTGATAGACTCAACAAATTCTGTCTTCTCCTTTGTCGGGTTCGTATCATCAAATCTCATATGGAATTCACCATTATACTTCTCTGCCAGTCCATAGTTCAAAAGGATAGACTTCGCATGACCAATATGAAGGTATCCATTCGGCTCCGGTGGGAAACGGGTGCATACATGATCGTAAACTCCTTCTGCCAGATCCTTATCTATCTCCTGTTCAATAAAATTCTTTGAAACTGTTTCGTTCTCCATATCTTCCTCCTACTAACCATAAGTACCATCCGGATGATCTGTCACATTCCTTCGGAAGTGTGATTTATCCTACAGGTTTTCATGCTCAATATCTTATCACATAAAAAGAACAACCACAAGAGATTCTTTTCGTCTCCTCTTACAGTTGTCCTTTTAAGGTTGCTGGTCGCACATCGTGTGAACAGTAACCTTTTAAGTTACTGTTCACTCCCGTGTCAATCACTTTGCTGATTGACACGGAAAATGCATGTTTTGCCCTGAATGCAGCCTGCCTTTTAACAATTCATAAGCCTGTGCCAGAATAGCTGCATGATCCACTGCAATTCCTCCACCTTCTTTTACAACATAGTATTTTTCTCTGACCAATCCTGTCCGCTCCTTTTTCAGGATAACAGCATTTCTCTTCTGATCCTGATTTTGAATTGTCAGATGATATTCCGTCTTTTCCCATCCATCTTCTTCATATGCTGTCTCCGGTTCCATCTCTATCTCAAACCATGCTGCATCTGCCGCATCATCTCCGGCCTCTACACTTACATCCGACTCCTTTACGATAGAAAGATACGCACTTGTAATAATCCTTGCTCTCGGATCTCTCTGATAATCTCCATAACAGGCAAACTGTTCCACCGGAAGTCCGCTGACTCCGGTCTCTTCCTGCAGTTCCCGTCTTGCTGTATCCTCCAGATTCTCCCGCAAATTTACAAATCCTCCCGGAAGAGCCCAACAGCCAATACTGGGATGATTTCCTCTCTTAACCAAAAGCACCTTTAATCGTCCTTCTTTCAGTGCCTGTTCATCTTTATAAGAAAAAACAACTGTGTCTGTTGTACAGCACGGATTTTTATATCGATATGGATCATATTCTTCCAGAAATTCTTCCAGTGTCTGTCCTTTCCCATTCCGTTCTCCTGTCCCATAAAATGGTGTGATGTCTTCTAAAAATGATGCCATATCCATCTCTCCTTTTCACTTCTTTCAAAGCACTCCCAACATACTCATCGGTTCAAAAAACGACCGATTTCTGTCAAAAGATTCGCAAAATAAACACAAGTTCCTGCTTCTGCCTCCGGATGTGATCCTTGAAAATCATAACACTGTACTCCCACAAGCGGCGCATGTGCTTTCTCCCAATCCCGTTCCAGAATCTCATGAATCTGTTCTTCATCTTCTTCGCCGACCCGAAGAAAAATCTCGATATTCTGCCTCATCGCATCAAAAAAATGATAAAATTCCGGCAGATATTCTTCCATCTCCCATACAAACTCCGTAAACGTCTGTAACACATCTTTCAGTTCTTTTAATTCACTTGTTTCATAATTCTTTTCGCTCATACGGCTTCCCCTTATGCAGAACCCGTCACCTTGAACCACCACTTCAATCAAATCCAGTATAACATATTTCATGACAAGTGAAAGAATCCTCAACAAGGAATTGCATTTTTTCTTCAAACCCGTAAACCTATAGGAAAATCTGCAATGAGATTTCTGTTGGAATCTATGAAGATTTGAAGATCTGCATCGCGAATCTGCTGAAATAAGAAAAACCCCGGAAACACCGCATTCACGGGCGATTCCGGGGAAAGGTTCAAAGCTGTCTAGGGGACTTGAACCCCCGACCTCCGCCTTACCAAGGCGACGCGCTACCGACTGCGCCAAGACAGCTTATTGCGTTCCAGCAGAACGCAAAATTAAATATACACTACTTGAGTTTGATTGTCAAGTTAAAGCTGATCTGAATCCAGCAAAATGGTAAATGGCCCGTCATTGAGCAGCTGAACCTTCATATCAGCTCCAAACTCTCCGGTCTGTACTTCATCCACTGATTCCCTGCATTTTTCAATGATATATTCATACATCTCATTCGCCATATCCGGTTTTCCTGCTTCAATAAAGCTTGGTCTGTTTCCTCTCTTACAGTTTGCATATAACGTAAACTGTGAAACCAGAAGAAGACCTCCGTCCACATCAGCAAGCGAAAGGTTTGTTTTTCCCTGTTCATCTTCAAAAATACGAAGTCCGATCATTTTTCGTATCATTTTGTCTGCAATCTCTTTTGTGTCTGTATCTGCTACTCCAATCAAAACAAGATACCCTTTTCCAATCTTTCCTGATATCTCACCATCAATCGTAACAGATGCATCTGTTACTCTTTGTATTACAAATCTCATCTTTTCAAACCTCTGTTTTTTTATTATTTGTTGTCAGACAAATCAACGTCACAGCACTCACTGTCATCGGAATACTGATCAGGATAATCATTCCCATTACTATTGCCGGAAGGAATCTGCTCTCAAGATCTACGATCAGCGTTCCCATCAGATTATAGAACATATGCATCAGCATGGATGCCGCCAGGGTGTTATAGCGATGCGCCACAAATCCAAGTGCAAACCCCAAAAGTGCCGCATAAATTCCCTGTACAAGATTTTGATGGAACACTCCAAACAGAACCGCCTGTACAACATTCGCCAGGATCCAATGCATTCCGGCACGTTCAAGATATTTCTGGATCAAACCCCGGAAAATCATTTCTTCCACAAGAGGTGGAAGAATCAATGTACTGAAAACCCACATCAGCGAATATTCTGTCAGGCCGGAATTTTCTATCAGATTCTGATAATTATCCATCGCATCCGGAAGTGACCGTGCTACAATTGCCAGTATAATACTGGTCACGTGTATCATGCCAAAAGTAAACAGCCCGATTAAAACGCATCCGTCCAATCCGACTCTTCTGCATTTGCCTGGGATTGCACGGATTCCTCCTTCACGCAGCTGAAAAGCAAGATAATACCATAAAGCAGGAATAGGCAGAACCATAAGGTACAAAATTGCCGATACCAGATTCAAATGACTCATCAGGAACTCATAAACCACCATTGTTCCATTGTTTCCCATAACCAGAGGCCCGCCAATTGCGGCCAGATAAGAAATGATGTATCCGAATTTGTTAAAGCAGATCATGATCACCAGAAAGACTGCAAGTGCCAAAAGGTAATTGTATTTTTTCTTCATCCGTATTTCTCCTTTACGGCAGAATCTTTTGTGCTTTTGTCTTGATCCTCTGAAGTGCATTGTCCACTGACTTCGGACTCTTTCCAAGTAATTCCGCAATCGTCCGATAATCCGTTCCCATCAAGTGCAGATAAAGAACATGATTTTCTAATGGACTGAGCAATTCTTTGAGCTGCTCCGCAAAAGCTTCTGTATATTCTTTTCCAAAATAAAGAACTTCCGGATCATTCTCCTTCGATGATTCTATCGTGTCAATCAAAGGAAGACTTCTCCCCTCTCCTACCTCTTCACTGTCTTCATATAACGAAACATAAGAATTCAAAGGCAGATGCTTTTTTCGATTTGATGCCTCAATTGCCGAGTACATCTGTCTGGAGACACAAAGTTCTGCAAAACTTGAAAATGATGTTTTCTGCGTTACATCAAAATCCCGCACTGCTTTGATCAGACCGATCATTCCTTCCTGGATCAGATCCTCGTTCTCTCCACCCAACAGATACATTGCACGCGCTTTCTTCCTTACCATGGATTTATATTTCACCATCAGGTAATCCATAATCTCCTGATTTCCATTTTTGTAATCACATAAAAGCTGCTCATCTGTCATTCTGTCATACTTACTCATCCGATTATCACCTGTTATCACTCTTTTTTCGAGCAATACTCATATTTATTTCTGCGAAATCCTCTGTCTTACGATCTCATAAGCAAGAACGCCTGCTGCCACAGATGCATTCAGAGAATTAATCTGACCTTTCATTGGAATTCCTGCAACGAAATCACAGTTTTCTTTCACAAGGCGGCCAACGCCCTCACCTTCATTTCCGATCACAAGACCGATCGGTCCTGTCAGGTTCAGGTCATACATCTGCTCGCCATCCATATCAGCACATACAAACCAGAGTCCTTTTTCCTTGAGTTCTTCCATTGTCTTCACAAGATTTGTCACCTTTGCGACCGGTGTATAATTCAAAGCTCCGGCAGATGTCTTCGCAACTGTCGCTGTCAGACCAACTGCTCTTCTCTTTGGAATAATGACTCCGTGTGCACCTGCAAGGTTCGCTGTACGAATGATCGCGCCAAGATTGTGCGGATCTTCAATATTGTCTAAAAGAATCAGAAACGGAGCTTCGCCTCTCTCTTCTGCCAGCTTAAGCATATCGTCGATCGTAGAATATTCATATGCTGCCGCATGCGCGATCACGCCCTGATGCTTCCCTGTCTCTGAGAGCTGGGAAAGTCTTTCTTTTGTCACAAAATTGATCAGAGATCCGTGTTTTTTCGCTTCACGTACAATTGTTCTTACCGGTCCGTCCTGGCATCCGTCAAGAACATAAATCTTGTCAATCGTACGTCCAGAACGAAATGCTTCCAGTACGGCATTTCTTCCTTCAATTACAAATGTCTCTGTTCCCTGTTCTCTATTTTCCTGCATGTTCTGCTCCTTTTTCCTTTATCTCTTTTTCAATGCTTTCAAGTCCGATACTTACAAGCTCTGTCAGTCGTTCATACTGACCTGTCAGATATAAATGTCCGATCAATGCCTCAAAACCTGTCGCTCTTCTGTAATCTGTAATTGACTGATTCTTTGCCGGAGACACAGATCGTGCATTTCTTCCTCTCCGGTAAACTCCATGTTCTTCCTCATTCAGATGCTCCTGCATGGAACGCATCATAAAGGACTGTGCTGATGCCTGCACATACTGGCTTGTCTCTTCATGGAGACGGTGGACCGGCCTGTTTCCACGGCCGACCACCATCGTCTTAATGATCAGATCATAAACACAGTCTCCCACATAAGCAAGAACCAGTGGGGAACACTGCTTTGCATCAATCTCTTTCATACCGGGAATTGTCCGGATATACTCTTCTAAACCTGCTGTTATGCTCTTTTCCATTGTACTCCTTCTCTTGTATCTTTCAGAACGATACCTTTCGCAAGAAGCTCATCTCTGATCTCATCTGCTCTTGCAAAGTTTTTCTCTTTTCTTGCTGCCTGACGCTCAGCGATCAATGCTTCAATGTCAGAATCAAGAATCTCATCTTCTTTATCAACAATAATTCCAAGTACTTCTGTCAGTCTTACCAGACGGTCAAACAGATTCTCAAGATACTCTTTGGAACTGTCTTCGTCTGTCATCGTATTAATGAATTTTACAAGATCAAATACTGCAGCGATCGCATCTGCTGTATTGAAGTCATCATCCATAGCACTCTCAAAGTTTCCAACATATTCTGCTGACTTTGCAAACTTCTCTGCTTCTGTCTCTGCCATATCTTCTGTCTTCGCGCTTCCCATAAGGAATTTCAGACGATCAGCTGCTGTAATGATTCTCTCAAGTCCGCTCTTTGCTGCTTCCATCAATTCAGCGCTGAAGTTCAGTGGACTTCTGTAATGTGCGCTTAACATGAAGAAACGAAGTACCTGAAGGTCATACTTCTCACTGATCTCGCGAACTGTGAAGAAATTTCCAAGAGACTTGGACATCTTACGGTTATCAATGTTCAGGAACCCGTTATGCATCCAGTATCTGGAGAACTCTTTTCCGTTCGCTGCTTCACTCTGCGCAATTTCATTTTCATGATGTGGAAAGATCAGGTCTTCCCCACCTGCATGAATATCGATCTGCTCACCAAGATATTTCTTGGACATCTCTGAGCACTCAATGTGCCATCCCGGACGTCCCTCACCCCATGGAGAAACCCATGCAGGCTCGCCTTCTTTTTTCGGTTTCCAGAGAACAAAATCCAGAGAATCTTCTTTCTCATCCTCACCGCTTACAAGAAGGGTACGTCCGCCTGACTGAAGATCATCAAGGTTCTTATGGGATAATTTACCATAATCTTTGAACTTTCTTGTACGGTAATATACCGTTCCGTTCTTCTCGTATGCGTAGCCTTTCTCAATCAGTGTCTCAATCATGCTGATCATACCGTCAATCTCTTCTGTTGCAAGCGGATTCTTTGTTGCCGGCTCAATATTCATACCGTCCATATCTTTCTTGCACTCTGCAATGTAACGCTGTGAGATTTCTTCTGCTGTAACGCCTTCTTCGTTTGCTTTCTTGATGATCTTGTCATCGACATCCGTAAAGTTAGATACATAATTCACATCATAATTCTTGTATTCAAAATATCTGCGGACAGTATCAAACACGATCATTGGTCTTGCATTTCCAATATGGATGTAATTATATACAGTCGGACCGCATACATACATCTTTACTTTTCCTTCCTCTAGAGGAACAAACTCTTCTTTTCTTTTTGACATTGTATTATAAATCTTCATCGTTCTTACTCTCCTTATTTTCTTTCTCCACACATCGCATATATTTTATCATAGATTCCAAACGTTTGTGAAGTTTTATATTCTCTTCCTGCAGTTCTCGAATATCTGTAAGTACCGGGTCCGGTAAATGTACCTGATCCATATCACTTCTTGGGACTTTCTTGTTGTCCATGCGGACGATTCGTCCCGGCACACCGACAACTGTACAGTTCGGTGGAACCTCTTCAAGTACTACAGAACCAGCTCCGATCTTAGAATTTTCTCCGATTGTAAAAGAACCCAGGATCTTTGCGCCGGCGCTCACCATAACATTATCTTTCAACGTTGGATGACGTTTTCCCTGTTCTTTTCCGGTACCGCCAAGCGTAACCCCCTGATACAGTGTTACATTATCTCCGATGATCGTAGTTTCTCCGATGATCACACCTGTTCCATGATCGATAAAAAGTCCCTTTCCAATTGTTGCACCCGGATGGATCTCAATCCCTGTCTTACGCGCTGCTCTCTGAGAAATCCAGCGTGCCCAGAAATAATGCTTTTTCAGGTAAAGCTTATGCGCCACTCTGTAGCTTAAGATTACTTTAAAGCTTGGGTACAAAAATACTTCCATGTTTGATTTAATCGCAGGATCTCGCTCTCGGATCACCTCTATCTCCTGTTTGACATAAGATATCATTCCCATATTTATCATTCCTTTCTGATTCAAGAATGCACTTAACACCCTAAACGGATTATTTTGTATATCAGAAAAATTCTCTCCTGATATGGAACAAAGAATGTGCCTTGGCACATTCTTGCGCCTGCGGCGGTCGCTTGCGACACCTACCTTGTACGCCGCAGTGCGCATCCTGAGCGGAGCGTTTTTTATATATTAGGAAAGGGACTTTCCTAATATACAAAAAACTTCGTCTCAATCTAGAGACGAAGTTCTATCCGCGGTTCCACTCTAATAAAAGAAGTTATACTTCTTTCACTTTCACGCACGTAACGTGTGCCTGACGTACCCTGCTACTCCATTCACAGGATCGACTCCCGGGGGCACTTCACAGTTTCTTCTCTCAAAGGTGCTTTCAGCCGGTGACACCTTCTCTCTATGAGTCCAAATCTCTGTTACTCTTCCCGTTCTTTGTCTTTCTCAATTCTATTACCAATATTTATTGTTTTCAACATCTCTATTATCTTATGCAAAAAATCATTTTTTGTCAACTATTATCTCTGCCGATCAACTGCATTTTAACATTTTATTCAGACAATCTCATTCAAAAATATTGGACAGAAGTTCTGAAGTTTCCTCAGTTCTTCCTCTAGTTCTTCTGTAAGAATTACGCTTTCCTCTGCACGTATTTCTTCAGGAGTTTTGTATCCAAACAATATTTCCGTCAATGCTGCAATGGAAAGTACTCCCTGTGAATCTTCCGTTTCAAACACGTTCAGGCTTTCTTCTCCTTTTGAGCTACTGAGTTTCCAGATCCTGCTGTTCTTATGAAGAATCGGATCGATCACCGCAAAAGAGCAATGGATCTCACATTCTGACGGGATTTTCATTTTAGAAAATAGTTCCTGTAAATGAACGATCCTGATCATAATAAGCGGTTTTTCTTTATATGCAGACGTTTCATCATCTGGCCAGTCAGGTGCTTCCTTAAGCCCATAAACCGAAACCTTTTCTTCCGGTTCTCTAAGACCATCCACCGACGCCCAGAAGAGATCTTCTTTCCCTTCCAGATAAAGTGGTTCCCTGATCTCGAGTCCCTCTTCTTTCGCATATGCATAGATACAAACCAGCTTCTCTTCTTCAAAGACAAGCCGCATCCCGCCAAACTCGCTCTGTTGTTCGAGAATCTGTGTCTGATAATATTGTGCATTTCTTAAAGCAACAACATTCCAGCAATCCGAAAAATTCTCTTCAACAAATGCCGCCATCTTCCCTGCATCCATAAATCTTGCATCACGGTCTACAATCCGCTCTTGTGATATATTTCTATATTCATCATTTTTATATTCTTTTCTTGCAGAAAAAAATGCTTCATCAAGCTCGATTTGTTTCTGTTCATAAACAAATCGGAAATCATAAGGATAATAGATTGCTTCTGCCGCCGGCATCAGGAAGGTAAATGGCATCTTCTGCGAATACTGATCCTGTAATGCATGAATCAGAAGATTTCTCATATATCCTCTGCCTCTATATTCTGCCTGCGTGGCAACTCCCACGATATAATCCGATAGAACGACACTTTCCTGTAACTTTACCTGATAAGGGTTCAGCTGCAGCATCGCACGTATCTCATCGTCTTCCTCTATTACATAAATCGTATTGTCTTTTGTCTTGATATAATAGTAATAATCAACAAATTCCTGACTGTCTTCTGAAAATACCTGTTCCCACAAGCTCCTGGTTTTCCCATGCTCTGATTGGTCCAGCTTTCGAATCTTCATCTTATTTTCCCGCACAGCATCCACCACATCCTGCAGGCTTCTCCATCACATCCACGCTACTGTAATTTGTAAATTTTTCAATCGCACAGATCGCCTGGGATGAGATTCCTTCGCCGCTTCCGGTAAAGCCAAGGCCCTCTTCTGTTGTAGCCTTTACATTGATCTGATCAACGTCAATTTTAAGCGCTTTCGCCATGTTTTCCCGCATCTGATCAATATGCGGACGCATCTTTGGACGCTGCGCAATGATCGTCGCATCAATATTCTCGATCACATATCCATTCTCTTCCAAAAGTCTGCCTACGTGCTCGAGCAGTTTTATACTGGATGCACCCTTATATTTCGGATCTGTATCCGGAAAATGAAGGCCAATGTCTCCAAGTGCTGCTGCTCCAAGCAGTGCATCCATTACGGCATGCAGCATAACGTCTGCATCTGAATGTCCTAAGAGACCTTTCTCGTAAGGAATCTCAACTCCACCCAGGATCAGTTTTCTTCCTTCAACTAACTTATGAACATCATATCCCATACCTACACGCATAATTATTTCTCCTCAAAATCATTTTCAGCATCTTCTGAAACAGGTTCTTCATTCAGTTCTGCAAAAATATCTACCACTCTTGTGTCTGTCAGTTCTTCTTCCTGAGCTGGAGTTTCTTCAACTGGTGTTCCTTCAGCTTTTATTTCTTCGTCCGGTGTTTCCTCTGATTCTGTTGTAATCACCGTTTTTTCTTCTGATACTGTTTTTTCCTCGGAATCCGCCTTAGACACTGCGTCTTCCAGCTTCTTCCTGTCTTCTTCTGAAAGCATTGTCGGCATTGTATTGTCTGATACTTTTTCGTCTTCTGATGCTTCTGTCGTTGTGCTCTCTGTTACCTGTGACATTTCCTTCGCCGCTGCCGCTTCTTCTGCTTTTTGTTTCTGCTCCGCTTTTCTCTTTGCTATCATCTTCGCAATCTGCTTTTTGATATCAATTTCAAACGTTTTGCAGATGGCATTCCCTGCATAAGCAACTCCAACCAGGATAAATACAACTGCCAGTACTGACATAAGTGTCATATTGCTAGGACGCTGCTGGATCATCTCACTTAAGATTCTGATACCCAGGTAGGTAAGATAACCTCCAAGTACTATTCTGAGCGCATATCCGCTTTTCTTATTCATCTTGTTTCCTCCGTATTTCTGTTATTGGCCACGTTTTAAAATATAAACGAAAGACAACAACTTTTTTCTATATCATTATCTGTTATATTACCACAAGTTGCTCCTTAATACTATTATTTCTTTGCTTGATATAAGCAGTAACCAGTAAATTTGCGCAAAAAAACTGCGTACTAATTTCTTAAGCACGCAGTCTTCGTTATAGTAGCGGGAACTGGATTTGAACCAGCGACACCACGGGTATGAACCGTGTGCTCTAGCCAACTGAGCTATCCCGCCATATTTAATTAGATATGGGACCTACAGGGCTCGAACCTGTGACCCTCTGCTTGTAAGGCAGATGCTCTCCCAGCTGAGCTAAGATCCCATATTCATTGTCGGCTGCGGCTTCCACTTACGCTTTGTCGCAACCGACTTGATTATTATATACTTAACACCTATCAGATGTCAACAACTTTTTTATTTTATTTTATATTTTATTGTAACTGTTCAGAGCCAACCTCCAAAATGCTACGCATTTCGTCGGTGTACAGTTACCATTTTATTTAAAGTATTTTACACCTGATTCAAAAATCTTCAGATCCTGTTCTCCATAAATATTGATCGCAACATGATCCCCACGACGTTCTGAATGAGCCATCTTACCAAGTACGCGTCCATCAGGACTTGTTATTCCTTCAATTGCATATCTAAATAATTTCCAGAATGACCATTTTGTTTCTCCTGCAACTCTTTCAACGTTTTCATATTCTATCCATTTGGTATTAAATCCTACAAAGCTAAACAATCCTTTTGAATATCTGTTATACTCTTTTAAAGATATTATTGCATCAACAACTTGTCTTTTCATCAACCTATAATCTCTAGCTCCATCAACCATTTCAATATCTGACATTTTATTTATTATCTTATAAAACATCCTTGCAAAAAAGCTTCTAATTGGTGGTTCACCTTTTCTTGTAACTCTTCTGGTTCCTACTGAATCATATCCTTCATTTATAATTGCGTCATACATTTGTTTTAGTAAAGCTGGCGGATCTTGTAAATCTGCATCCATTAATGTTACATAATC
>OHUD01000847.1_pt1 | contig 12082 bp, 6 predicted proteins | sample 1579021 | NCBI WGS metagenome assembly OHUD01 (sample SAMEA3879597, study PRJEB24766) | human gut metagenome | biome: human-associated habitat; feature: feces | place: USA | collected 1985/1987
TACTACTGCAAGAAGAAGAGAATGCATCAGATGAATATCCACCATAGACATTTCATCAATAATGATCACATCTGCCTCCAGCGGATTCTGCGCATTCCTCTCGAATTTAGCTGAATGCCCGTCCCTCTCTTCTTCCGGCATTCCATTCAGTTCCAGCAGACGGTGAATTGTCTGCGCCTCATATCCGGTAGTCTCTGTCATTCTCTTTGCAGCACGTCCGGTAGGTGCAGCCAGCCGAATCTCTGCACCTTCTCCCTCAAAAAAGCGGATGATCGCATTGATCGTTGTCGTTTTACCTGTACCGGGGCCTCCTGTAAGAATAAAGAGTCCATGATCCGCTGCTTCAGTGATTGCTTTCTTCTGCATTTCATCCAGAACAGTTCCTGTCTCTTTCTCGATCAGCTCAATTCTGTGCCTGACAAGCTCTTTATCCTCAGGACACACAATATTCAGTTCATTAAGCATCCTGGCAGTGTTCAGTTCCAGATAATAATACTGTGCCGGATAAACGATAGTTTCTCCGCTTTTTTCTTTCAGCACCAGCTTCCTGTCAATAACCATATCCATAAGATGTTTCTCCATATAGGATTCATCTACTCCCAGAAGTCTGGCACATCTTGTAAATAACTGTTCCCTCGGAAGATAAGTATGTCCCTCTCCCGAAGCCTGCAGAAGAGTATACAGCATTCCGCTGCGGATTCTGTAATCTGAGTCTGCGTGAATACCGACTCTGGCAGCAATCTCATCAGCAATCTTAAAACCTATACCTCTTATATCCGAAGCAAGCCTGTATGGATTAGTTCTGATTATATTATATACTTCATCTTTATATCTCGCAATTGGTGAATTTGTATATCTATTAAATTCTGCAAACTCATTTATATATTCCCACACAGCTTTATTGCTTGTATGGAAAATATGTGCTCCATATTTATGTACATGGATTCCTTCTATGTCCTCACAGTAAATATTTCCTGCAATATGATCTCTTCGGTCAATCACAAGACATTTCTTCCCTTTTTTCTTTAATTCATGTGCCATGACAGCTCCATAAAGACCTGCTCCGACAATCAGATAATCGTATTCTTTCATTTACTCCTTCTTTCCGCAGAACGATTGTCTGGATCCGGTAAAATTCAGAGATAACCTTTCTGCCTTCTTTCTTTTCATATTACGGTGTGCTTATGATAACACATTTTCTAATAAATTTGAATCTCTATCAAAAATACGGTATACTTAACAGCAAAAGGAGGATGAATTATGCTTATAAAAAATGGTTTTCTAATTGATCCTGCATCTGATACAGAACGTCTTGTCGACCTTCGCATCACAGACGGTCTGATCCAGACACTCGCAGATGCCGGAACTCTGACACCTGAAAATGGAGAGGATGAGCTTGATGCTGCAGGACTTATGATTTCTCCAGGACTTGTTGACACACACATTCATTTCCGTGATCCCGGATTTACTTATAAAGAAGATCTCCATACCGGATCTCTTGCAGCTGCTGCCGGTGGATTTACTTCCGTGATCTGTATGGCAAATACTTCACCGGTCATCGATTCTGTTCCGGTTCTCAAAGAACTGATGGAACGGGAGGCTTTGGAAGACATCCATATTTTCCAGGCTGCTGCTGTCTCCTGCGGACTCAAGGGTGAAGAGATGACTTCTATGAAGGAACTTGCCGCTGCCGGTGCCTGTGGATTCACAGATGACGGAATTCCTCTTAAGAATGCTGCCTTTCTCTATAAGGCAATGGAAGAGGCGAAGGCACTTGACCTTCCAATCAGTCTTCATGAAGAAGATCCTGCATTTATTGAAACAAACGGAATCAACCACGGACCTGTATCTGATGCGCTGGGCATCTACGGATCTCCTTCGATTGCTGAAGAATCTCTTGTTGCCAGAGATTGTCTGCTGGCGCTTCGTTCCGGTGCACAGGTCGTGATCCAGCATATCAGCTCCGGACAGTCCGTTGAACTGGTACGCACCTTTAAAGCTATGGGAGCAAATCTGCATGCAGAGGCAACTCCGCATCATTTCACTTTGACAGATGAAGCTGTATTAAAATACGGCGCACTTGCCAAGATGAACCCACCGCTTCGTACAGAAAATGACCGCCTTGCTATCATCGAAGGTCTCAAAGACGGTACGATCGATCTGATTGCTACAGACCACGCGCCACACAGTACGGAAGAGAAATCCCGTCCTATTACACAAACACCAAGCGGTATTATTGGTCTTGAGACTTCCCTTGCTCTTGGAATCACTTCCCTTGTACGTCCGGGACACCTGACATTAAGCCAGCTGATCGAGAAGATGACGATCAATCCTGCCAGCCTGTATCACCTTCCGTGCGGTTCTGTCGCAGAAGGAAAATCAGCTGATCTTGTACTGTTTGATCCGAATGAGAAATGGACTCCTGAGACTTATGCTTCTAAGTCTTCTAATTCTCCATTTACCGGATGGGAATTGTATGGAAAAGTAAAATATACAATCTGTGATGGAAAGATTGTATACAAGGATTAATCTAAGAGGTCCCCTGCAGAATCTTTCATTTCCGCAGGGGACCTCTTCTTTGCTCATTAATCCTCGATCGCTGTTACTGTATAATCTTTGTCTTCGACTGTCTTTTTCAGCACTTCATTACTGATTTCGGAATTCAGTGTCACAACCGCTGTTCCGGCCTCATGGCTGACTTCTGCTGTATCAACCTGCTCAAGTGCCTCGAGAGCTTTCTTCACAGCCGCCTCACAGTGTCCACACATCATTCCTTCGATTTTCATTGTCTTTGTCATCTTTGTCTCCTCCTTGTTTTCTGACTCATTTTTGTCTGCTAAGACAATATCTGAAACAGTATTTTCTGCTGTTTCTACCTTTTTCATCTTTCTTTTTCTGTCTTTGCTGGCATCGTACATTTTAAACAGATTCAGTCTCAATGCATTTGTTACTACACAGAAACTGGACAGGCTCATTGCCGCCGCTCCGAACATCGGATTTAATTTCCAACCAAAGACCGGGATCCAGATTCCTGCTGCCAGTGGAATTCCTATCGCATTATAGAAAAATGCCCAGAACAGATTCTCATGAATGTTGCGCAATGTTGCACGGCTCATACGGATTGCCGCCGGCACGTCACTTAACCGGCTCTTCATCAGCACAACATCCGCTGCATCGATTGCAATATCTGTCCCCGCTCCAATGGCAATTCCCATATCTGCCCTGGTCAGTGCCGGTGCGTCATTGATACCGTCACCTACCATCGCAACCTTTCCTTTTTCTTTCAGCTTGCGGATCACCTGTTCTTTTCCTTCCGGAAGAACACCTGCGATCACTTCATCCACACCTGCCTGCTCACCAATTGCCTTCGCTGTACGCTCATTATCTCCGGTCAGCATAACAACATGGATTCCCATATTCTGAAGTTCTTTCACTGCCTGTGGACTATCTTCCTTGATCACATCCGCAACTGCGATCATGCCAAGGAACTGCTCATTCCTTCCAAAGAACAGCGGTGTCTTTCCCTGCTGTGCCAACCGTTCCTCCTGTTCTTTTATGCTGGCAGAAATCTTCATTTTGTCAGAAATGAATTTAAAATTGCCTCCGTACAGCCAGTCCTCTCCAAGTTTTCCTGACAGACCATTTCCCGGAACTGCCTGAAACTGTGTGATTTCACTTTTCTGCTCTGCTTCCCCATTTTCTTCTGCCTTTGCAAGAATTGCCCGGGCAAGCGGATGCTCACTTTTCTTCTCCAATGCATTTGCAAAAAATAATAATTCATGTTCTGTCATTCCGTCCGCAGGGAGCAGATCCGTCACCTTCGGTTCTCCACTTGTGATCGTTCCTGTCTTATCCAGTGCAACAATCTCCGTCTTTCCTGTCTCTTCCAGCGAAACAGCTGTCTTAAACATGATTCCATTCTTCGCACCCATTCCATTTCCAACCATAATTGCAACCGGAGTGGCCAGACCTAATGCACACGGGCAGCTGATCACCAGAACAGAAATTCCCCTTGCAAGTGCAAATCCAACAGGCTCTCCGACAAGCAGCCATACGATCATTGTGACAACTGCAATGGAAATAACTGCCGGAACAAATACTCCTGAAACTTTATCTGCCACTTTGGCAATTGGCGCTTTTGTTGCTGCCGCATCACTTACCATCTGAATGATCTGTGACAATGTCGTATCCTCGCCAACTCTCGTCGCCTCGCAACGCAGAAAACCTGACTGATTCATTGTAGCCGCAGACACTTTATCCCCTTCTGCTTTATCTACCGGTATACTCTCTCCGGTCAGGGCAGCTTCATCTACTGCACTGTTTCCTTCCAGAACAATTCCATCCACCGGAATATTCTCCCCCGGTCTTACAACAAACTGATCTCCTCTTCTTACCTGATCGATAGAAACTTCCTGTTCTTTTCCATCACGCAAGAGCGTTGCTGTCTTTGGTGCCAGCTTCATAAGGCTCTTTAATGCATCTGTTGTTTTTCCCTTTGAATGCGCTTCAAGCATCTTTCCAACTGTGATCAACGTTAAAATCATTGCTGCTGATTCAAAATAAAATTCATGCATCAGCTCCATCACACGATCCATATCGCCTACCGTCTGCGCTGCTGTCATAGCGAATAATGCATACACGCTATATCCATAAGATGCACCTGCACCAAGTGCAACCAGCGTATCCATATTTGGTGCTCTATGGATCATGCCTTTCCAGCCACTGATAAAAAACTTCTGATTGATCACCATAACGATTGTCGTTAACAGGAGCTGCGCCAGCCCCATCGCCACATGATTTCCTTCCAGAAATACCGGAAGTGGCCAGCCCCACATCATGTGTCCCATTGACAGATACATAAGTGGAGTCAAAAAGCACAAAGAAGCGATCAGACGCCTTTTCATCTTCGGTGTCTCCCTGTCTTTCAACGCATCTTCCGCACAGTTCTGCTCACTTTGATTCATCCCATGCCCTTCATTCTTTGCAGATTTCAACGTTGCCCCATATCCAGCTTCCTCAACAGCCGCAATGACCGCATCTACTGTTGCTGTACCTTCCACTCCCATGGAATTCGTCAGAAGACTGACTGAACAGTTCTCAACTCCGGGGACTTTCCCAACTGCCTTCTCAACACGGGCACTGCAGGCTGCACAACTCATTCCCGTTACATTATATTGTTCCATCTTACTCCTCCTTCAAGTTGTGATCCGGACTTTTTGTGCCAGATCTCTCTTCAGATCTTTTATCGCATCAATTTCTGAAGTGTCGTCACGAGCTCGTCAATCGTTTCATCTTTTCCATCCCGGATATCATCTGCCACACATGTCCGGATATGGTTTGCCAAAAGCACTTTATTGAAACTATTCAGAGCCGCATTCACCGCAGATACCTGAATCAGAATATCCGGACAATACGCGCCTTCTTCAACCATCCTTCGAACTCCCCTGACTTGTCCTTCAATTCTACTCAGACGATTCATCAGATCTTTATATTCTTTTTCCGGTCGATCCTTTGTCTTGTGACAACATCCCGGACAGACTTTCTTTTCTTCCATTGTATTTCTCCTGTCGTATAACCCCCAGGGGGTATATTTTCTAATTATTAATATATACCCCCTACAGGTATATTTCAAGTGCTTTTTAACAAAAAGTTACTGTTCATGCTACGTGCGGTTGCTGCTTACGCTATATGCGGCCGTCAACAACAAAGAAGCTGTCATGGAACATTTCACAATTATATCTATGTTCCATGCAGCTTCTCTGCAATCCATTATTATGTTCGTTATTATATTTCCTGACAAATCTGTCTTATTCTACACTCTTGAGTGATTCAACCATGTTAATCTTCTTTAACTTAAAATACATCACTCCATTGACAAACAAAGAAAAGGCCACTGTCAGAAGAAAGGCATACAGGAAACTTGGTGGATCGATATTTCGTCCAAACATAACCGAATCAATCTCCACTGTCTCAACAATAAAGCGGTGCAGAATTTTTCCGATCAACAATCCCGCCAGTGCCCCAATCAAGGTCAGCAGGATATTCTCTCTGTAAACATAAGAAGAAACTTCCTTGTCATAAAATCCAAGTACCTTTAATGTTGCCAGTTCTCTCTTGCGCTCTGTAATGTTAATATTATTCAAATTATACAGCACTACAAACGCCAGCATTCCTGCTGAAATAATCAATACAATAATCACAATATCCAGACTCTCCAGCATATGATCCACCTGCTTTTTCAGGCTTGTCGTATAGCTGATGCTAAGTGTTCCATCACACTTCATTATATTTTCGCCGACATCCTTTGCCTCCTCTGTTGTACGGTCCTGAGTTCTATAATAAATTGAATTATAGGCCGGAGCCTCACCGAATGTCTTTTCATAGACTTCAGATGTCATATAGAGATAATGTCCCATATAGTTCTCACAGATTGCGCTAATCAAGACTGTTTTCTCTCCATCATCTGTATCAATCGTTAATTTATCACCGACATCGACTTCCAGCAGTTTCGCTACTTTTTCAGTCAGGATTGCTCCTTTATCATCCAATGAATAAATTTCTTTTGTCTTCCTATCCCGAATCACGACAAACTTTTTGAATGCTTCCACATCTTTTGGTACATCTAAATAAACTTCCTGAGAAGACTCTCCTGAACTAATCTCAATATTTTTCAAAAGATTTTCTGCAGTCACTGATACCTTCTTATCCGTATCCAGTTCTTTCTGAACCTCATTTCTTTCTTCTTCTGTCACATCTTCCTTTAAAATAACGTCTCCATCATAAAGCTGAATCTGTTCGTATTGAAGCGGAACGATTGCTGAAATAGAATCTTTTAATCCAAAACCAAACAACATCATGCCCATACAACCGCCAATTCCAAATACTGTCATGAAGAAGCGTTTTTTATACCGCACCAGATTACGCACGGTCGATTTCCATGTAAAATTCAGATTTTTCCAGATAAACGGAACTCGTTCCAGAAATACTCGTTTTCCCTGTTTTGGTGTCGGCGGACGCATCAATTCTGCTGCCTGCTCTCGTAATTCTTTCATACATGAGAACAGTGTTGCGATTACTGTACATGCAAGTGCCGCTGCACATGCTGTTACAGCATAATACAAATTATACGGGATCACAACATCATGCATATGACGATACATGATCTTATATGCAGTGATAATGATATATGGAATTATCTTTTCTCCAATCAGAATTCCGAAAACACCACCGGTTAATGTCGCAAGGATCGCATACCAGAGATATTTTCCAACAATTGAAGCATTTCCATATCCGAGAGCCTTCAAAGTACCGATCTGCGTTCTCTCCTCCTCTACCATTCGTGTCATTGTTGTCAGACTGATCAATGCTGCAACAAGGAAGAAAATAAGTGGGAACACTTTACCGATTGCCCGCATACGGTCTGCATTATCTCCGTATCCGCTGTATTCTGTCAGATTGTTCCGATCATAAACATACCACTTTGGCTTTTCAAGATCATCAATCTTCTGCTGTGCTTTCGCAAGCTCTTCTCTTGCTTCTGTAATCTGCCGCTCTCCATCATCAATCTTCTTCTGAGCTTCTATACGTCCTTCCTCATACTCGGCCCAACCGTCTTCCAGCTCCTTCGTTCCGCTGCTTAACTGCTGCTGTGCCTCTTCAATCTTCTTCTGCCCCTCACTGATCTGCTGCCATCCGCTGTCAATCTGCTGCTGACCGGATGTAATCTGCGCCTTTGCCTGATCTATCTGCCGACTTGCGGTAAGGATTGCAGCATCTCCCTGTGTCAACACATCCGTCAGTTTCTGTATATTATCCTGCAATACCGGAATACCTTCTTCAATCTGAGCTATCCCGGCTTCAACTGCTGGAAGCCCTTCGTTAATCTGCGTCAATCCGGCTTCGATCTTTGTCTGGTTTTTCTGAATCTCCGCTTCGGCAGCTTTCGCCTCCAGTTCCATTTTATCCAGATTTGCTTTCAATTCAGTCAACTTCTCTTCCATTGCTGTTTTTTCAGCTTCCAACTGTTCTAACTGAGCCTTTAATTCCGGATCTTCTTCTCCTGCTTCCTGCTTCCGGTCGTATTCTTCTTTCAGTGCCTCATAGTTCTGTAAAAGAAGTTCATACTGTGTATTTAGTTCTTCATAAGACTTTTTCAACGGCTGATAAATCTGCTGATACGCAGACTGATAGTCTTCTGCCTGTTGCTGCAATTCTTCCTTTGCTTTCAGAAGCTCGTCTTTCTTTTGCTGCATCTGTGTCTGTTGCGCTAAAAGTTCTTGTCTCTGATCTTCCAGACTTTCTTCCTTCTCTTTCAGTTGTGCCAGCTGATTTCTTAATGTTGTAAGTGCAATCTGTTTTTCGCTAAGTTCCTGTGCTCCCTGCTCAACTTGTGCTTTTGACTGATCCAGCTCCTTTTGCTTTGATATCAGAAGATTTCTCGACTGCTCCAGTTCAAGCTTCGAAGCTGCCAGCTGATTTCTTCCTCGTTCAAGTTCTTTCTGCGCTGCATCAAGTTTCTCTCTTGCACTTGCAAGTTCTTCTTCTGCCTCTTTTTTTCCATCCGCCAGATCCTGCTCTGCCTGAGCTAACTCTTCTTGTGCTTCATCCACTTTTTCCTGCGCTGTCGAAGTAATCTCATCATATCTGGCCTGTTCTCTTTCCGCTTTAATTGCCTGAACCTTTTTCAGCACAGAATCCACATGTTCTTCATATTCTTTCGTAAATGCAGTCGCTTCCTTTGCACCTTCAACCTGCACTGTAATCTCTGTATACACATCTAATGAAAATGCTTTCTCCGGAACGCAAAGAAAGGCACTGACACTTCCATTTCCAATTGTTGTACTGCCTCTGTGAAATGCAATATACTCCGGACTGCTGACCGTACCAACAATAGTAAATGTATCTGTCTTAAGTGTATCTTCCAAAGAATCCGAAGTCCCACTCGATAATGTGATCTTATCCCCAATCTTCAGATTCTTTCCATCCAGATAATCTGCATCTATTACACATTCATTTTCCTTTTCCGGAAGCCTGCCATCTTCTAACTGAACTTGATTCATCTTATTCTGGAGCGCCATAACATGAACTGCTACCTGGTTTCCCCGAATCGTACAAAGTACATCTGTTGCATAGCTTCCTTCTGCATCCAATACACCATCCACAGCACGAATTGCATCCAGATCATCTTCTGTCAGTCCCATTGTACTCATTACCTGAATATCCATCAGGTTCTTCTCATCGAAATATGCATCTCCTGAATATCTCATATCCGGCTCTGATGCACGGATTCCGGAAAAGAATGCACATCCTATCGCAACAATAAAGAAAATGGATAAAAAACGTCCAAGGCTATGACGGATCTCCATATAAAAGTTTTTTCGTAATGCTTTCTTCATCCACATCCCCTACCATTCAATTTCATCAATCGAAGTCGGATTCTCATTAGATTCCATTCTTGCTACCTGTCCATTTTTTATATGAATCAATCGATCTGCCATCGGCGCAAGTGCCTGATTATGTGTAATGATAATAACTGTCATTCCCTTTTCTCTACACATATTCTGAAGTAATTTCAAAATTGATTTTCCTGTATTGTAATCCAATGCACCTGTTGGCTCATCACAAAGCAAAAGCTTTGGGTTCTTCGCTAATGCTCTCGCGATTGAAACTCGCTGCTGCTCACCGCCGGAAAGCTGTGCCGGAAAATTATTCTTCCGTTCCCCCAGACCAACTTCCTCCAAAACTGCCTGTGCATCCAACGGATCCTTACTGATCTGCAACGCAAGCTCAACATTTTCCAATGCGGTCAGATTCGGCACAAGATTATAAAACTGAAAAACAAATCCGATGTCATCTCTGCGGTATCCTGTCAGCTGTTTGGAATTATAAGCTGTAATATCTTTTCCATCTACATACAGCTTCCCGCTTGTTGCCGTATCCATTCCGCCGAGAATATTAAGCACAGTTGTCTTACCTGCACCACTTGGTCCAACGATTACAACAAGTTCTCCCTGCTCAATCGAAAAGCTGATGTGATCCACTGCATGAATCTCAACTTCACCCATTTTATAAGTTTTCGTGATATCCTGCACTTTAACGAATTCCTTCATCTACATTCTCCTGACTCTTTTTCTCTTCTTCTGCATCTCTCCTGGCAAGCAGTCTGTTACTCTTTTCTTCGATTCTCTACAGACGCAGTTTCTCCCACTCTTCTCCTGCACCGAATGTCTCATGAAAACGTTCCGGAAGCGGTGTATCCTGGAATAATTTCTTCTGATACTGTACGATCAGACTCGCAGCTAACGGCACTGCACCTGAATATTGTCGTTTCAAAACCTTACAATATTTCTGACATAACGGATCTGGCTTTACACTCATCACTATGTCATGCAATGAATCGTATTTCCCCACTGCCTTCATCCCAAGAAACAACGCTTTTCGCTTTCCAGATGTCGGTGCCAGAAACAGCTTATGATAAAAAACCATCCCTTTTAATGCCTTATAGATCTGCTCGGCTGTTACATCTTTGAAAAATGGTGCGATCACTTCCGCATACTCCATCTTCGGCTGAATGTGCTTTGCTGTCAGATAGCGCAAAGGATCATGATAATCTTCCGTCAGCATCATTCGATCCAGTTCCATCTCGATCTCATTATGTGAAACTCTTCCTACCTGCATAATTTTTTCAACATAAGGATGACATTCACTGTCTAAAGCAAAATGACAGATAAATCCATAAATATATGCACGCGCCGCTGCCGGATCTTTTGCTTTCTCAATCACTTCAACAGCATGATGGAAAAACTCATCGGCAAATTGTTCATGAAGTGTATGCCCCTGTTCATTCACCGGATCTTTCTTTAATGCATTATAATAAAATAAGATATCCGGTCCATGTAACCCAATATCAAACAACTCTCTATGCGCTTCTATAGAATTCTGAAGGGGTCTTGGAAGTGCGCTGAGCACCTCTTTTCCGAATTTATAATGTGCGTATGTTGTTGGCATAAGAAACCTCTCCTTTTTCCGAATTTTCTTGTTAAGATTTATAATTACTCATATTATTATATTAACACATTCTTCCCTGTCTGACAGTAATTATCTTTATAAAAAATATGTGAAATGACATTAAAAATGCTAAATTTTTACTGCTTTTTCACTTCTTTTAACGCAATAATCACTTGACATTTATATTTCTTTTTACTATATTAGTATGTACAGCACACAAGAGAATGTGTCTGTTACAGTAGAGAGTATTTATTACTCTACCCTGATCAGGGCTTGTACTGGTTTCGACAGGGATCTCGAAGATGGAGAAGCTATCCGTAGGCTGATGCGTTAAATCGCAAACTTAAAATTAAACGCTAACGATAATTTCGAATTAGCTGCAGCCTAAATGCTGCATGTCAGCCCTGAAGCACTCACACTTTAGGAATCTGGCACCGACTATGTGAGAAACGATGACGGCAAAGCTTTGAGCTGTCAGGCGTATTATGAAGCTACTGAACCCGTAAGGATGTTAGTTTTCGTACGGCAGAGGGAATGTTAAATAACTGACTATGATAGTAGAAGTACATGGGACAGGTTTTTGGACGCGGGTTCGATTCCCGCCAGGTCCACTTTTCAATGAAAGTGTGAAGACTTCAAAATAACGGCATTGCATCTCGTAAGAGGAGATGCAATGCCGTTATTTTTTGAATAATATCCCTACCTCCAAATGGAATGCATAAAACAAAAAACTCTGAGATTCTTGCAAACATTGACTTCACAAAAATCTCAGAGAAAAAAATAATGCCGCAGACCGGAATCGAACCGGTACGGGTATCACTACCCACGGGATTTTAAGTCCCGGGCGTCTGCCAGTTCCGCCACTGCGGCATTCCTCAAAATGCTTTCGCATCTTGAACGACCCAGAAGAGACTCGAACTCTCGACCTCCGCCGTGACAGGGCGGCGCTCTAACCAACTGAGCCACTGGGCCATTCTTCAATTTTCAGAAGGCTATGTACCTTCAAAACTACATACAGTTAAAACCAACATCATCATCCAAACCTATCACTGCTTTGGTTATGCCCTCGACCTAT
>OHUD01000858.1_pt1 | contig 11982 bp, 9 predicted proteins | sample 1579021 | NCBI WGS metagenome assembly OHUD01 (sample SAMEA3879597, study PRJEB24766) | human gut metagenome | biome: human-associated habitat; feature: feces | place: USA | collected 1985/1987
GTACCGCCTCATCCAGGGTGTCATCGGTACTTCCCGCTGTGGTAAATGCCGGTGTTGTTGCGCTTAAACTGTCATCTACTTCTTTTGCCAGTGCATCGATATCTGCGTTTGCCACGTCATCGGATGCTTTTACTTTGTCAAGTACCTGCTGTGCCAGGTCTTTTTTCTGGGCTTTTTCTTCATCGGTCAGATCAATGGTATTACCGTCATCATCTTTTTCTGTTCCTTCTTTAAAGATAGCCCAACGCGACAAAAGACCATCATAAGTAAATCCGTTTATGATGCGTCGGCGGTCCACCGTTTGTGTAAAGGAAGCTTGAGTTAATGGTATTTTATAAGCTTCATCAATTTTGTCTGTTTTGAATAAGTCTACAAACGTTGGAATTTCAGCGAGGAAAAATGTTCCTTCTCCTGTGCAGTTTCCTGTAATTGTAATTTGGTCGGAAGATACATCGATATTAGTAATACGACAAGGATAATCTTTGGTCAGATAATCTTTGATAGCCTGTTCATATTTCGATTTTTCGTTCTCAGCATTATCCTCTTCTTCTTCCGCTTTTTTCTCTTCTTCGTTCATTGCGCGGAGTTTCATGTCTTTAATCTGCATTTTTGTACGGTCTGTACTTCCGATGTCAAGGCGCAGTTTTTCGTCAATGAATCCCCAGTTGAATTCTTTACGTTTCTTTTTTAGCCGGAGAGCATATGTGGCCCACTCGTCAGAGGATTTAATGATTCCGAAGCTGGATGAACGGGCTGGCTCTATGTTACCTGTTTCATCAATAAAAAATATTTCAAAATTATCGATGTCTTCGGTTAGCGTATAGGTAAACTCCAGAACACAACACTCTTCCGGTGCATCTGACTCGAGTTTATTAATGAAAAAATAAGGGTCTGTATTTCCTGTCTTGCCGGTAATTGTATAAATGCTGTCTTCGGATACTGATAAATTCAACTGACTATCCTGTTGGGTGTTGATACTAAGCGTTACCGGTGGTACTTGTGGCTCTTCAATAGAAGGTACATCCGGAAAATTTTCATGGTCCTTACAGGAAGGGAGTAATAGAAGCAATAATAATATATTTGCCATACTCCATAGTTTACATTTCTTTGTTCTAGTCATAAGTTTTGTGTATAAAGGGTTAATATTCAAAAAGGTTCAATAATATTCCAATTGGGGATACCTATCACGTTTAGCAAAGGAGCAAATGCTTCATCTTCTTTTTCTGTTCCTGCTTGTCTGTACAATTCCCATACGGGTTTAGTTTCCCCATTGTTTTTATCAGGATATTTACGCAGTCCGAGCATGGCACCCTCTCCGTCGCCTTCGTTGTCGAGCCAGTTGTGCCATTGAAGTCCGTCTATTCCTTCCAATCCGTTCAATTTTTTCCATGCATAGGCAAATCCGGCTGCTTGTTCCTGAAGATCCTCATCCGAGTAGCTACGTGAATTAATTCCTGCCTCCGACAGCCATATCGAACGCTTCTTTGTTCCTAAATACATATTTTCTTTTGTCAGTGCCCATCGGTTTAATACTTCTAAGTTTTTAAAAGTAAGAAACTGTGTGTTCATGGAAAGAGTGGCTAACGGGTCTTCCCAAGAGCGTGGGTTCAGTAAATCGTACGGATAGCTGTGATAAGCCAATCCCCACAGAAAATCACCTTCTACCTGGCTGTATTGTGTCAACAATTCGATAATGTCTTGGGCGCTGTTCCAGTTGGGTTGACAGGGGGATGCCCATGAATGTGTGAATGAAGCAAGTACCTCGCTGTGCATATCATATTGACGGGTGATATTATAACACAAGCGGAGTGATTTCATATAAGCATCGGTGAATACAACTACCGGCTTATTACCCATATTGGTCCATTGCACGGAAGCATCTACTTCATTATGTAAAATCCAATGTGTAATACGTCCATATTTATTGTCTGTTCTACAATAGCGAGAAGCAAGATAATTGATGATGGCTGCATAGGTATTTACAGCTTCCGGTGTAGTCATGTTGGGCATCGTATATATACCTCCGTTATTGTCAGGATGTTGCATTAGCTTTCCAAAACTAGGGTCGGAACAGTTCTCAGCCCGTTCGAATAAGATAATAGCTGCAACCGATATCTTTTTTTCTGCTGTCAGAGTCAAGATCTTATCAAGTGTTTCTCTTAAATAAGATTCATTTACATAATAAGTTTTACCTGAATATTCATAAGGTGTATCTCCTCCCATTTGCTGTAAATGAAAGAAATGACTTACCACTACATTGACGGTGGCACTGCTGATGTCTAATTTATCTATATCAGATACAAACTGATTGTAGAAAAGTCCTCCAATCCCCTTTTTATTACGTAGTTTTAAAAGTTCAAGTGTTTGTGCTGCATAAATCTTATCTGGGTAATGTGCGGCCGAAACAATTTCGTCTTTAGTTTCTCCTTTGGCAAATAATGCCCATTTGGATAATATCCGGTCGTGTTTAATACCGTCTTTTTCATAAAAACGATCGAGCTTTACGGTAAAGTTACTTTCGTTGATAGGTACGGAAAATTTGAATCGGTCAAGAGCAACAACATCTTCATACGGACAAACTTCACCTAAGTAGACAGGAGTAGAATCAGAGGATGTATAACCTTTGATGATTACAAATTTATCTGTAATTTCTATGTTGGATATTTGGCAAGGGTAGGATGTGGATAGATAAGTTTTTAACTGGTTTTCAAATTGAATATCTTTTTCTGGGTAAATAGCAGATTGTTCTTTGGGGATGTTGTCGTTGCAGGCTGTTGTAATTAAAAATATGCTGCAAAAGAATAAGGTAGAAAGTCTTTTTACATTTAGCTCCATTGGATAAAGTTTAGTTTAGTAATTTTTCCTATTGTTAAAATGAGAAGAGTGGGGAAATACTGCATCTCATTTTTTCATGAAAAGAAAATAAATGTATAGGAAACGTATAAAAATAATACAAAAAAGAAGAAAACTTTATCTGGTGAAAATAATATGAAAACAAAAAGAGGCTGTCCCAAATAAACTTTGAACTATTCCCCTAAAGTCGTATGTATAGCTTTTGAGGACAGTTTCTTATGAGACAGTCTCTTTTTCCAGCCTATCCTGCAAGTGGTCTACATCGAACAAAAGAAAGTAACCAGAAACGGTACACTGAAATCGACCACAAAACCATGGAATACCGATACAATTACAAATTCCTGTCCGGCACAACGGGTGATAATAGGCAGTGTGGTATCCATGGTAGTCGCCCCACCCGATGAGATAGGAGCCAGATTGCCAAACCAGCGCACCAGTAAAGGAGCACACAGCAAAGTGATAATTTCCCGTGAAATATTGGACAGCAAGGCAATGGTGCCTAACTCCGCTCCCCTGTACTCCGTAATAAAAATACTCGAAAGAGAATAATATCCAAAGCCGGAACCTACTGCCATACAGTCGGTCAGGCTCCGGTGAGGCAACAACAGACTGACTGCTGCCGCTCCAGCCAATGTGCCCAAGATTGTCATCAGCGGAAGGAAAACCAGACGAGGATTCAGGGCACAGAAATTACGTATGGTCTGCGGATCGTTGCCTATACTTAAGCCCACACTGAACATCAGAGCACACAACGCATAAAAACTCAAGTTGCTCTGCTGAAAAGATGCAGGAATCCAGCCACACATACCGGCTATTGTACCCAGTACAAAAAAGCCGACAATAATCAGACTTCCTTTCATTGCTCTGCCCCCTTTCTTCCATAGAGTACCTTCCACAGTCCCCATGCGCAAACACAACTTCCCAATACACAAGCCAGGGTAATCACTACAGCCTCTACTCCCAAAGTATGCAGATTTTCCATAATACGGCGATTCCCGCCTACTTCTGTCCCTAACAAAAACAGCAACAGCCAGATCAGTGCCGTAATAACCCGATGCACTCCCGTCATCCGCTGTTTCCTCAAGAGGAAGCCCAATGCAATCCCCCCTATCATGATACTAATCACTGTAAACATGCCTTCTACCGATTCGTTTAAACTGAAATGCAAAGATAGAAGAATAAAACGAGAGTTACGCTGCTCTACTTTATAAGTTACCGCCAGTCCTTACAGGTAAAAACTCCAGTACTCACCTGATAGTAGTAGAATTTTTTCATGGAAAAAGTACAGTACCGATTAGAAAGGAGTATTTAAAGTAAAAGCAGGAGTAAAATACGGTACAAACAATAAAGAGATAAATCTACATTATTTGCTTTACACCCCACCTGTCACATCTTCCTGCAAAATGAAAGAAAAGACCTTCCCTTTTCAGACAAAATACTCCCTGTCTATCCTATTTTTTCTAATTTTGCCTCAAAATTCGTAAAATGAGAAAGATAACCCACTATATTCTGTACATTCTGATTGCTTTTGCAGCCCTTTTGAATATCCAATGCAGCGGAAACGGCAAGGAGAAAACACCTCTTCCGGAACTGGTTCATGCAGAATCCGTGATGTTTGATCACCCGGACAGTGCACTTCATATCCTGGAGGACATGCCTATGCCTTCAGCACGCCGGGATAAGGAGAACCATGCGCTGTGGTGTCTGCTGGTGACACAGGCGCAGTACAAACGGATGATGAAAATCCCTTCAGATTCCCTTGTGAGGATAGCATACGATTATTACAAGCCGACAGATAATGCCCGTAGAAAGGCTATGTCTGCACTTTATATGGGGGATATCAATTATGAGCTTCGCAATATAGAAGAAGCCATGCAGTATTATCTAGAAGGTAAAACAGAAGTGGAAAAAACAGATGACTACAAAACTGGTTATCTGGTCATGGTCTCATTATGTAGGCTATATTTATATCGTAATTTTGCTGACTATGCTTTGGAAGCCTGCAGGAAGGCATACGATTATGCTGTGAAAGATTCCAACAAGCGTTATCAGTTAGCTTCTCTTAAATTTATGGCCAGATGTTATTGCATTTCGGATTCATTGTCGAAGGCTATAGATACATATCATAAATGTAGTGAGCTGACTTTAGAACTTGAACTTGAAAATTATTATTATGACATACAGAGCGAAATAGTCTTAGTATATAAGAATAAAGGTGATATCGAAAAGTCTTTAGAGATTATAAAAAGCTTTCCAATCAAATACCAGCCAGCTTTATTGACGGGAAAGAACTACTACCTTTTGGGGCAACAGGATTCAGCTTATATTTATTTAAATGAAGCTTTGAAAACTTATAATATTTATACTAAGGCGTCTGCATACGAGTACCTATATAAATTGGCTGATACTCCCCAATACCGTAAATACCTGAAGACTTATTGCGATTCACTTCTTTTTTACAACGATTCTATTATAGCTATTGATAAGGGCAAGGAAATCATCGCCTACAAAGAGAAGTACGACCATCAGAAACTCATCACCGAACAGCAGCGTCTGAAGCTGGAGAAGGCAGATGCACAGCGTTTGATGTTCATCATCACAATATGCCTGATAGTGGCTATAGCTGTCGTAGCTTACCTCTATCAGAAACGGCTTGTGAGAAAGGAAACCACCATCCGCAAACAGTCCGAAAAGCTACAGGACTATATGCTTCAACTGCACGAATACGAGACACAACTCATGCAGAACAACCGCTACATGGAGGAACTGAAGGAACAGCTGTCTGGTCAGGAAATGAACTCTGAAGAACTGCATGAATACCGTGAACAGATAGACAGCCTTCAGGTTGAGAACGGCAGGCTGTCTGAAAAGATAAACTCTCTTCAACATCATATTAACGACTATTCTTCCAAACTGGATAAGGCCAGACGTGAGGCAGATAAGTTCCGCAACTTATCGGAAGAAAATCTCTACCTGAAGCAGCGTGAACGTGTGCTTGCCGACTATGTGGCAGACAACGACAGACTGGTGAAGGAACTGAGAGAGAAATGCCGAGTGCTGGAGAACAAGGAATGGGAGGCATTAGAAGATGTGCGAAAGTGTATACGGCAATTTTATAACCCGCCTGCAGAGTTTCTGCCCTACACTGACGAAGCAGGAGCTTCATCTGTGCGTGCTCATCCGCCTACGTTTCGGCAATGCCCAACTGGCAACTATTTTTGCAGTATCACCTGCTTCCATCTCACAAAAAAAATTCCGGCTGAAAAAGCACATCAGCGAATCACTTAAAAACGGACTCCCGGAAGAAATGACACTCGACAGATGGATAACAGAGTTCTGAACAGACTGTTTATCAGCCTCATCAGGCAGAAAATGTCATCATCACTTCACGTAATAGGTGATAACTTTTTTTTATGAAATCTTCTCAATAATATATTATACATTTGCACAAAGAAATCAATTCAAAAGCTTATGTATAAATCAATCTTTCGTCCTTTACTCTTCCAGATCGACGCGGAAGACATTCACAACAAAATCGTTAAATCACTTCAATTTTATCGTCATCTCACTCCGGTAAGAAAGATTGTCAGATCATCATGTCACACCGAAACAGCCGGATGGAAATGGAAAAATCTCACTTTCAAAAATCGCGTCGGATTATCAGCTGGGTTTGATAAAGCAGCCAACTGCTTTGATGAACTTAGTGATTTGGGCTTCGGTTTTATAGAAGTAGGTACCGTAACACCGAAAGAAGTAAAAGGAAATCCATGCCCACGCATATTCCGCTTACCTAAAGATCAGGCTCTTATTTCACGAACCGGATTTAATAATCCCGGGAAGGCTATATTCTTACAAAACCTAAAAAGGAAACAATCCGGAAAATATATTCTGGGTATTAATATCAATACCAATCATCCGGACAATACAGAGCAGGCAATGACAGATATCTTAGATTTATACCATACATTCGACAGATATGCCGATTATTACACCATAAACTGGGGAAGTATTGCTCCGGAAATCTTAGGACCGATACTTTCTACTCTATTACAAGACAAACAAGCATACAAGAAGCCAGTTTTCCTGAAATTGCCAGCCGATCTTGCTCTTGAGAAAGTAGACGACATTATCAGCTTTGCCATCCAACATCATATCGACGGCTTTATTGCATGTGGCCCCAGTCAGGACCGTTCCTTGTTCACCCATTCAACCCAAACTGAGATAAAGAATATAGGTGCAGGAGGTATCAGCGGATTGCCGGTTTTACAGAAATCGACAAGAATAGTAAAATACCTGTCTGAACATGCTCCCAAAGAGATGTTGATAATCGGTGCCGGTGGTATCATAACTCCTTCGGATGCGCAGGCCATGCTGAAGGCAGGAGCTCATCTGGTACAGATTTATTCTGCATTTATTTATGAAGGTCCCTACATTGTAAAACAAATTGCCAAGGCTTGCAGATAAGATATTTCCATTCTGTCAAGAAGGCTATATAGTCAATCGGACAAAAATCATTTCATCGGAAGTTTGACACCGAACCGACGGATAATAGCGCACTAAAAATGAAATTGTAGAGAGACTATGGTTGTGATCTATCCTATAAACCACGGATAATCAAAGCAGTAGCAGCAAATAGCAAGAACTGGTTTGTAGAGGTGATTTTTTATCTTGTTCAAATAATTCATTCTATTTTTGCGAATGAAAAACTACCTCATAGGGTAGCAGAAACATCGAATAGGATGAAGATTTTTGCAACAATAAAACCAAACCTCTATATAGACAGACCATGAATATGCTAAAGAAAACATTACTGCTACTATGCTATCTGATACTTCCGCTCGGAGTATCGGCACAGACCGTAAAAGGAAAACTGATTGACGAGAACAGCCAGCCGCTACCCTTTGCCAATGTGGTGCTGCTCTCGCTGCCAGATTCGGCGTTTGTAAATGGAACCGTCAGTGGCGAAGACGGAGCTTTCACTCTGGAGGCTACATCGGAGAACCAGATCGTAAAAATATCTTCTATCGGATATAAGACTGTATGTAAGCCGATATCTCCGGCCAATATCGGTATCGTACAACTCGTATCGGATGCACAGGTATTGGGAGAAGTAGTGGTAAAAGCAGACTTACCCAAAATGCAGCTGAAAGGTGATGCCATGGTAACGACAGTTCAAGGCAGTATCCTTGAAAAAGCAGGAACCGGCGAGGATTTACTGAATAAGATTCCCGGAGTTTCTGCCGGAGATGATGAGGTAAATGTATTCGGATCGGGAACTCCTGAAATCTATATCAACGGGCGAAAGGTACGCGATAACTCAGAGTTGGACCAATTGGCTTCCGACCAGATTAAACGTGTGGAAGTGGTGAAGAATCCGGGGGCGAGATACGATGCTTCTGTAAAAGCCGTTATCCGTATCATCACTAAAAAGGCCGTGGGCGAAGGTTTCGGTTTCAATAACCGTTTTGTCACAAGACACAGAAGAACGTACGGATGGACTACCTTCGACCAGTATAATTTCAACTACCGTAAAGGAGGATTCGACCTGTCTGGTACATTGTTGGGAGGCAAATTCCGTAATGGGAACAATCAGATGCTTGGTATGACCACCTATCTGGATAAACTGTGGGAGCAGGAAATGGATGCGAGATACGGCAAGAACTCAAACAGTAATGTTCAGGGAGTTCTTTCACTAAACTATCAGTTCAATGAAAAGCACTCCATGGGTATACGCTACGACATGGACAAATATTTCAATTCCATAAGCGACTGGCGGTTCAATACTACAGTTTATGCAGATAAGGAGTTGTATGAAACCAACACAAGCACAATGCTTGGTGAAGATCCTTCCACAAAACATAGCCTGAACTATTACTACAACGGACAGATAGGCGACTGGAACATTGACTTCAACGCCGATGGTTTATGGAATGTCAAGGAAGAGAGTCAGCATACAAAGGAAATAACCAACGGCAATACCGAAACCAACGTAAATACTTTCAATAAAAACAATGGAACGCTGTATGCGGCCAAACTTGTCGTATCCTATCCGCTGTGGCAGGGAAGTCTATCATTCGGAGGTGAATATTCGCATACAAACAGAAGCAATCTCTATCTAAACCAGGAAGGTATTCTGGCCAACGATGAGAGTAGAATAAAGGAAGGTTCTACGGCTGCTTTCATGGATTATTCGCGCTCGTTCGGCAAAGTGGATATGCAAGCCGGAGTGAGATATGAAAATGTGAATTTCGACTACTACGAACAAGGCAAGCACATGAATGAACAGAGTCGCGAATTCAATAATATATTTCCTTCGGTAAACATAAACTTCCCGATAGGAAAAACACAGGTTCAGTTGAGCTACAGCAGCGGCATCACACGTCCTTCGTACGATATGCTGAGAAGCAATACATATTATAGTAACAAATATACCTATCAGACCGGTAATCCATTCCTCAAACCTATCATCAATCAGGATGTGGTATTGTCTGCTTCGTATAAATGGGTAAATTTCAGCTTTACTTATAACCGTACAAAGGATGATATCATGCAGATTAATGAACCTTATTCGGAAACAGACCCTACCATATCCTTACTGCGAATTGTCAATGCCAAACCATATAACAATATCATATCGGCCATCACATTATCACCTGTAATCGGCTGCTGGAACCCGCAACTCATGGCACAAGTCCACAAGCAGTGGTTTCATACAGAAGGGCACGAAGGCGAACTTACACTGAGCAAACCAAGAATGGTTGGTTCATCCGACATTTCGAGTGATACGGCAATCATGTAGGGCATATAATCTTAGTTTAAAGTAATGCTCATCCCTAAATCCATATGCCGTTCTTTTCATTACCTTTATTTTGTTATTGATACCCTCTACCTTTCCTGTTGAGATATGGCAATCATACCATGCAAGTATACTGGTTCTGTGTGCCATTATGGTAGCAGCCATTTTTACCAGTTGCTGAACTTTGCTTTCCTGAGCTTGCCTTATCCAATCAAGCATAACCTTTTCGGCTTCTTCCTTATTAATCTGGGTCCAAATTTCCCGAAGTTGCTCTTTTAGATAGTATGCTTGTGAGAGAGGCTTGTTCATATCCAATGCATTATCAAGCCTTGTCTTATACTCTTTGTCAAAGATGTCCTCTCCATTACTCAAGAGTAGATATCGTGTGCCTTTCAGCACCTTGCGTTTGTTGATGTCTTTTTCCATGTTGTATTGTACCCGGCGTATTTCATCTAATTTTTCGTTCATAAGCTTTACCACATGGAAATGGTCAAACACATGCACTGCATTCGGACAATTTTCATATACCGATGATATGAAAGCCGCCGAGAGGTCTGTTGCAACATACTTTATGTCAATACCTTTCCATCCAATTCGTTTCCAAAATCCTTCTAAGGCATCTGTACCCTTTCCGTCCCCGACATATATGATACGGCCGCTTTTTAAGTCAACCACGATTGTCTTGTACACATGCCCCTTACGGACAGCAAACTCATCTATGCCAATACTCTCTACACCTTCAAGAGAAGGAGGAGCATAATGATTTTCAAGATGGTGGGTATGTATCTCTTTGATGGTATCCCAAGATACGCCCAATAAATTGGCGGCATCTTTCAAGGTCATGCCACGCAACAAATCGACTACATATTTTGCGAAACGGTGGGTATAGCCACAACTGCCTGTTGCAAAAGGTATCTTCTCTTGACGGTCGTAATCACAATCCTTGTTCTTGCATTGGTAGCGTTGGACTTTCATACGGATTATCACCTTCTTTCCACCTATCGGAAGACCAATAAAGTCACGTATGCGAAAACCATTCTTGACCAAATGACGGTGGCCACACTTTGGACATTCTTTTTCACGATCTTTCGCTTCAACATGCAAGATAATTGTGTTACCTTTGTATTCTTCACGAGTGCATTTGTGGGTATAAAGACCCCAAGCATGATATAGAAAACTGCTGTTCATAACTGTACATTTGTTGGTCGCAATTCAAATATACAATTTGTTCAGCGGTTTTCCTTTTTAGGAAACTATCACTCGAAATGTCGGATGAACCAAAAATAAAGAAAGTGATGTGGAAGATCCTTTTGTATGGTGGGAAAAAGACCATTATGAACTGGTCATGAAAGACCGTTTCGGACACATCTGTGGTGAAGTGGGAGGTGGTGTACATGCCGTATCGGAGAATGGAATAGATTGGACTTTGTCTTCTCCTGTAAAAGCCTATTCCAGAACGATTCGCTGGAATGATAATACGGTTTCTACTCCTGTTAATTTTGAGCGCCCGTTTATTTTGTTTGAAGATGGAAAACCTGCTTATTTATTCGCTGCGGTAGGTGTAGGTCGTGCACAATGGGATTTTGAGAAGACATGGAACATGGTTATTCCATTGAAGAAATAGATTGTTATTAGTCTGTTTGGATTTGTAACGGACTGTAGTTGTAGGATGTAATCAGCGTCGCTGAATATGTAATTGGCGACGCTGGATGTATAGCCGGCGTCGTCGATTGTATATTCGACGTCGTCGGCTATACAACTGAATAATTACAGTACGATGACTTGTCTGGAGAGGTTGAATGTCTGTAAATGTACAATAGCTGCCTTTTTTTGATCTGTAAATTGAAAAAATAGTTGTAAAAACTTTATTTTCATTTGGTTTATAAAATAAACTTATTTATATTTGCGATGAAAGCAAGAGAGATGCGCGCCTCCTTGCTTTTATTTAACTACATGTAGTTTATAAAATAAACCATTTTGTAATATTAAAAAGCATAACTTATGGATGCAATGAACAGTAATACCGGCAATACGAAAGTATGGTCTGTGAAAATGAAGTTGAAGGTAGCGCACTATATCGTGATGTGTATTTTTCTATCCGTCATGAACTATGTATTTACCCCGTCTTACTGGTGGGTGTTATGGGTAATAGCCGGCTGGGGATTGAGTCTGGTCATGGAACTGATATCCCTGTATTATACAGAAGAAAATAACGAACGAAAATAAAGCAATTATGGAAGAAAAGAAATTGACTGAAAGGGAAAGTCTAGAACTAATCTCTCAGATGATTCGTTCTACACGCGAGAATATGGAAGTAGGCAGTGGCAATCAGT
>OHUD01000859.1_pt1 | contig 11980 bp, 9 predicted proteins | sample 1579021 | NCBI WGS metagenome assembly OHUD01 (sample SAMEA3879597, study PRJEB24766) | human gut metagenome | biome: human-associated habitat; feature: feces | place: USA | collected 1985/1987
AGCAGGCATAGTTGATGGCAAAAGCCACCACCGCCGCCACCATCCGTCCGCCGGAGCCGGAGGGCCAGGGGTTGTTCATGCCCAGCAGGCCGGGGCCCAGATAGATCACAATGATCTGCAGCATCAGCGGGGTGCCGCGGATGATCCAGACAAAGGTCTTGACCAGCCCGGCCAGCGGCTTGCAGCGGCTCATGGAGCCAAACGAGACCACCAGCCCCAGCGGCAGTGCAAACAGCAGTGTCAGGGCAAAGAGCTCACAATTGAGCAGGAACGCGCCAGACAGGCGCATAAGAATCACAGACACAAAAACACACCTTTTTTATTCAGAATCCATATTCCCCTTCCATCACCGTCGGTGAAAGTCCCCTCTACTCGGGAGCCTTTCACGCATCGGCAACAAAAAGCCTCCCTCACCGAGGGAGGTTGCATCGCATAGCGATGACGGAAGGAGTTGTTCAACAAATTCAGTCAGCCAGTGCCAGATCGTACTTATCGGCCAGTGCCTGCATAGTGCCATCGGCCTTCAGTGCATCAAAGGCCTCATCCACAGCGGCGGCAGCATCACTGCCCTTGCGGAATGCCACGCCGTACTCCTCGGCGTTCAGCTCGTCCACGATCTTCAGGTCGGCATAGTCAGTACCCTCACCGATCATGGCGTTGGCCAGGGTCAGGTCAAGTACAGCGGCATCGGCAGTGCCTGCGGCAACTTCCATCAAGCAGTCGGTCTGAACGCTCTTGGAAACGTAATCAGCCTGTGCCAGGTTCTCGTCTCCCTCAATGGCGGCCTCACCGGCGGAACCAGCCTCGGCGACCACGGTCTTACCCACCAGGTCAGCGGTAGAGGTATAATCGGTGCCATCTTTCACAACGACCACCTGTGCATTCTTTGCATAAGCCTTGGTGGTAGCGGTGTTCTGCATGATGTCATCGGTCAGGGTCATACCGTTCCAGATGCAGTCGATGCTCTTGGCATCCAGCTCCACGACCTTGGTATCCCAGTTGATCTCCACAAACTCCGGCTCCACGCCCAGCTTTTCGCAGACAGCGGTAGCCAGCTCGGTATCAAAACCGGTGAAGTTGCCATCGGCATCGGTGTAGTTCATGGGCTCGTAAACAGTGTAGCCAATGACCAGCTTGCCCTTGCCCTTGATGTAATCCAGATCGCTGCCTGCAGCCTGGGATGCGGCAGCACTGCCGGAAGCAGAGGCCGAGGCAGATGCGGCAGTGGAAGTGGAAGCGGCACCGCCGCAGGCGGCAAGGCTCAGTGCCATGGCACCGGCCAGAAATGCGGATACAAGACGTTTCATATACGGTTCCTCCCTCAGTGGCAAGCAACTTCGTTTTATTGCTTTACCATGCTAAATTGCTAAACTGTGGTTATAGAATAGCGCGTTTTCTGCCATTTGGCAAGGGGGAAAACTGATTTTTCGCAGTTTGCTCAAATCTTTACTGCTTTACCACGGCAAAGCGGTCATTTTGACAAAACAAAAACGCCGCGCCGGCAGCTGCCTGACGCGGCGAGAGGTTTCTCTCTGAAAACGCAGCGGAATGCCACCGCCCCCTATCCGGGAGAGCCGGTGCGCGATTGCGAGACCGAAAAGGGGTTCCTCCTCAGCTCAGGGCATCCAGCGCCGCCTTTTGCAGATCGGTGATGTCAATGGTACACAGAGCCTTCAGGTCGGCATCGCCGCCGGAAAGCCCGGCGATCTCGGTGCGGGTCTTGCCCTTGAGGGCATCACAGAAGCCTTCGCTGTGTTCATACCACTCCTTGCCCAGCGCCGATGCGCCGCGCATCCCATAGTCCTCGCCCAGCTCCAGCTTGGTCTTGACGAGGTCCGGGGCTGTCACACCGCCGTCCGACACCACCGTCAGGGCCGGCTCAGCCATATCTGCAATGGCGCTGGTCACACGGCGGTCCGCATCGGTGGTCAGTGCCACGATGCTCACATCCACCTGCGCATTCACATCCTTGTCATCGGTGGCGGTGATGTCCGAAGTCCCGTTCACCGCTTCGATGCCCAGCGCGGCCCTGTCGCCCTTGGCGGCACCCAGTGCCCTGGCATTGGCGCAGGCCCGGGTCACGGCATCCCGGTAGCGATCCACAGCAATGGTGCAACCGCTCAGCAGGTCGGCATCCGTGGGCTTGCCATCCTTATCCACTTTGAGCATGGAGACCTGTTCCGGGGTCATGCCGATCAGGTAATTGGCAAAGGCATCCGCCTGTTCCGCCCATCCCTTTTTCAAGGAAGAGACCTCAGCCAGCGGGTAATCGTCCCCCTTCTGCCGCTTGGTGCGCCAGTCGGTGGGCAGGGTCACATGGCCGGTGCTGTCCGCCGAAACAGACACTTCCAGCTCGTCCAGCAGAACACTCTCCAGTTTGCCCTCGCCATCCAGCAGGACAGCGGCCGCTGCCAGTTCAATTTTCCCTGCCCTGTCCTGATCGGTGGCCTCTGTCACCACACCCAGACCGGTTTTCCATGCCGCTGTCTGGGTCTGTGCGGAGGATGTGCCGCCGCTTCCGCTCATGCTGCCTGAGCTGCCCGACCCGGCGTTCGTTTTGCCACAGGCGGTCAGCAGCAGCGCCGCCGCCATGGCACAGCTCCAAAGAGCCCGATGGTTCTGATTCATAGATACGCTCCCTTTCCACACGGCCCGTTGGGCCTTTGCCCCATAGTATGTCCAGAAGAGCGTAAGATTACGCAGCCGACGGGAGTTTTCCAAAGCAAGTGTCCGCTGGGGTGGGACCCTGTTGCCGCAGGCAATAGGGCGGGCGATGGAATGGCCCGTTTCACTTGCGTGGAAAAGCTCCCCGAGTGCTGCGCGCAGCCGCTTACATCAACGGACTCAGCAGCCGCAGCACGCTGTCCAGTGCTGTGCCCGGCAGATTGGCGCGGCAGTCGGACCGCATGATCTCCCGGCACTGCGGCAGGGTGCGCTCCACATCCTTCCGCAGAGCGGCGATCTGGCTGTTATGGAAGAGCAGTGTTCCGCACTCAAAATGGAGAAACAGGCTCCGGTAATCCATATTGATGCTGCCCACCACGGCCACACGGTCATCGCTGACATAGCACTTGGCATGAAGGAAGCCGGGCGTGAATTCATAAATGCGCACACCCGCCCTGAGCAGGGGCAGATAGTAGGAACGGCTGAGCCGGAACACCAGCTTCTTGTCCGGGATCCCAGGCAGGATGAGCCGCACGTCCACCCCGCGCTTGGCCGCACTTTTCAGAGCATCCAGCATCTCTTCGCCCACGGCCAGGTAGGGCGTGTAGATATAAACATATCTCTGGGCCTGAGAGAGGATGTCCAGATAGACCGTCTCGGCCAGCGGTTCCTCGTCCAGCGGGCTGTCCGCGTAGGGCTGCACCACGCCATCCTGCACTGCGGGCAGGCGGGTAGGCGCAAAGGCGGTGTAATCGGTCTCCTGCGGGCGGAAGGCGTTCCATACATTGAGGAACATCACAGTGAAGTTCCAGACAGCGGCTCCTTCCAACCGGATGGCCGCATCCTTCCAGTAGCCAAAGCGCTGCTCTGCATTGATATACTCATCCGCCAGATTCACGCCACCGGTGTAGGCCACATTGCCGTCAACCACCACGATCTTGCGGTGGTCGCGGTGGTTCATCACCAGCGAGACCAGCGGCACCACCGGGTTGAAAGGGATGCAGCGGATATGCGCCTTCTCCATGCGGATGACAAAATCACTGGGCAGGCCCAGCAGGCTGCCAAAATCATCGTAGATCAGCCGCACATCCACGCCCTGAGCGGCCTTGCGGCGGAGGATTTGCTCCACGCCGTCCCACATTTTGCCGGAACGGAGGATAAAGAATTCCAGAAAGATAAATTTTTCCGCCTTGTCCAGATCCGCCAGCAGCTGGGGATACATCTCCTCCCCGCAGGAAAAGTAGTAAGCAGCGGTATCCCTCCAGGCCGGATACGGCCCGAACTTCGCCACATAGCGGCTCAGGTTCCGGCTGGAGATATCCAGCGCATCGGTCTGGCCCTCGGGCTGGGCAAGCTCAGTCTGATGGGCCTGTTCCACCTTCTGCATCCGCTCCCGCAGATACTTGGCGGGGGCCTTGTTGCCAAAAGCCAGATAAAGCGCGCCGCCCAGCAGGGGCAGAAGGCCGATCAGAACGATCCAGCCGATCTTATAAGCGCTGTTTTCATCCTTGCGCACCAGATACAGCACGATCAGGATGCTCAGCGCCTTCAGGGCACCGTTCAGCCAGACCCGCCCCGCCGTGAAGGACCAGAACGCCCAGAGCAGCCAGAGCACCTGTAAAGCCACCAGCACCGCTGTGATCGTGACACGGTTGAAGATGCGGTTGAAAAACTTGACGATAGGCAATCTGAACATGTGGTATCCCTCCCCTGCCGCCCACGGCGATTTTTGATGCTGTTAGTATAGCGCAGAGCGGAAGATTTTGCAAACAAAAAAGCGCCCACAACGGCTTTCCCCGCTATGAGCGCCTATTCAATCGTGGCAGAATTTTTTCCGAGGGCCGTTCGCTTATGCTTCCGCGTCCTCATAACCAACCAGCAGGCCGCCCAGCTCTGCATAATAGCTGCACAGACCGCCGCATTCGCTGATGTCCACCTTTGCTCCATCAAACACAGCCTTTACCATGTGCTTCAGGCGCTCGGCGGCGGCGGGATTGCCGCAGTGAGAGATATGGAGCCTACCGTTGGTGTAGCCGTGCTCCTTGAGTTCCAGCACGATGCGCTCCAGCGCACCATGCTCACCACGGGTCTTGCAGAGAACATCCAGCTCCCCGGCCTCACTTGCCTGTCCGATGACCCGGATGCCCAGCATCCGCGCCACAGCAGCAACGGCAGGCTTCACGCGGCCATTGCGGGCCAGATTGGCCAGCGATTCCAGCGAAAAGAGCAGATGGGTGTGCTTGTGGTAACGGAGCATCTCTTCACAGATCTCATCAAACTCCTTGCCCTCAGCCAGCAGATCCCGCAGATGCTCGGCCAGCAGGCGCTGCTCCGGGCCGGTGGAAAGGCTGTCCAGCACGAACACCCGCTTGCCGGGATTCTCCTGCTGGTATTCCTCGGCGGCCAGCTGGGCGGCATTGTAGCTGCCGGACAGAGTGCCCGTGATGGTGATGGCATACACCTCGTCGGCTCCCTCGTAGGCGGCCAGCCAATCGCTGACGTTGGGGCAGGAAGTCGAGGTCTTGCCCTTATAGGTACGCAGGGTCTGGGCCATGCCCAAGGCATCCATTGTGCCGTTGTCCAGATATTCGGCATCGTCGGTGATGATCTTCAGGGGAACGCATTCAAAATCCACGCCCTGCAAGGTGTACAGGCTGGCGGAGGAATCCACAACGATCTTGGTGTTCATAAGCATTTATCTCCATTCAGGCGGCAGAGGATGCCGCAGTTTTTCCTGTTGTTTGAATCACTATATCAGTTTTTCAAAAACCTGTCAACTGTTTTCTTGAATTATTTCAAAAGTTTTTAATTTCCTGTTGACCGCATTTCCGAAACATGGTATACTGTCCGCATGAAATTAGAATCAAACCGCCGCGTTGCGGCCTGCGCCGCAGGGTTTGCCCTGCCCCGGTATGCAGAACTCCCCACCGTAGGGCTTTATCTGGATCAGAGTGTACAGTTTGTCAACGGGTGTTTCCGCACATTTCAGGGGGTGGAGCTCACCGCTTCCATGGTGAGCAACTACGTTAAGAAAGGGATCATCAGCCACCCCATCAAAAAGAAGTATACCCGGGATCAGCTGGCCTGCCTGATCTACATCGTGGTTTCTAAAAATGTCCTGTCCATGGAAAATATCGACAGCCTGTTCAAGATGCAGCAGGCGCATTATACCTCCGCGCAGGCGTATGATACCTTTTGCGATGAGCTGGAGAATTACCTGCCCTATGTGTTCGGCCTGACCAAAAGCTTTTCCGAGCTGGAGCCGGATGTTGATGATGCACGCAAGCTCCTGCGCAGCACCATCATCTCGGCTGTGAACAAGATCTATCTGGACTGCGTTTTCACCGACCTGCGGCAGGAGCAGGCCCTCTGGCCCGATATCCTGCCGGATCTGGCATAACAACAAAAAACGACCCTCTCTGTCACGCTTTGCGAAGCATTGACGGAGAGGGCCTTTTTTTAAAACGTAAGCGCGGGGCTGATCTCATTGCGGCGCTGGGCCTGCACGATGCAGTCCTTTTCCGGCACGACACCTGCCGCACCCAGGGTGTTGAACATGGTCTGCAAGGCAAGCGCCGGGGTGTTGTTCTCCTGCGAGAGATGGCAGAGAGCAAACTTCTTGCATCCCTCCTGGATCAGTTCCAGCAGCTTTGCCGAGCACTCATCGTTGGAAAGGTGGCCCCGGTTGGACTCGATGCGGGAGCGCAGGTAGTAGGGATACCGCCCGCTGCGGAGCATGTGGAGGTCGTAGTTGCTTTCCAGCGCCACCAGATCACAGCCGCTCAGGGCCTGATGTACCGGCGGGGTCAGGACTCCCAGGTCGGTAGCAATGGTCATAGTCTTGTTGTCCGGGGTGTGGATGCGGTAGCCCACGCAGGGCACGTCGTGGCTGGTGGGGAAAGACTGCACCCCGAAGCAGCCGATGTCCTCTTCCCTGCCCTCCAGCGCGTTCAGCGCACAGTTGGCGGGCACGATATCGTTGGCATCCAGAAAATCCAGCGTAGCCGCTGCGCCGTACACCGGCAGCGGGTTCTTTTTCAGGAAGGTGGAAAGCCCCTTGACGTGGTCGCTGTGCTCGTGGGTGACAAGGATGCCTGCGCAATCGCTGATGGCAAGCCCCAGCGATTTGAGCGCTGCCGTGGTGGTGCGCACCCCCTTGCCCATATCCACGATAAGGTACTGTGCGCCGCAGCGCACCACGCTGCTGTTGCCGGAGGAGCCGGAATACAATGAAATGAACTCTGCCATGAAAACCTCTTATGTTACCACCCAAAAACAGCCCGCCGCACAAAATTTACGGCAGGCTGTTTGTTTTTTATTTGTGTTACAGGGCCTGTTCCAGCGCAGCGGGCATCCGCTCCACCTTGCTGATATCAGCGCCCAGACCGCGCAGCTTTTCCACGATATTCTCGTAGCCGCGCTCGATATGACCGATCTCCTCGATCTCGCTAGTGCCATCGGCCATCAGAGCAGCCACCACCATAGCAGCACCGGCACGCAGGTCGGAGGCGCGCAGCGGTGCGGGGCTGAGCTTTTCCACGCCCTCAAACACAGCCACCTGACCGTCCACCTGTACGCTGGCACCCATCTTGCGCAGCTCGTCCACATAGCGGAAGCGGTTGTCCCACACGCTCTCGGTGATGGTGCTGGTGCCCTTGGCCACGCTCAGCAGCACACCCATCAGGGGCTGCATATCGGTGGGGAAGCCAGGGTGCGGCATGGTGTTGATCTTCAGCGGCAGAATATCGCCGGTGCGGGATACCCGCACTGCATCGTCAAATTCTTCCACAGTAATCCCAGCGCGGCGCAGCTTGGCTGTGATGGGTTCCAAGTGCTTGGGGGTGACGTTCTTAATGAGCACATCGCCGCCGGTGGCAGCAGCAGCTACCATATAGCTGCCGGCTTCGATCTGATCCGGGATGATGCTGTAGGTGCAGCCGTGCATCTTTTCCACGCCGCGCACCTTGATGACGTCCGTACCGGCACCGCGCACGTCTGCGCCGCACATATTCAAAAAGTTTGCCAGATCCACCACATGGGGCTCCTTGGCGCAGTTTTCCAGAATGGTCTGACCCTTGGCCATGACCGCAGAGAGCATACCGTTCATGGTAGCGCCCACGCTGACCTTATCAAAGAAGATATGGGCACCGTTCAGTTCCTTGGCACGCACGGTGATCATGCCGTAGTCCACGCTGTCCTCTGCACCCAGTGCGCTGAACACCTTGAGGTGCTGGTCGATGGGGCGGGGGCCCAGATTGCAGCCGCCGGGCATGGCCACCTGTGCCTTGCCAAAGCGGGAGAGCAGTGCACCCAGGAAGTAGTAGCTGGCACGCATCTGGCGGGACAGATCGTCCGGGACGTTGGTGCTGTTCAGGTGGGTGGTGTCGATCTCGTAGGTATTGCGGTTCAGCATCTTGATGCTGGCACCCAGGGTGCTCAGGATCTTCAAGCTGACTGCCACATCACTGATGTCCGGCAGGTTTTCGATCACACAGACATCTGCCGCCAGAATGGTGGCAGGCAGAATGCCCACAGCCGCATTTTTTGCACCGGAAATGGTAACTTCGCCATGCAGGGGCTTGCCGCCCGTAATAACAAACTTTTCCAATTTTATAATCTCCTTGTCGCAGGCCCGCCAGCGGCAGGGCCACTCAGGGTTCTTGCTTGATCTCTCCGCGCACCGCTGGGCACACACCCTCACGATACAACTATCTTATTATACACAACTTCGGGCAAAAAGCAAAGCCCCCTTTTCCCCTGCCGGATTATTTTCTGTTTTGCCCAGAATCTGCGGAGATATTCGACATTTTTGTTTCTTATTTCAAAAATTTTACAATCAGCGCCCCTTACCAGACGCAATCCTCGCTGCAGGTCTCCTTGATCCAGCCCAGTTGATAGGCCTTGACCAGCTGTTTCAGGTCGTGCACCCGCTCCCGCAGGTTCTCGCCCTCGTCCGTCTCTTCCACCAGAATGCGGTGGTTCTCCGTTTCCAGAATGTTCTTCTGCGACACGATGTCGATGTTTTCGTTCACGGCCTTTTCAGCACTGACAAAGGGCTGATGGGTCCGCAGGGACATGGTGCGGCTGGAGTACACCAGCGTGTACCCTGCAATGCCGGTCTTTTCATGGTAGGCGCGGCAGAACCCGCCGTCAATGACGACCAGACGGCCCCCGCCCTTGATGGGACTCTCGCCGCTCTTCTCCCGCACCGGCACATGGCCGTTGACGATGTGGCTGGTGCCGGGCAGACCGAATTCCGCTAGGATGCGGCGGCAGGCGGCCTCTTCATTGTACCATGTATAATAGGGGTCCTTGACTTCCTCGTGGGTGGCGGGGTCGGCAATATACAGCCGCTCAAAGGTGGTCATGGCGCTGCGGCCGAACAACGGCGACAGCTTGCCGCACCACAGATACCACAAAAAGTCCTGACCGCTCCGCCGGGCCGCGCTGCTCTCGGGGGCAAAGTAGCCGCGGCGTGCCCGCTCGTCACAGTAGTCCATCAAGCCGCGGCCCGAGTAGTTGTGTCCCTCGAACCGCTCCACGGCAAAGCTGCCGTTTTTGGTCATGGGCACCACGCCGTGGTAGAGCAGGTTGCCGTTCTCGATGTGGTAAACGCTGCCCTTGGCGTACAAAAATTCCACATGCTGCTGCAAGCGCTCGCTCTGCCGGAAGGATTCCACCAGCTTGCGGAGCACCAGCCGCTCATCATCATTCAGGGCGGCGGGGTCTGCCGGATCCACGGTGGGGAAGCTGGTGTCCCGCAGGGGGTATGCCTGCCCGTTCAGGGTCACTGTCCCCTTTTCCCAATCGATGTGCCGCAGGAAATCCCTTCCCTGCATCTTGAAATCCGGGTTGCGGTCGATGACCTTGCACTCCATCTTGAGCATCAGAATGGTCACGGCCTTGTGCATCACGGCACAGCGGTGGAGCATTCCCTCGGTGTAAGGGCCGCGCGCCGCGTCGGTGTGGGGCATCCAGAGGGTCAGGTCGTCATTTCCGTAGAACTGCTCGGCCATCCGCTGCAGATGCCGCAGGTTGATGCCGTAGCAGTCCTCAAGCATGGCATGGTTGTGGTAGGCCAGTGTCGTTTTGAGCACAGTGCAGACGCAGATGGGACTTCCGGCGGCGGCACCCATCCAGACCACGTCATGGTTGCCCCACTGGATATCCACATGGTGGTGGCGCATGAGCCGGTCCAGTATGATATCAGGCCGGGGGCCGCGGTCAAACAGGTCCCCCACGATGTGCAGCTTGTCCACAGCCAGCCGCTTGATGAGCTCACACAGCCGGACAATGAACCGGTCGGCGCGGCCATTTTCGATGATGCTGCCCACGATCTGCCCATAATAAAGGTCCTTGTCGTGGTCCTCAAAGTGGGCATGGAGCAGCTCATCCAGAATATACCCGCAGCTGGACGGCAGGCAGGAGCGCACATGCTCCCGGGTATGCTTGGAGGACACCAACCGGCAGATATCAATGAGCTGAAGCAGGGTCTCTGTGTACCAGTGGTCAAGCGCTTCCTCATCCGCGCACTCGGCTTTGAGCTGGGGCAGCTTCTCGTTGGGGTAATAGATGAGCGTTGCCAGCCCGGCACGGGTCTGCTCCGGCACACTGTCCCCCAGCACAATATCCACCTTTTCCCGGATGACACCCGAAGCCGAGTTCAGGATGTGGACAAAGGCCTCGTTTTCACCGTGCAGGTCGCTCATAAAATGTTCGGTGCCCTTGGGCAGCTTGAGCAGGGCCTGGGTGCTGATGATCTCACTGGCGGCGGCTGCCTGCGAGGGGTAATCCCGTGCCAGCAGGGAGAGATATTTCAAATGATCCCGGATCTCCTCGTTTTCGGTGCGCATGACATCCTCCGTCTGATATGTAGTATTTTTGCATGATATATAATATTCTATCATAGTATACCACATTCCATATCATAAATGGTATAATAAACAAGAGTAATTCTGTCAAATCTTTTGCAAAGGACTTGGATATTATGCCCAAAACCATTTCTGTTGCCGTGCCGGAAGCCTGCACTCTCTGCCCCCGGCGGTGCAAAGCCGACCGGGCCGCCGGGCAGACGGGCTTCTGCGGGGCGGGCCGCACCCTGAAAGCGGCCCGCGCTGCCCTGCACTTCTGGGAGGAGCCCTGCATCAGCGGCACCCGGGGCAGCGGCACGGTGTTTTTCTCCGGCTGCACCCTCAAGTGCTGCTTCTGCCAGAACTATCCCATCAGCGCCGAGGGGCTGGGCAGGGAGATCACCGTAGAGCGCCTGGCCGAGATCTTTCTGGACCTGCAGGCGCAGGGAGCCCACAACATCAACCTTGTCACGCCCGGGCAGTGGCGGCCCTGGATCATCGCCGCCCTCGACCTGGCCCGGGCGCAGGGGCTGCATCTGCCCATCGTCTGCAACACCGGCGGATACGAGACCGTGGAGAGCGTGCACGCCTGGCGCGGCTTCATCGACATCTGGCTGGCCGACCTGAAATATGTTTCCCCTGCCCTTTCGGCAGAGCTTTCCGCCGCGCCGGACTATTTTGCACAGGCAAAGCCCGCCATTGAAGCCATGATGGCTCAGGCCGGGCACCCTGTTTTTGACAGCGAGGGCCTCCTGCAGCGGGGCGTGATCCTGCGCCACCTTGCCCTGCCCGGCCATGTGGACGACAGCTTTGCCGTGCTCGATCAGATGGCGGCTTGGAACAAGGCCGACCCCGGGTGCTTCCTGCCCAGCGTGATGAGCCAGTACACCCCCTTCTATCAGGCGGCAGACCACGGCATCGGGCGGCGCATCACCACCTACGAATACCGCCGGGTGGTCAACTACGCCATGGATCTGGGCCTCAGTTCTGGCTATATGCAGCAGAAGAGCAGCGCAAAGGAAGAGTATACGCCTTCGTTCGATCTGACCGGCGTGTAAAAACGATTCAGAATCGTCTCCACTTCGCTCTGGCTATCATCAGCGGAAAATTTATTTTTCGTGTTTGTCGCACTCTGCGGAGCGATCCAAACACATTTTCACGGCATGGAGACGTAACGATAAGCGGCATTTACATGGGCCGGTAGGGCAGGCGATGGAATAGCTCACTTCGTGTCTGAGGAGAAAGTTCCCGGCAGGCTGGCCGTCAGCACACTTTTCGTCAAATCTTCCAAAAATCAGCAATTATTTTTTCTTGCATTTCCGTGGAAGCGCTTGCAATCCCTCTTGTGTCGGATTATAATGGATACAACGATGTGTTAACAGAGCTCTGATGAGCTGTAAATATCAGGAGGAGCGTTATGGAACATTTCAACCCGATCCTTGGCAACGATACCCCCGGCCAGAAAT
>OHUD01000864.1_pt1 | contig 11903 bp, 12 predicted proteins | sample 1579021 | NCBI WGS metagenome assembly OHUD01 (sample SAMEA3879597, study PRJEB24766) | human gut metagenome | biome: human-associated habitat; feature: feces | place: USA | collected 1985/1987
CTTATCTGAAAGGCTTTCTCTTATTCAGCTTTTACACAAAATTTTCGGTGGTCTCGAAAGCTCTCAAGCATACGGATATTTTTCATAATTTTATTTATTGTATTATTTGCTGCCTGCTCACTTAAAAGCTCGTCGGTAATATATGATTTAATTTGCTGTAAATCCTTTATTGCCTCGGGCGAAAATTTTATCTCAGCCATTGTCTGCACCCAAGAGCCTTTCGACTTCGGCAATATCAGTCCAACCGTTTTCTTTTCCTGAACGCTCGCCCTTTGTAAGCTCTCCCATAAGTTTTATTACAGCCTGAGTTTTTTCGTATTCTTCAATATCAACAATGGCATATTTACCTCTGCCGTTCTTGGTAAGAAAAACAGGCTCACCCACGGAAATATCGCGCAAAACCTCGGTATAATTTCTCAAATCAGATACAGGTTTAATATTCGGCATTACAGCCACCGTCCTTTCTGCTGAAAATATTATACCATAATTTATCGTAGAATACAACAAAAAAGATTCCGCTTGCTATCAAATTGTAAAGGTGAAAAACCAACACGCTTATTCATCATGGACTTTACCCAGAAATATGTATAATACCTGCAAGAATTATACAGGAAAACAGCATATAATAGTCAGTTAAAATTGCATAATATCAAAATCTGTGGTATAATGTAAAAAAATAATGAAGGTGAAAAAATGTCCGTTAATTCGTATTTAGAAACATTGGCCAGTTCATTAGTGCTTAATAGTACTGAGAAAAATCATATAACTACTTCAATTTCTACAATTAAAACTCGGTTAAATAATTATTTTTCCGAAATAAAAGATGCGATTATATTTGGCTCTTATAGTCGCGATACTATTTTACCTAGAAAAGCAGATGAAAAATCCGATGTTGATATCATGGTGATTTTTGACAATCCTAATTTTTATAAGCCACAAAGTTTTATTAATAAACTTAAGGCGTTTGCTGATTATTATTATAAAACTTCGGAAATACATCAATCTTATCCAACAGTTGTTTTAGAATTAAACCATATAAAATTTGAATTAGTTCCCACATATATATCTTACGGGAGTTATTATATCCCTAACAATCCGTCCGAGTGGATGTATACAAATCCCATAGAGTTTAATACGAAATTAATAGATTGTAATAGAAATAATTGCTATAAGATAAAGCCAATTATTCGATTAATTAAGCATTGGAATATATCTAAAAATGGTAGAGATATAGCCTCTTTTTCCATAGAAGAGCGTATTGCAAATAATATGATGTATGCTTATGTCAATTGTACAAGTTATACTGAATATCTCGAACGAGGATTAACGGAAATCAAATATTTGACAGATTATAATAAGGTTAATACGGCTATATCGCATATTGAAAAGGCTATAGAATACGAGGAGGATAAAATGCCCTATTCTGCGCTATCAGAAATTAAAAAGGCTTTTCCCGAGGTATGATATATGAGTAAAAAAGATGATATAAATCGATTATATGATGTGTCTGCAGTACTTGGTAAAGTCAATAATATATTATTCTTTGTAAATATGATATTATCTTTCCTTTCGTTAGTTTGTGAAACAAAAGCGGAAGAAGTATTTACTACAATACAAATTTGTTTATCAGCTTTGTTTGTAATATTGACATTGATTAACGAATGTTGGTTATGGTATGATGCGGAGTGCGCTCGCAGAAAAGGTAATATTCAGGATGCATTTGGCATTAAACTGCAACAGCTAAAAACAGACGGATATTATAATAATCAGTTTTCTCCATCGTTGTTAAAGTACGCTGTGAATACATTTGAAAGTAATTTCTTTAGCAAAGAGATTGCTTTAAAAATGCTACCTCGAAAAACTGCAGTTTCTTTTGCTGCCGGAATATCTTTTTTTATATCATCTCGCTATATTGCAGATGGAGACTTATTATTAACAATCTCACAAGTAGTTTTTTCTTCATATTTTATATTGGACACTATTGTGCTTTTATCATACGCTATAAGGCTAAAGTATTGGTACGATAAGGCATATGAACAACTTATAACAATAGGCATCAAGAATAAACAACAATTAATATGGCTAATGTATTATATAGTTGAATACGAGTGCGTAAAAGCATATTTTAAGGTTCGACTTGATAGTAAAATTTTTAATAAATATAATTTGGCTCTTACCAAAGAATGGGACTCACTAAAACAGAGCATAAATTACTATGAAGATTCCAGATATATAGTTGTATGAATCATTATACTTAAACCCACCACAAGACTCAATATATTTATAATCCATAAAGAAGTCCGCACATTCGACTAAATTAAACTTTTTTGCAAAACAGTAATACCAAAAGCGTGTTGTCCTTAATGGAGTAATACGCAAACCGAGTACTCCATAGCAAACGGTTTCCGAAACAGCAAGGGTCACTGGTCGTATGTCGGAAGCTCTAAGTACACCTATATGGCAGTCGTAGTAATGTATGACGGATATTACTGGTATGTCTGCGTATGCATGGACTCTGAAAATACAGACTTAAAATAAGCATAGAAATACCCACCGGATGCGGCGGTTAAGCACTGAACTTTGCCACAACATCCGGTGGGTATTTTTTGGAGACTTCTTCCTATCTTGTGTAAACCTCCGAAATGGTATAGAATAGAAATATCAAATTGGAGGTTAAAAATATGCCAAGGTACAAAGACAGCCCGGAGGTACGGGTAGCGAAAAAAGAGAGAAAAGAAAAACTTCGAGAATTTCTGTCACTGCTTGAAGTGGAGGAAATGGTGGGAGAAGTGCTGGAAAACGGACTTGAAGCGGAGCTCGACGACGAGCTTGGGTACAGCAGGTACGACTACCGCAACAAGGATACCGAAAACAGCAGAAACGGACACAGCCGAAAAACAATAAAAACCAGCGCCGGAGAGGTCGAAATTGCAGTACCGCGCGACCGAAACGGTGAGTTTGAACCGCGGCTTGTAAAAAAGAATGAAACAACACTCAGCGGGGATATAGAAGAAAAAATAATATCTATGTACGCCAAATGGACAGACCTCTTTGAGAATACGACCATGGTCGCTGCCCTCATTGACAGGCTGACCTTCCGATCTCATGTTTTGGACATGAACGGAGATTCCTACAGGCTGAGATCTGCCTTGCAAGGCAAGCCATGACTGGGCGGCTCAAATTTTCGTGAGCGCCAGTGGCTCAAAAATTCATGAGCGCATGGTTCATTTTTTCATTGACATTTACATTTCACGCCATTTATCACTTTGCTTTTTTATACCGTATTATGGACTTTACACATAATTTGAAGAAGAACCGATAGCCGGTGTGATCCGCCTGTCCGTCAAGTCCGTTTTCGCCCTATCATAGAAGATAATCATTCCTGGCGACGGCTCTGCCGAACCGTCAAGCCACTGCCCGCGCTCCTTAAACACATTTACGCCGGTGGAAGTTCCTGCATATTTCGGAATAACACCCGCGTCAATATAGCCGCATTCGTTAGCGCACCACGAGACAAATCAACAGCACCACTCAACATGAGAGCTGAAACCGTACCATCTCAAATAAGGCTCGCCGCCTTTGTTACCGAGTTGAGAGAGTGCAACAGAAACAATATCCTCGCCGCCGGCATAATAACCGTACAGAACTCCGTTCCACATCTTTTTGTTTTTATCCGATAAAAGCTCTCTGAGTTGTTCCTTTTGCTCATCGGTAAAGCCGTACTGTGTCGCCATTTCATCCGGCGTTTTATGCGTCAGACGAATATACAGATAAGTTCTCGTAACGCTTTCTGTTGTTTCGACAATATTACCGTTGCCGTCATCAGTCTCGGTCACCACATTCTCGGTCCTTGATGCCGTATTAAAGGATATTTCATTCATCGCCCAAAAAACTTCATTTAATATTTGCCGTTTGCTCTCGTCGATAGACGCGACCTCTTGCGGATTGTTCGGATCGCCTGCGGTTTTAACGGCGTAAACCGAGAGAACCTCCGGCCATACGGCACGGGTGCCTGACATTTCAAGAACATCATACGCGACCGTGCCTTTTGTCTCGTTTATTTTTGCCTGATACTCGGCGTTCATATCCGAAATAACGGTCTGCATATTAATCCCGTTACCCGTATCGTCACCGCTAAAGAAAATACCGAAATTGCCCCTGCAAACGCATTTATAGGCAATTATCTCCGTTTGGAAATTTTAATGAGGGCAGGCTATAAGGAGGATGTTCTCAAAAATATTGTCGGATTTTTCGGCTATATGGCAAACAGAACCGGAACGCTTTGGGAAAACACCGATACCAGCGCCAGCTGCGATCATTGCTTCGCCTCTTATGTTATTTGCTGGCTCGAAAAACTGAAGAACATTATTTAATTTAAAATGCTGCTTGACAGAAATGTTGCAGATATGATATAATTGCGCTATACGAAATGGTTTTCGGGACTGACGGATAAGTGGAGCACCACGTGGACCGAAAAGCTTAAACGCCGACCGTCTGGGCATACTTATCTTTCAAAAAGGATAAGTATGCCATTTTTTAATTCCGGAGGGGATAAAATGAAAAAAATAGCAATAATCATGGGAAGCGACAGCGATTTGCCGGTTGTAAAAAAAGCGGCGGATACACTTTCCTCATTCGGGGTGCCGTTTGAAACACACGTTTTTTCCGCACACCGCACGCCCGAGGAAGCGGCGCGTTTCAGTAAAACGGCGCGCGAAAACGGCTTTGGGGCGGTTATAGCGGCTGCCGGAATGGCGGCGCACTTAGCCGGCGCTGTTGCCGCAAACACAACTCTGCCGGTTATCGGCATACCGATAAAATCGGGTGATTTAGGCGGTATTGACGCACTGCTTTCAACCGTACAGATGCCTTCGGGTATTCCCGTTGCCACGGTTGCGATTGACGGTGCTGTTAATGCCGCTTTGCTGTGCATAGAAATTTTAAGTGTAAGCGACAGCGCTCTTGCCGAAAAGTTAGAGACAAAGCGCAAAGCCGACGCCGAAAAGGTTCTTGAAAAAAATAAAGCAATAGAAAAAGAGTTTAATTAACGGAGGAATTTAAAATGGAGAAAACAACACAACTGTATGAGGGCAAGGCAAAAAAGGTTTATGCTACAAACGACCCCGATTTGGTAATAGTATCGTACAAGGACGACGCTACCGCGCTTGACGGACTTAAAAAAGGCACAATAGCCGGCAAGGGCGTTATAAATAACAAAATGTCAAATTATCTTTGTCGCCTGCTTGAAAAGCACGGCGTTCCCACACATTTTGTTGAGGAGCTTAACGACCGCGAAACGGTGGTTAAAAAGGTATCAATCGTTCCGCTTGAGGTTATAATACGCAATATTTCGGCAGGCTCCTTTGCAAAGCGCTACGGCGTGGAGGAGGGAATTGTTTTCGCGGAGCCTACCATTGAGTTTTCTTACAAAAATGACGATTTGCACGACCCGCTTATAAATTCTTATCACGCTTTGGCTTTAGGGCTTGCAACCAAAAAGGAAATTGAAGAAATAAAAGCTATGGCGTTTAAGGTCAACGATATTCTTAAAGAATACTTCCTTTCTCTCAATGTTAAATTGGTAGACTTTAAACTTGAATTCGGAAGACTGAAAGACGGCACGATTGTTTTAGCGGATGAAATATCGCCCGATACCTGCCGTTTTTGGGACGCCGACACAAACGAAAAGCTTGATAAAGACCGTTTCCGCCGCGATATGGGCGGAGTTGAAGACGCATACAACGAAATGATGAAAAGAGTTTTCGGCAACTGATACTTGGAGGCATAAATGAGCAGTTTAAGAGAAGAATGCGGAGTATTCGGAGTATACTCGGGTGAGACCAGCGACGTTGCAAGCACTGCGTATTACGGCTTGTTCGCACTCCAGCACCGCGGGCAGGAATCCTGCGGGATTGTGGTGAACGACGACGGCGTTTTTAAGGATTATAAAGACACGGGGCTTGTAAACGACGTTTTCACGCCCGAAATAATAGAGCGCTTAGGCGAGGGCAATATTGCGGTAGGTCATGCGCGCTACGGCACTACCGGCTCAAATGACCGCAGCAATGCGCAGCCTATTGTGGTAAATCATATAAAGGGCAAAATGGCGCTTGCGCACAACGGCAACCTTGTAAATTCGGGGGAGTTAAGGCGCGAATTAGAGCTTGAAGGCTCAATTTTCCACACCACAAGCGATACCGAGGTGATTTCTTACATTATAACAAAGGAGCGCCTTACCGCCCCCTCAATAGAGCAGGCGGTAAACGCCGCAATGAACCGCATTAAGGGTGCATATTCGCTGGTTATAATGTCGCCCTCAAAGCTTATTGCGGTGCGTGATGAAAACGGCTTTCGACCGCTGTGCTACGGCAAAACGGAGGACGGAAGATACATTGTGGCTTCCGAAAGCTGCGCGCTTGACGCGGTGGGGGCGGAATTTATACGCGATATAAAGCCCGGCGAGATAGTTGTGTTCGATAAAAACGGGGTCAGAACCATTGAAGACCACTGCAAAAAAGCGCCCTGCTCCCTCTGCGTTTTTGAGTACATTTATTTTGCGCGCCCCGATTCGGTAATAGACGGCTGCCCGGTGCACACCGCAAGGCAAAGGGCGGGCGCGTTTTTGGCGCTTGAGCACCCCGTGCAGGCGGATGTGGTAATAGGCGTGCCAGATTCGGGGCTGGACGCGGCGCTCGGTTACTCAAAGCAATCGGGCATACCCTATGAAATAGGCTTTATAAAAAATAAATACATAGGCAGAACCTTTATAGCCCCGGGGCAGAAAAGCCGCGAGGACAAGGTTAAAATTAAGCTGAACCCCATAGCCGAGGTGGCGCGCGGCAAGCGAATAGTTATGATAGACGATTCAATTGTGCGAGGCACCACAAGCGCCAGAATAGTAAAGCTTTTGCGCGAGGCGGGCGCTAAGGAAATACATATGCGCGTGTCCGCACCGCCGTTTATGAACCCCTGCTATTACGGAACGGATATTGACTCCAGAGAAAACCTGATAGCCTGCAAGCACTCGGTTGATGAAATAGCAAAGCTTATCGGCGTTGATTCGCTCGGATATTTAAGCGTTGAAAGCGTAAAACAGATTGCAAAGGGCGTTCACGGTACGGGCTACTGCACCGCCTGCTTTGACGGAAATTACCCGACCGAAATACCGTCAGCCCCCATGAAAAACAGATTTGAAACCAAAATTTCCGAAAACAAGGAGAACGGCAATGAATAATTCACAGTCAAAATCATACGCCGCCGCCGGCGTTGATATAACCGCGGGCTATAAATCGGTTGAGCTTATGAAAAGCCACATTGCAAGAACAAAAACATCCGGCTGCCTTGACGATGTGGGAGGCTTCGGAGGTTGCTTCGGGCTTGACCTTAAAGGCATTGAAGAACCCGTTTTGGTTTCGGGCACCGACGGCGTAGGCACAAAAATCAAGCTTGCCATGCTGCTTGACCGCCACAATACAATCGGCATAGATTGCGTTGCAATGTGCGTTAATGATATAATCTGCTGCGGGGCAAAGCCACTTTTCTTTCTTGATTATATTGCCTGCGGAAAAAATCACCCCGAAAAAATAGCCGAAATAGTAAGCGGCGTGGCTGAGGGCTGCGTAAGAGCGGGCTGCGCGCTCATAGGCGGCGAGACCGCCGAGCACCCGGGGCTTATGCCGGAAGACGATTACGACCTTGCGGGCTACTGCACGGGAATAGTTGATAAAAAGAAAATGCTGCAAAAAAGCACGGTTAAAGAGGGTGACGCGGTAATAGCGCTTGCATCATCAGGAGTACATTCAAACGGCTTTTCGCTTGTGCGGCGGGTGTTTGACATTGAAAACTGCGACCTAACTTCTCCGCTTAAAGAGCTTGGCGGCAGGACGCTCGGCGATACGCTTTTAGAGCCTACCAAAATCTATGTTAAATCAATGCTTGCACTTTTTGAAAAGGTAAATGTTAAAGCGGTATCGCACATAACGGGCGGTGGCTTTTACGAAAATATCCCGCGCGCATTGCCCGAGGGTTACTCGGTTAAGGTTGATAAATCTTCGCTTAAAATTCCGCCGATATTCCGCCTTATTGAAGAAAAGGGCAATATTCCCGAACGAGATATGTTCAACACCTTTAATATGGGCGTGGGTATGAGCGTGACCGTAGCGGATGAGGATAAGGAAAAAGCTGTGGAAATTCTCAAAGCGAACGGCGAGGACGCTTATATTATAGGCTCGGTTATTAAATCCGACGAGGGTGTTATAATTGAATAATAAAGTAAATATTGCGGTGCTGGTATCGGGCGGCGGAACAAATTTGCAGGCGCTGATAAACGCCCAAAAAAGCGGAATTATAACAAGCGGCGAAATAAAGCTTGTGGTTTCAAGCAATAAAAACGCCTACGCCCTTAAAAGGGCTGAAAACGCGGGAATTAAAACCGCAGTTTGCGAAAGAAAGGACTTTTCGCAAAAGGCGTTTGAAGATAATATTTTAAACGCGCTGGAAAAAGAAGAAATCGAGGTTATTGTGCTTGCGGGCTTTATGAGCATTTTAAGCGCGGATTTTGTAAAGCGCTACCCAGAGAGGATAATAAACGTGCATCCGTCGCTTATACCGTCGTTTTGCGGCGAGGGGTTTTACGGGCTTAGAGTTCACAAAGCGGCGCTTGATTACGGCGTTAAGGTGACGGGCGCCACGGTGCATTTTGTTAACGAAATACCCGACGGCGGCAGAATTATAATGCAAAAGGCGGTTGAAATTAATGAAAACGACACGCCCGAAATTCTGCAAAAGCGGGTTATGGAAAACGCCGAATGGATAATACTGCCTGCGGCTGCCGAAAAGGTTTGCAAAGAAATTAAGGAGCGGAAAAATGAACGTATATAAATCCTACGATATATCTACCCTTTTAAAAGAAAACGAGTATGCGGGGCGCGGAATAGTTATAGGAACCTCGCCCGATAAGAAAAATGCGGTGTGCGCGTATTTTATTATGGGCAGGAGCGAAAACAGCCGCAACCGCGTGTTTGTAAAGACAGGCGAAACGCTTAAAACCGAGCCTTTTGACGTTTCAAAGGTGAGCGACCCGTCGCTTATAATTTACAATGCCGTTCGCAAAACGGAAAACAGCCTTATTGTTACAAACGGCGACCAAACCGACACGGTATATAATTTAATGAGCGAGGGCAAAAGCTTTAAGGAATCGCTTGAAACCCGTGAATTTGAGCCCGATGCGCCGAATTTCACCCCCAGAATAAGCGGTATACTTTATTTTGAAAACGGCTTTAAATACGAAATGAGCATTTTAAAAAGTATAGATGAAAACGGCTCGGACTGCTGCCGCTATACCTATTCTTATCCGTCGGTTGCGGGGCTTGGGCACTTTATACACACCTATAACTGCAACGGCGACCCGCTGCCCACATTTACGGGCGAGCCGCACAGGATCAATATTAAAGATGATATTGAGGAATTTGCAAATGAAATTTGGGAAAGCCTTAATGGGGACAACAAAATTTCGCTTTATGTGCGTTATACCGATATTGAAACAGGCAAGTACACCGATAAGATAATAAACAAAAACGGGAGATAAAAAATGAAAGAGTTTGAACTGAAATACGGCTGCAACCCAAACCAAAAGCCCGCCAAAATATTTATGGAAAACGGCGCAGAGCTGCCTATTAAAATTCTTAACGGCAAGCCCGGCTACATAAATTTTCTTGACGCATTTAATTCCTGGCAGCTTGTAAAGGAGCTGAAAGAAGCACTGGGGCTGCCCGCCGTTACCTCGTTTAAGCATGTAAGCCCCACAAGCGCGGCTGTTGGTATTCCGCTGTCCGATAAGCTTAAAAGGGCTTGCTTTGTTGATGATATAGAGGGGCTTGACGACTCTCCGCTTGCCTGCGCGTATGCAAGGGCAAGGGGAACCGACCGTATGTGCTCTTTCGGGGATTGGGTGGCGCTTTCGGATATATGCGATAAAAAGACCGCCGAGCTTATAAAGCGCGAGGTGTCCGACGGCGTTATAGCGCCCGGATATGAGCCTGAGGCGCTTGAAATTTTAAAATCAAAGCGCAAGGGCGGCTACAATATAGTTGAAATAGACCCCGAATATATTCCCGAACCGAAAGAGCGCAAGCAGGTTTTCGGCATAACCTTTGAACAGGGCAGAAATAATTTTAAAATTGATAATTCACTGCTTAATAATATTGTAACGGAGAATAAAAATATTCCCGAAAGTGCCCGCCGCGACCTTATAATTTCGCTTATAACCCTTAAATACACCCAGTCGAATTCGGTCTGCTTTGCGTTTGACGGTCAGGCGATAGGCGTGGGCGCGGGTCAGCAGTCGCGTGTGCATTGCACCCGCCTTGCAGGCTCAAAGGCTGATACTTGGTTTTTGCGGCAGTATGACCGCGTGCTTGAGCTGCCGTTTAAGGACGACATAAGACGACCTGACCGTGATAATATTATAGACGGCTTTATAAACCGCAATGAAGAAGACGTTTGTGCCGATGGCATATGGCAGAAATACTTTAAAACACGCCCCGAACCGCTGACCGATGAGGAAATAAAGAATTATTTATCGGGCATTTCGGGCGTATCTTTAGGGTCTGACGCATTTTTCCCGTTTGATGATAATATAGAGCGCGCGCATAAAAGCGGCGTTTCCTATATTGCAGAGCCGGGCGGCTCAATTCGTGACGATATTGTAATTGATTGCTGCAATAAATACGGCATTGCAATGGCGTTTACGGGCATGAGGCTTTTCCACCACTGATAAGGAGTTTTTCAAATGAAGGTAATGGTTATAGGCGGCGGCGGGAGAGAGCACGCCATTATTAAAAAGCTTAAGGAAAGCAAAGAGATAACCAAGCTTTACGCGCTGCCGGGCAACGGCGGAATTGCCGAGGACGCGGTTTGCGTAAATATCGGCGCTACCGATATAGCGGCGCAGGTGAAATTTGCGATCGAGAATAAAATTGATTACGCTGTTGTAGCACCCGACGATCCGCTTTGTCTCGGCGCGGTGGACGAGCTTACAAAGGCGGGTATTCCTTGTTTCGGACCCGATAAAAAGGCGGCGATTATTGAGGGCAGCAAGGTTTTTTCAAAAAATCTTATGAAAAAATACGGCATACCCTCAGCCGCTTACGAGGTTTTCGATAACCCCGAAAGCGCGCTTGCATACCTTGAAACAGCGCCGCTGCCTGCTGTTATTAAGGCGGACGGTTTAGCGCTCGGTAAGGGTGTAATTATTGCCGAAACGCGGGAAGATGCAAAACGCGCCGTGCGCGATATTATGGAAGATAAGGTTTTCGGCAAAAGCGGCGAAAAAATTGTTATAGAAGAATTTTTAACAGGCCCCGAAGTTTCCGTGCTTTCATTTACGGACGGGGAAACGGTAGTTCCCATGGTTTCCTCAATGGACCACAAACGCGCGCTGGACGGGGATAAAGGGCTTAACACAGGCGGTATGGGAACAATTGCGCCGAACCCCTATTACACTCCGGCCATCGCTGCCGAGTGCATGGAGAAAATTTTCCTGCCCACCATCAAGGCCATGAACGCCGAGGGCTGCCCCTTCAAGGGCTGCCTCTACTTCGGCCTGATGCTCACCCCGGACGGCCCGAAGGTCATCGAGTACAACTGCCGCTTCGGCGACCCTGAGACCCAGGTGGTGCTGCCCCTGCTGGAAAGCGACCTGCTCAAGGTCATGACCGCCTGCACCGAAGGAACGCTGGCCGACACCGAGGTCAGGTTCTCCGACGGCGCTGCCGCCTGCGTCATCCTCGCTTCCGGCGGCTACCCGGTGGCCTACGAGAAGGGCAAGCCCATCACCGGTCTGGTAGACGGCCAGCTGCCCGATGAGCCGAACGTCACGGTCTACCACTCCGGCACGGCCATCA
>OHUD01000872.1_pt1 | contig 11814 bp, 10 predicted proteins | sample 1579021 | NCBI WGS metagenome assembly OHUD01 (sample SAMEA3879597, study PRJEB24766) | human gut metagenome | biome: human-associated habitat; feature: feces | place: USA | collected 1985/1987
TTCTGGTTCACAAGTTTAAGGCTCTCTTCACCAAGCATCCGTACAGCATGTATGAGCTGAAGATTTGCCGTGATTATCGCGACGGCAAAGTTACTAAAGAGGATCTGGATAAGTGCAGCACCTGCGATATGAACTGCGTGATCAACAACGGTCTGAGTGAAGCTTCTAAGGAGCAGCTGAAGCATAAGACCGGCGAGGAAATCGTGGATGCTGATATCGCAGCACAGCAGATGGAGAATAAATAAGGAAAACAATAACTATGATGATAACAGTTTTAACCCCTACCTTTAATCGGGGGGGGGCGATTACAAAGCCTCTGGAATTCACTGCAAAAGCAAACTGTAAAAGATTTTGAGTGGCTTGTAGTTGATGACGGAAGTACTGATGGTACGAAAGATTTAATTACTCAGTTACAAGAAAAAAGCGATTTTCCAATACGATATATCTATAAGAGTAATGGTGGAAAACACACTGCTTTAAATGTAGGAATACAGACCATTTGCAGCGAACTTATCTTTATAGTTGATTCGGATGACTGTGTGACAGATGATGCGGTTGAGTCAATACTGAAGATTCACAAGAAATACAGGTCACAGAATAATATCTGTGGATACGCGTTTCTTAGAGCATTCCCCGATGGTAAAGTCAATGGCAAGAAGTTTGATGTGGATGAAAAAATAGGTTCCTATATTGACGTGCGTGTAAACGGTGATGATACTGGCGCAGATAAAGCAGAGGTGTTCAAAACACATTGCTTAAAGGAGTTCCCTTTTCCCGAATATCCGAATGAGAAATTTCTTGGGGAAGATCTTGTTTGGGTTAGAATGGCTAGAAAATATGAGATGGTACATATTAATAAAGCCATTTACGTCGGAAATTATCTTGAAGATGGATTAACCAATAATCGGCGTAAGCATAATATTGCATCGCCGATAGGATGTATGCATCGAGCAGAGGAATTCATGGAGTCCGACTTAAAGACAAGATATAGAATCAAGGGTGGACTACAGTATATTGTATATGGGAGATTTGCGGGAGTCAAAGCTGTCGATTTGATTCGCAAATCAAGACATAAAGTTCTTGCAACAGTGTGCACACCGGGTGGATTGTTCTTGTATTCACGATGGAGTAAAGCACAGTAATTCGATTGATTAAGTGCCTAAATGTCTTCTGTCAGTAGATGATGGGAGATATTTAATGAAAGTACTTGTTATTAATCCGATTATGTATACATCGGAAACAAAAAATATAAAAAGAGCTGCATCAATAAAAGACACAATGATGTATGATTTTTGCTTGGCGTTCCATGAAATGGGTCATTCTGTAACGCTGGTTGGAGGAGAGCCGTTCAAATCGACAAAAAGCGAAACATATCCATTTGAGGTACTGTGGTGGAAGTGTAAGTGCCAAAAAGTCTGCATGCCGCACTGCTTGCCGTTTATGCCAGAGACGTATCAGTATGTAAAACAACATCGTACAGAATACGATTTGATTATTACAAGCGAAGTATTCTCGCTGAATTCGTTGATGGCATATCGAGCTGCACCGGACAAGACGATTATCTGGCATGAACTTGCAAAGCATAATGCCATTATGAAGAGAATTCCCTCAAAGATCTGGTATGGAGTTATAGCAAGACTCTTCATGCGAAACGCAAAGGTTGTTGCACGCTCAGTAGAGGCAAGGAACTTTGTGAAGAAATACTGCATGAACACGGATGTGAATGTAATCGATCATGGTGTCAACCTCGATAAGTTTAAAGCATCTACTGAGAAAGGTAATAGTTTCGTGGTGTGTTCGCAGCTGATTGAGCGAAAGAAAATCGATGGAATCCTTGAAAAGTTTGCCATGTATCTGAATCAGTACAATTCCACATGCCAGTTATGCATTATAGGCGAAGGGGAGTTGAAAGAAAAACTTCAGAGGATGGCACAGACTTTGGGAATTGCTCCGAATGTAATTTTCACAGGAAAGATGACACACGATGAACTACTCCCGATTTTGTCTAAGTCAAAGGCGTTGCTCGTTAATACGGTGAAAGACAACAATATGATTTCCATCGTAGAAGCGATTGCGGTTGGAACGCCTATTGTCACAACAGACGTTCCACTGAATTCTACCTATATCAAAGAATATCAACTTGGCATTGCGAAGAAACAGTGGGATGAATCCGATTTGAATGATGTGGTTTCTAACAGTGAAATGTATATTGAAAACTGCATGAAATACAGATACAAACTTTCTACAAAACAAAGGGTAGAACAGTTCTTGGAAGTTAAAAAATGATGTGATTATGGAGGATAAAATGTATTCAATAGCGTATGTTGTACCCTATTTCGGAAAGTTTCCAAAGGGGTTTCAATTCTGGCTGTTAAGCTGTAAGTGTAACCCATCGATTGACTGGCTGATTTTTACAGATGATAAAACACCTTATGATTACCCGGAAAATGTGAAGGTTACATATTGGACGTTCGATCAGATGAAGAAAAAGGCTCAGGCAATTTATGATTTCCAGATTTTCCTGGAGCGCCCGTATAAGCTCTGCGATTTCAAGCCGGCGTATGGTGAGATTTTTGCAGACGAGCTGAAAGACTATGATTTCTGGGGACATTGTGATATAGATCTGGTTTGGGGTAATATCCGCAAATTTTATACGGATGAAGTTCTCGGTCAATATGAAAAAGTTGGCTTTAATGGACACTCCAATCTCTATAAGAATACACCTGAGGTGTGTGCTCGCTATAGAACACATATTGAAGGAAAGATGTACTATCGAGATGTCTATTCAGTCGATAAAGGCTTTGCATTCGATGAGCCGGGTATGGATGACATCTACGAGGCACTTCAAATTCCAGTCTATAAAAAAATTGATTTCGCCAACCTGCTGAAATATGATTATGGCTTCTTCCTTGACTGGGGTAAGGAAGAGGATGCGTACAAAAATGAACATCAGGTCTTTACATGGCACAATGGAACTCTTCTTCGCCATTATTTGGATCATGGCAAAATAAAGGATGAAGAGTATATGTACCTGCACTACTGGTGCCGCCCGACAACTTTTGCAATTAAAGAGTACGATGAACAAAAAGATTATCTGATTTATGCAGATACTACAACGGATAAGCCGTTTGAGCTGACTCCTGGCTTGATTCTGAAAAGAAGCCGCCGCAGTAAAGTGAAATACTATGCGAAGGTACTGTGGTTTAATAGGAAGAAAATCACTTGGGAAAGAATTGTATTCAATGTAAAGGGAATGTTGAACTATAAGAAGTAAGGAGGTAGCGATAGGTGGGACTTTATAAAGTATATGATAAATTTCGCCGTTATTGGCGGCAGATTCACATGCTGACGATCCGTGATGGATGGAAGAAGATGGCCTACATAAAAAAGCACGGAATGTTTGGTGCAGTGGGTGAAAATTGCTATTTCCAGTCGAATATACTGCCCGCAGAACCGTTTCTGGTCTATCTTCATGACAATGTGGCAATTTCGGCAGGCGTAAGAATTGTAACTCATAGTGCGCTGAATACGGTGTTTAATCATGAAGAAAAAACAGATCAGTATCTTTGCCGCTTCGGAAAAGTTGAAATTGGAAATAATGTGTATGTAGGTGCGGATGCAATTATCAATTATGGAGTTACAATCGGGGATAATTGTATCGTGGCTGCAGGAGCAATCGTTACGAAGGATGTTCCGTCGGGCAGTATTGTTGGAGGCGTTCCGGCACGGGTAATTGGAACTTATGAAAGTGCAAAAGAAAAAGCAAGGGCATTTTCAGCACCTTTCTTAGAAAAAGGACTGCGGGAACCCTGTACAGTCGAGGAAATGCTTCATGTCCAGTAATAAAACAACCTTAAAATGCAAACCCAAAAGATATCTTTGGGTTGATAATTTGAAAATGTTTGCCTGTTTGCTTGTTGTTATAGGGCATCTCTATATGTCGATGATGGCAGGCGGCTGGATAAGCGAGAACAATATCTTATATTGCTGGCCGATCCAAACAGTATATACATTTCATGTGCCTCTTTTTTTTGTTTGTAGTGGTTTTCTATATCAGGCTACTGCTCCGAACGAATGGAATGTAAAAAAACACATAGGGAATATTAAGAAAAAAGCCCTCGCATTGGGTGTTCCGTATGTAACGTTTTCAACTATTACACTTTTACTAAAGAATGTATTTGCCACGGATGTAAACAACGCCGCACCACCTTTTTTGAAAACGCTTCTTATAGAACCAATCGCACCATACTGGTATTTATATACGCTGTTCTTACTGTTTTGTCTGATTCCTCCGGTGATAGGAAAAGAAAAAAGAAAACCGCTTGTCAGCATGGTTGTCATAGCGTGCTTCATAAAGATCATCTATGTGGGGTGGCTTGCAGATAAGGCTATCCCGGATTTGGTTGCAAAAGTAATGGCAAGTGCTGTTTGGTTTTGCATAGGAATGCTGATTACAGCGACTCCATTCAAAAAAAGTAAACTGGCTGATGGGATAGCTGCTGGGATGGTGATATTGGCATGCATCCTTTCTTACTTTGTCTATAGTACACCGACCGATAATGCAAAAGCTCAATTTATCTTCGCCAGTATTTTTGTGCTTGTGATTACATACTTTTTTCAAAGCAAAGAGCAGTATAAAACAGATGGATTGGTTAATCATAGCGTAAAGTATTTTATGCCCGTATATGTATTACATACAATTGTGGCGGCGGGCGTTCGAACCGTGTTGTTGAAAATCGGCATCTCTTCAGGAGTTCTCCACTTTATGATTGGCTTTAGTGTAAGTGTTTTTGTGCCAGTAGTAATTTATATGATTGCCGAAAAACAGTGGTGGTTATTATTCTGGTTTGAACCGATAAAGGCAATGAAACTAAGGAACCAGAAAAAAAACAAGGGTGGAATATAATGAAGATAAAACAATTGATAAAAAAGAGTATAAGCCAAAAAACATTGTTTACAGATGTTTTTGGATATTCGCTGACAAAGACTGGATTCGCAGATAAATACCTGGCGGGTCAGCTGACAATGTATAAATCCTATTCGTGGCTTAAAAAACGTTTTGAAAATGATCTGAAACAAATCGAGGTTGAGTTTCCAAAAGAACAGAATTGTGACGTGGCGGAGAAACAAGTTTGGATCTGTTGGCTGCAGGGAATGGAGAACGCACCTCAAATTGTTCGGGATTGCTATGCATCTGTCTGTTGCTGGATGAAAGACTGGAAGATAACGGTTATTACTGCAGACAATATGAACGAATATGTGCAATTCCCTGATTATATTGTTAGAAAATGGAAAGAGGGAATAATTAGCAATACACATCTATCTGACCTTTTGAGACTTGAATTGCTTATTCACTATGGTGGACTGTGGATTGATAGTACAACGTATATGACAGGCGCTATTCCATCCTATATTGCCGATTCCAATTTCTTTGTATATAGAAATGGTTGGATGAATATGGAAATGATCAATATGGGTAGCTGGCTAATGTTCAGTAAGTACACAAATAATAAAATGCTTCTTGAAACACAAAGCTTACTGTATGCGTATTGGAAAAAATACAATTATATAAAGAACTACTTTTTAATGCATATATTTTTCCGTATGGTATCAGATATGAATTCTGAATTATGGGAACAGGTTCCGGCGATTAATCACATGGATTCTCATTTACTGATGCAGGAACTGCCAAAGCATTATGATGAAAATCGTTGCCAACAAATTATGCAGCTGACACCGATTCACAAGCTGACATATAAGGTGGAAACATCAAAGGGGGCAACTGCCGAGAAGCTGGGAGTGTTGTTCCAAAATAGGAGAGAACAGTATGATTCAATACAATGACCGTGGCAAAGTAAGGATAAAAGATTTGATTTGGTATATTATCATTGCGTTTCCATTGACTTCAACGATAAAAGTATATGTTGGACCTTTAAACTTGATTCTGACAATTTTACTGTTTGGTCTTTTTTTCTACAATTATTATAGAACACAGATGTTCAAAAGCGAGTTGTTGCTTTGCTTTTATGCAGTGCTTGGCGTTTTGATGAATGTTGCAATCAATGGCTTTCATTTTTTCAGTACGAACATGGTTTTTTACTTTCCGTTTTTGATTTTATATTTTCTTTTTTTTATAAACCATCAAGACGATTCTATAGCGTTTATGAAAAATCATAAGCAGTATGTAGACAGCGTTATAGGGTTATGGGTAATGGCAGTGCTGATTTCATTGCCGTTGTCAAGCAGTTATGTGTATGAGGGAGAAACAAGAGGATTTGTTTCCTTTGCGGGAACAACGTTCCTGCTCTGTCCAATTGCGATTTTTGTATTTGCGCTTCTTGCGGTTCAATATAATCTTTGGCATAGGAAGAGATATGTAATTGCCATGTTTGTACCTTCGCTGTGTATCATGCTTGGTACGACAAGAACATATCTGGGTGTTTTGGCGTGCGCGTGGATGCTGTTTCTCTATACGCAAATCAAAAACAAAAAGATGTACTTTGCAGTAATTACGATAGCAGCAGTGGTTCTGGTTGGAATTGTGCTACTGTCTCCGATAAAGGAAAAATTTATATCTGCATCAAGCAGAACAGAAATTGGCATTGATCCGCTGGCTGCATTCACTAGCGGAAGATCTACTTTCTGGACATACGATATTTTAACTATGATCAAAAACAATCCGATTCGGATTCTATTTGGAAATGGAGTCAACTATTTGTTCAAGATTAACTATGCTCATTTTGGAAATCCATTGTGGGCACATAACGATTTTATTCAAATTTTTAGCGACTATGGTTTATTTGGCCTATTGGTGTACTTGGGAATGTTTATAACATTGTTCAAGAAGACATTCAACGGAATTAAAATATCGAAGATGGCGATGATGATGTTGGTTGCAATATGGGCATTTAACGCCTTCTTTAATATGTTTTATACCTATTTTTGCGCAACACTTTCTTATCCGTTCTATTGTATGATTATTAAAATTGATGCAATTAAACGGGGGGGGTAATCCTAAGCAGATGGATTAAGAAAAAACTTGCTGGACTGAAGCGCGAAACAGCTTGTGCTATGCACACTCAATTTTGCAACTATATGAGATTTGCAGGATGTGAGGTGGCGGTATGAGTTGGAAGGTGAAAGTTGGACAAAGAGTATATCATTCACATACTGTGATTTGCATCTTGGTTCTTGCAATCCAGATTTATTTTGAAATGCGAGGTGGCAGAACCTATTTCGATGAAGGACTAGCACTTGTTTGCATGTTCTATGTTATAATACTTCTTTTAAAGAGAAGATTGGACTTATCAGACCAAATATCGGTATTCCTTTTGATTGTGGTAATTGCTATTGGCTTACTTTCAAACGCGATGAGTGGATTGGCATATTCATGGTTCTCGGTTTTTGTGGATGTCATTTCAGAAACAAAGTTTTTGTGGACGATTTTTGCATTTAAATATTATATTACATCAGACGTATATAGCGATATGTCCAGAGCGCTGCGCCCACTCGCAAAATTGTTCTGCTACCTCGCAGGCTTATTTGCGATTATATCCCAGTTTGTGAATCTCGGAATGACTGAAAACGAAAGATATGGAATCAAATCCTATAATTTTGTTTTTCCGATGAGCTTTCAATTTCTTGCAGTTGCATTGGTTGCAATTGCTGTGCTTTCAATTTCAAAGGACAAATACAACAATCGTTTGCCGTATGCAGCCGTGTGCGTTGGACTGATCCTAGCGACAAAAAGTTCTCCGTTGCTGTTTTCGGTAATGTTTATATTCCTTTTGATTTATTTTCAAAAGAGAGCACAGCTTAAAACAAGAACAGTAGTGTTTATGGCTGTGATTGTTTTGCTTTTGGGAACCTTCCAGATTCAAACTTATCTGATGAATGTAAATGCACCTAGATATTTGTTCTTCTACTACGGAGGAAAAACAGCAAATACATATTTCCCATTGGGTTCCGGGTTTGCCACATTTGGTTCGGATCAGGCAGCTAGAAATTATTCGAGATTATATTATCAATATGGTTTTAACAGCTTATTCGGAATGAATAGCAAGGATGGATCTTTCTTGAGTGACACGTTCTGGCCGATGGCAATTGGACAGTTCGGATGGATTGGTTCGATTTTGTATATATTGATTTATGTGCGAATCTTCTTCTCGTTCAAGTGGATGAATTTGAATTCGGAGCAAAAAGCACTTTTATATGCTGGTTACATGCAGTATATAATTCATGCCGTTGGCTCTGCAATTCTTTCTGCTCCTGCAGGTATGATTGGTGCAATAGCATTGGCAGCTGTTATGAAGCCTGCTAATGAAATAGAAACAATAGAATAGAGTAAAAATATCGTACAGGAAGATTATGGAAAAATATAAATACCTCTTAAAAAATGTTGGCATAATGACATTGGCCAGTTTTGGAACCAAAATATTATCATTTCTAATGGTTCCGCTATATACAAATATTTTATCAACAGAAGCATATGGAACATATGATATCTATCAAACCACGCTCTTTTTGATTGTTCCAGTTTTGTCATTGAATATTGCAGATGGAATTATGCGCTTCTCACTGGATGAAACCTATGATAAGCGTGAAGTCTTTATGGTTGGTGTCAGACGGTATATTGCCGCATGTGTTCTGTGCATCTTACTGGTGGGTGTTAATCAGTGCTTTTCTATAATAAAAACCTTGACATTGTACCCACAGTTCTTTGTTTTATATTTTGTTACAAGCCTGATGTCGGATGTTTTTAATAATTATGCGCGCGGAATCGAAAAGGTATCAGATGTTGCCATTGGAGGCATTATCGGTTCGGTATCGATGCTTACATTAAATGTTCTTTTTTTGTTGGTATTTAAGTGGGGGCTTGTTGGATATTTTGTTGCCAATTGTTTGTCATTTGCAAGCACAGACTTGTATTTGCTAATTAAGCTGAAAATTTGGAAGGTTATTAGTTGGAAACCGGAAAATCGGTCCTTGAAAAAAGAAATGGTTGCCTACAGTGTACCAATGGGACTTGGCAATATCGGATGGTGGATTAATAATGTCTCTGATCGCTATATCGTAACGTGGATTTGTGGCCTTGCTGCCAATGGAGTGTATTCAGTGGCATATAAAATCCCATCGCTTCTTTCGATGTTTCAGCAGATATTTAATCAGGCATGGACAATATCAGCTGTAAAGGAATACGATCAGGACAGCAGTGAGTTTTATAGCACAATCTATAAGGCGTACAACATGTGTATGGTGATTACATGTGCAGGCTTGATTCTATTTGATAAGGTTATCGCTAAGATCCTTTTCGGAGCAGACTTTTATGAAGCATGGAAGTATGCTCCTTTCCTGATGATTTCAGTAGTATTTGGTGCACTGGCTCAGCTTTTAGGAGGAATTTTCTCAGCTGCAAAAGAATCGAAGGCATTTGGAAATACAATTTTGATTGGTGCAGCAGCCAACACGGTTATGAATGTAGCTTTTGTATATGCTTGCGGACCTTTAGGGGCTGCCATTGCAACATCATTGTCGTATATGCTGATTTGGGTATTGAGACTCTATAAAGTAACCCGTCAGATGAAACTAGATATCAGCCTGATTAGAGATGCTTTGAGTTATGTGTTGCTGTATCTACAAGCTACACTCCTAGTGTTTTATAGCTATAACTGGAGTGGGTACCTGATTCAAATCGGTTTTGTAGTTGCTGTCTTTGTGTTATATTTTAAAGAATTAACAGGAGTTGCGAGGAAAGTGCTGTCACGTGTGAAGAGTAGATAATAAAAATGGCGTTTGGTAGAGAGGAAAGTATGAAGAAAGAACGAAATTCAAGCATTGAAATGCTTAGAATCCTGGCGATGCTAGGAATTGTAATCATGCATACGAATGGGGCGGTAATGGAGCATGGTTCAGGAACTGGATTTGCTTGGACACAGATTGAAAATGGTATCTTTAATGCCGGAGTTTCGATTTTTGTTTTAATATCAGGATATTTCGGAATACGACGAAGCACTCAAAAGTTGATTGAGTTGGAATCGACAGTGATTCTTTATGCGGTTTTAAGCGCATTAGTGGGATGCTACTTTGGCAAAGCGTCTATATTAAGCATAATCAAAGCTTTTATTCCTGTTTCAACGAATTGCTATTGGTTTATTTCTTGCTACATATTATTGATGATCTTCTCCCCATATATCAATAGGGCGATTGATTCGATGAGTGAATTGCAACATAGACAACTACTGTTGCTTATGTCGGCTGTGTTTCTTGTTGCACCTACTGTAATTTATTACAGTGTTCTGGGGGGGGGCAAGAATGTTATAAATATGCTTCTTTTGTATTTTCTGGGGTCATATATTAGAAAATACAGTTTGGACGAACGGTTTGATAAGAAATCTCTTTTAAAGATCCTGATAGCAACGACGGCATTAAATGTTCTTTTGAATTCTTTGATCAGCATTGCTACAGGAGGAAAGCCACATATTCCTTTTGCAAGGGACTGTAGTGTTTTTATTGTAATAGAAGCAGCGGCTCTGATGATGTTCTTTATGAAGGTTGAGTTCCATTCGGATTTCATTAATAGAGTTGCAAAACATGTGTTTGCAGTGTATCTTTTTGAAGGTGCATTACGGCAAATTGTGCAAAATATTGTTTTTGACTATAGCATGTATGAAGGAGAATGGTACTGGCCCTTAGTAAATATTGCTGTTGCATTAATCGCAATGGTTGGTTGTATGTCAATCGACGTACTAGCACAATGGATGTTGAAACCTTTTAGAAAAGCTGCGTTGAAAATGCTAGGTGATATAATTAATATTAGTCAAAAGATCTTCATTTGTTACTAGCGTGTGGCACTCGCAAAAAGTATTTCAAGTGATAACGAGTCAGATTGAATGCTTAGACTAAAGAGAATAAACAGAATTTTGAAACCTCGAAAGGAGAGTAAACAAAATGAACACAACATTACTTATCATGGCAGCCGGTATCGGTAGCCGTTTCGGAACGGGAATTAAACAGCTGGAACCGGTGGATGCTTCTAACCATATCATCATGGATTACTCGATTCATGATGCAATCGAGGCTGGCTTCAATCATGTGGTGTTTATCATCCGCAAGGATATCGAGAAGGAGTTCAAAGAAGTCATCGGAGACCGCATTGCCTCTATTTGCGCTTCTCATGGTGTAACTGTGGACTACGCTTTCCAGGATATCAACGACATCCCGGGAGCTTTGCCAGAAGGCCGGACAAAGCCATGGGGGACTGGACAGGCCGTCCTTGCAGCGAAAAATGTGATTGATACTCCGTTCATTGTCATCAATGCAGATGACTACTATGGTAAAGAAGGCTTCAAGGCTGTTCATGAGTATTTGGTGAATGGTGGCAAGTCCTGCATGGCAGGCTTTGTGCTGAAGAACACGCTGTCTGATAATGGCGGTGTGACCCGTGGCATCTGCAAGATGGATGAGCAGAATAATCTGACTGAGGTTGTAGAGACCAAGAATATTGTAAAAACTGCAACTGGGGCAGAAGCAGACGGCGTGTCTGTGGATGTGAATTCTCTGGTATCCATGAATATGTGGGGCTTGACTCCTGATTTTCTGGATGTGCTGGAAAATGGTTTCAAGGAGTTTTTCGAGAAAGAAGTACCGAGCAATCCTCAGAAAGCCGAGTATCTGATCCCAATCTTCATCGGTGAACTGCTGGAGCAGGGCAAGATGTCTGTGAAGGTTCTGAAGACCAACGATACCTGGTACGGCATGACCTACCATGAGGATGTTGCAGCAGTAAAGGACAGCTTTAAGAAAATGTTAGAAAAA
>OHUD01000875.1_pt1 | contig 11792 bp, 12 predicted proteins | sample 1579021 | NCBI WGS metagenome assembly OHUD01 (sample SAMEA3879597, study PRJEB24766) | human gut metagenome | biome: human-associated habitat; feature: feces | place: USA | collected 1985/1987
TGAAAGCGGTGCGGATGAGCTGCGACAGCGTGTCCGGCACATCCTCATACAGCATTTTCACGGCTTCAAAATCACCGCTGCGGACAAGCCCTCTCGCTTCGGCAAGGTCGGACAGATGGTTCTGGGGCAGGTTCTGCATTTGAATGAGCCTGCCTGCCCATCGCCCGGTACGGTTGGCACCGTAAAACTGAAACATCCCTCTGGCTCTGCCGTCCGAACACACAGCGTTTTGCATTGCCTGGTATTTCTTGACCGAGGATTTGGCAAGCTGCTGACGGAGAATAAGGGCATCAGCGAGTTCCGGCGGCGCGGTCTTCAACATTTCGTTTACTGCCTTTTTGCCGAGGGTATCCGTTTCCAGACCATTGTCGGCAAGCCACGACCGCATCTGTGTTACCGAGTTGGGGTTTTCCAGTTCGGTGATGCGGCGCATATCGTCCATTAGCTCCTGCCTTGAGGCGGCATCCATACGGATGGCTGTATCTACAAGAGGAATATCCAGACGGACCCCGCGGTCATTGATTTCCTGATCGATGTGGTATTCGTCCCACACGAACTCCGGCACGGGGAACTTCGTGAGCTTCTGCTGTATGCCCATCTCCGTCTCAACGTCACGAAGGTTGTAGGATTTGAAGAGCGACCATTTCTCCGGGGCATCCTCCGGGCGGTTGCGAGTTCTGCCGCCGTTGCTCTTGGTCGGAGCGCACGGAGAGCAGAAATACTTGATGAGTTCCTTGCCTTCGGTCAGCTTCTGCTTGTCGAGGTTCAGAACCGTGCCGACACCTTGCAGCGAAAGCGGCAATCCCATGTACGCCGCCCACACCATCGTGCATCGCCAGGAAGACGGGTCGAGGTATTCGCCCGTAGGCATTCCGAGATGCCGGGAAAGACAGACCCTCTCAAAGTTGGCGTTGAAGGCAAACTTCAGCACGTTCTAATCGGTAAGCGAGGCGGCAATGTCTGCCGGTATTTTTTCGCCGAGTGCCAGATCGACCACATGGACTTCGCCGCCGTCAACGGCATAACCGAAGAGCAAAACCTCAAAGTCAAGGTCTTCCGTGTATTTGTAGACACCGCACTTGCCGAGGTCGGTGCCGCTGTATGTTTCGATATCAATACTTATGGTTTTCAAGAGTTGTCACCTCGCATAGCCGTAAAGGGCGGCAGGATCGCTCCCACCGCCCACGGCGGTTGATTACTTAAATTCCTTCATGCGCATCTCGTGGTATTCGAGGTCGCGCTTTTCGCGTTCTTCTTCACGCTTCGCCCTGCGGCGATTATCGAAGATGTCGGCGATGGAGTGGATCAGGAAGGTCACTCCGAGAAGAGCGTAGATGGACAGGAGTCCGATACAGAGGATGGTGGTAATGGTTTCAGTCATGATTCAGCCCTCCTTATGCCAGAAAATCGTCATCGTCATCGGTGTCGAAATCGGATTCAGCCGAAGCCTTACCGCCGAGGGGTTCACCGTCACGAATCTTCTGAAGGTTGTTCAGACCGCAGGCAATACCGCGATTGCCGTTGCTGTTGAAAGCGTAGAAGTTGATGGAGGCTCTGCCGTACACGCCGGAGTAGACCTCGCTGCGGACGAGGATGGGATTGCGGTCAGCGTCCACGATGCCGGGAGCGGTGGTGGAGTTGGCATTCACGAAGTAACATCCTGCGTAGGCGGGATCATCGGGGCGTTCGGTATCGCCGTCACGCAGAGGGTTCTTGATGACAGAGAGAGCCGGGACGGACTTGCCGTTGCCCTTGAGCTTCGCTTCGCCCTCGTGGTAGGCGGCTTCAATGGCAGCCTTGATCTTCTGGACGGTGACGGTATCGCTTTTGGGGATGATGAGGCTGACGGAGAACTTGGGAGCGCCGCCGTTGATTGACTTTGCTTCCCAGACGTTTGCGTAAGACCAGCGGGTGTCTTTGCCGGTGATGACCTTCATGGGGTTGTTGACTTTGGTAGTGTTGTTAGACATAATCGTTTACTCCTTTAATTTTCAAAATCTGATGCCGCTGTGTTCATAGCCGGACGCTTGTCGGACATCGGAACGAGCGTGGGCTTTCCCTGGGGCTTCGTGATGAAGCGGCCGAGGATTTCGTCAAACTTGGCTTTGCCAAGCGTTTTCTGCATCTCGGTAATGCCGAGCAGTTTCTGTTCATAGGGGTCGTGACCGGCGGCAATGACCGCAGCGGCTACAAGCCTTTCATCGGTGTACTTGCGGTTGGAGCGTCCCTCGACAACCTTCCATCCGTTCCACGCCTTACCGCTGATGGCGGCTTGCAGGGCGTATTCCTTGATGTCGTTTGCCCAGGAGACGAGGTCATCAACCTTGGCGAGAACCTCTTCGACATCCTCATCGGTGAGGAGCGGAGGCTCGGCGAAGTCGTAGGCGGCAAGCGCGAGGTTCGCTTTTGCACGTTCCCGGCAGTCCGCTTTCGCCTTGCAGAACTGACACCACTCGCCGCAATGGAACTCACCCTCACCGCTGAAAGCGAGAGCGGCGGTCGGCTTCAGAACGGTCTCTGCCCATTCGAGAAGCTCGGCGGTCGAAACGGTATAGGTGCTGACGTTGGAGCGGCGCGGTTGGTAGATGGTCATTGTGACCGTGTCAATGTCGTAGAGGGCATCGAAGATTTCCAAAGCACCGAGAGCATACAGCATCATCTGCGGATTGTGGTCTGCGGAGACCTCCACACCCTTGCCGTGCTTGTAGTCCACAATGTTGAGGGTGCCGTCAGCGATGAGGACGCAGTCCCCGGTGCCGAATCCGCTCTCGACATATTTGGAATAGTCGAGCCGCTGCTCGATCAGCACGATGGGGTCGGTCGTGACCTTCTTCGCTTCGGCGAGGAGTTCAAGCACATAGGCGGCATAGCCGCTGGCACATTCCTCCATCTCCTCGTTGTACCAGGTGAGGTTTTCGGTGGGGTCTTCGGACGGAATGCCCAGAGCCGTCTTGAGCTTGTGTTCGCACAGGCTGTGGGCATCCGTTCCCTCGGCGGCGAAGTCGCTGCCCTTGTCCTCGTAGTTCTCACCGAGCCTTGCGGACGGAGGGCAGTTCAGCCACCTGTGGGAAGAGGACGCGGAAAGCAGAGCGTGATTACCCATTTTCGAGTCCCTCCGCATCCTTGATGAGGGCGGCGTACTCCAAAGGGTCAATGCCGGAGAGCGTTGCCGCGCCGTGCTGACGGAGCAGTTCCTTTACCTGGGCGGTGAAGCCACGGCTGGACATCTCTGCGAGGATCGCACGGACGTCTTCTTTGGTGGGAACCGGCTCGGTCGGTTTTGCCGGAGCTTCGGCGGTCTCGCCGCTGAACATCTCCGAAAGGGTGTCAGCCGCATCGTTAATAGCGACAGCCGCAGTTCGCAGGTCTCTGATCGCGGCATCCAGTTCGCTCATTTTTGACATCTTTGTGCGCTCCTTCCTTGATTTGCTTTTCTCTCACCGCCTGGGTGACTTTCTTTGCCAGTGTTGCCGACACGATGATGAAGTCGAGCAGAACGTCAACGAGTTCTTCTTCCGGCTTCAGAGCATCTCTCTTTGCTTCGTTCATTCGTTTTCACCTCCCGAAGGAGCGGTATCGTTTTGCTCCTTACACTCTCCCATGAACATGAGGAGTGCATTTCGGAAAAAATCCGGGAAACTTTTTTCAAAAAATATCCGGGAATTCTTTTTCGAGGACGGCTTTGACCTTTTTTAATCTGTAGGCATAGGTCTTTCTGCCGATCCCAATGCGTTCGCCGATGGCATCCTCGGTTAAGCCCTCAAGTCGCAGCTCGCCGATTTTGATTGCCTCCGGCATCAGGTCCGTAAGCCGAGCGTACAGAGCTTTCATTTCGGAAGCCTCGATGATGATGTCTTCGAGCAACGGCGAATCGTCCGGGATTTCATCCACCCAGGCAGTTTCGTTTCCTTCGTCATCGGTTTCGGTGTAATCGAGGGAACGCGTATCGCCCATGCGGTGGAAGGGGCAAGTCAGACAGTCCATATCGCAGGTGAGCCGCTTGCTTGCGGGACACACGCAGCGACCGTGCCTCTGCTGACGGATTCGGTAGATATTGATGTCGTGGTAGTAGGCATCGAATTCTTCCTTGTTGACAGGGATGCTCTCTTTCGTGGAGCGGATGTAGATGGTGTACTGCTTGTCTTTCTTTGACATAAAAAAGTCCTCCGATTTTCGATTTCTCGAAACGGATGACTCCGGGTTCGGCTGCAAAAAGGGTGCAGAAAACTAACCACAGCCCGACAGAGATGTTCTCCGTTTCGGTCTGCGGCAACCCGCTCAAAAGGCAGCCGTCATTATTAACTTGTCCGCCGTGAGCCGTTGAGCCATCAGTGATCAAGTGATGCAGAATCCGGTGGTGAGCAGTTTATCGCCTTACTCAGGGCGGTTGGCCTTAGCCAAGGTCAGCTTCAATGGCATATATTTCGTTGAAAACTTCGGGCAGATCGCTCGGGTTTAAGTCTTCAATGCCATGAGCGCCGTATCTTTCAAACACAGATTTGACTACACTGCTGTCGAGCTTAGCGCCTATTGCAGAAGCGGACTGTTCGATGCTTGCTATGTAGTCAGCATTACTTACATTTGACATCATTTGCCTCCTATGTCCGGCTCCTATCCAGCAGGAGGCCGTGATATTTCGTCAGACTCACTGGATTGCCACGGATCAAATGGCTTTTGCCTAACGGTGCATTCAGAGAGAAATCTAAGCGAAAGCACAAATATTCACCTAAGGGCATTGATTTCTGCGTGGTAACGTGGTATAATAAGACATCAATGTAATGCTGGCTTGGTTTGGCTGAGTTCTCTCTGAACTACAATCAAATTTTAACGGATCACGACCCAAAAGTATTTGCCACCGCTTTGCCACTGTTTTGCCAGCGTTTTTCCGTGGTATGTGAAAGGAGAAGCAAGAAGATGAATGAATTGAATATATCTTCATATATCCGAATCATGCAGCCGGGATTTAAAACACACGATAAGCAGGAGGCGGCGGGCGTATTTCTTCTTAGTTCTATCAACGATCAGGAATATGTCTCTAATAACGGGTATTGGACGAGCAACCTTAGCTCCAAAAAAATTAGCCGTCTTGTGAGTCAGGATGACCCCGTCCCCGATGGACTCCGGCAAGCATCCATGGAGCAAGCGGTTATTGATGCCACTGTTGCGTACTTCAAAAAAGAAGTGATGCCGGATCTGAATCCACATCTGAAGGATGACACGATTGACAAAATGGTCAAGCTGATAAGCATAGATACGACCATACCTGAAAGCAAAAAGAAAAGCCTCATGGCATTCCATGAGACTGGTGATGATGCTACATTTCTTGCAGAAGTATTTTTATATGCCCTCAACAGGCCAAACAAGAAGCAGAGCAATACTGTTGAATATCAGGATGCTCCTTTGCTTGCCGAAGCAAACTACGAGTGTCCGCTTTGCCACAAAAAGTTGGTAGACTCTATAAAGGGGCAAGCAGTAAAAAAATATAGGATTACACAGGTTTTTCCCGCAGGGCTAAAAGAAGAGACAGCAGCAGAATTTGCTGCCGTCTATCCCATTCCGATAAAGCTTGATGCGCCGGAGAATCTTATCGCCCTTGACGAGGATTGTGCAGAGAGATACCTTCTGAGCCCTACTGCCGAAGAGTACGGCAAACTACATGAAATTAAAACACAGCTTACAAAGAATTATGCGGCGAAACTGTCCGTAAACGATGTGCAGCTTGAAGATGATATCCGAACTATACTCAGTGCCCTGGGCACCATAAAAAACGCATCGGAACTTGTCGAACTTGAGTATGAGGCTTTGCGCATAGATGAGAAGTTTGATGCTGAAAACTTCATCTTAAAAAATGAGACACAGATGCAGGTGGTAACTTATTACCGATACATAGAGAAGGTTTTCTCAAATTCAAATGCTGATTTTGACATGATAGCGTCCGAAATTAAAGTTAGTTCCATGAAACTGGAAAAAGCCGGTTTGTCACAACAAGATGTAATTAGGCAGCTATCAGAGTGGATACGAAACAAGGCTTGGCTTGGAACGGAAAGCCTCTTGGCTTGCAACATCGTTGTATCCTTTTTTATACAGAATTGCGAGGTGTTTCATAAATGAAAATGCCGAATAAGGTGACGCCATACAAAGAAAGCAGCATCGCAAAATTCCCGGTAATTCTTGAACTTCTCGAAAAGAAGAATATGACACCATCAGAACTGTTTTCCAAGGTGAGGAAGAATAAGATCCAGAGCATCGACGAGTTTGTAGAGATTATAGATTGTCTCTATGCCATGCATAAAATAGAAATCGACGGGGAGGTGCTTCACTATGTTGGTTGAAGTAAGGTGCGATAAATTTGTCAGCAACGGCAAAACCAGAGAACCGATCCGTTTTCATGCCGGACTTAACGCTGTTCTCGGAGATGACAACGGCTCAAACTCCATCGGAAAATCCACTTTTCTCATGATTCTGGACTTCGTATTTGGTGGTTCCGACTATGTCAAAAAATGCGTTGATGTTCAGGAGAATGTCAAGGAACATACTATTTGTTTTGCCTTCAGCTTTGATGGACAGACGTACTACTTTTCAAGAAATACGGTCGACTATAACAATGTCGTGAAATGTGATGCTGAATATCAAGCATTGCCGGATGAAGATCCGCTATCACTCCAGCAGTATGGAGAATTTCTCTGCGAACATTATGCCTTGTCAGCAGAGGGAATAACTTGGCGTGGAGCAATCGCAAGGTTTATTCGAGTTTATAAAAGAGACACTTTGGATGAAGAGCGCCCTTTGCGCTCCTCCAAAGACGAGAAGACGGCCGACGCTATCAAAGGATATATGCGCCTATTTGACAGATACTCATCTGTCGAAGCACAGATAAAGCAGGCCGCTGTGGCTGAAGATGAAAAAGAAGCTTTTCGTAAGTCTACGCAGGAATACAATCATATCCGTGCCGCAAAAAATGATAAGGAAAAAGAGGCAAACGAAGCCAGGATCACCGAACTTGAACAGCAGGAACGAATTCTGATTGATGACAATAATCGTGGGCTTCTTGACCTTGATAGTATGACTGCACAGAGACTCTCGGAGCTGAATGAAGCTCTTATAAATTACCGAAGACAGAGGGCGTTGATTCAAACACAGCTGAATTCCGTGCGTCGTGACATGACTGGCGAAAGACGTAGCTTCAAGAAAACATTTACCGATTTGGAGCGTTTCTTCCCCAATGAGGAATTTCACACATTGGAAGAGATAGAGAGTTTTCACCAGAAGTTGACTAAAATCCTAACACAGGAATTCACAGAAACAGAGAGAAGTCTCGCCACTACCTATGTGTTGCTGGGCAACGAAATAGCCGCAATTAAGGAGCAGATCACTGAGATCAAAAATGTTCCGAATGTCTCGCAGGCGATCCTGCGGGAATATGCGCAGATCACCACTGAACTGATCAACTTGAGAAAGGCAAATGAAAACTATGATGAACTGCAGCGTTTGAAGCGGGTTGCTGCCGATTACGCCGCAACAAGGGATACTATAATAGCTGACGAACTTCTCGCTATTGAAAGTACTGTTAATCAGGAGATGGGCAACATAACCCTGGAGATTTTAGGCGATGCAACTCATATGCCGCCTGTCCTCAGGCTTGAAAAGCTGAACAAGTACGCATTCAACACACCAAACGACGGAGGTACCGGAGCGCAGTACCGCGGTCTCATTACCTTTGACCTTGCCAACATGGCCGTTGCCCCCGTTCCGTTTGTGGTTCACGATTCTGTGCTGCTTAAGAACATAGAGAGAGCGGTATTCTCTGCTATTATTAGGGTGTACCACAATCAAAAGGATCAGAACAAACAGGTGTTTATGGCGTATGATACCCTTGATGCTTATGATGAGGAGACCCGTAAATTGGTGGAAGAAAATGCCGTGCTGCAATTATCTCCAGGAGGCAATGAGCTTTTCGGATGGGCATGGAACAAGGAGAAACAAGATGAAACAGAGCAAGCGTAAAAAAGAATTTAAGTCCGAATTTTCTTATAACCGACTTTGGAAAATGCTGATTGACCGCAACATGAAAAAAGGAGAGCTGCAAGAAATAAGCGATGTTTCCGCTGCTTCGATTGCAAAAATGGGTCGTTGTGAAAATGTCACAACAGATGTCCTGCTCCGGATTTGTGAAGCCCTTGATTGCAATATCGAAGACATTATGGAGCGAATTCCCCTCCAACAGGATAAAGAGAAGAATGCATAAAAGGAGGGGGGTTCTCCTGTGGAAAAACTAATTGATATCAGCAGCTACCCGGTCGTGCAAGTGCTGGATGTGCTGCTTCAAGATAAAACGACAAAAAAGAATATCATATGGGCGACCGACACTTATGCGGAATTTGGCGAAGAATTCACGGACAAGGTGCAGCTGGACGCGAACGCCATCCTGCGCCGAACCGATCTCATCCGCCCCCGCATCCAGAAATCGCAGGAGGCGCAGGCGCAGCGAACAAGAAAAAAAGCAGAGGTGTTTACGCCCGCATGGCTTTGCAATCAGATGAACAATCATTGCGATGAGGACTGGTTCGGGCGCAGCGGCGTGTTTAACACGGAAAACAGCGACCATACCTGGACGGTGTCGGAGGGGAAGATCGAATTCCCCCCAAAAAAGAAGTGGCAGCACTATGTGGACTCCCGCCGACTTGAGATCACCTGCGGCGAGGCTCCGTACCTGGTTTCCCGGTATGATGTATCAACGGGAGAACTGATCGTCCCGCCCATGCGGCGCATCGGAATGCTTGACCGAAAGCTGCGCATCGTAAACGAGAATACGGAAGACTATGTGGACTGGCTAAAATGGGTGATCCGGGCATTTGAGGCCTGCTACGGATATGAGTATCAGGGCGACAATGTTCTGATCGCGCGGATCAATCTGCTGCTGACCTTTACGGAATACTACGAGGAGCGCTGGGAGCGACAACCGGACGACAAGCTCCTGCGGCAGATGGCGAACAAGATCGCCTGGAACATTTGGCAGATGGACGGGCTGAAAGACACCGTTCCGCTCGGAAAGCCATATGAAGAGTTTCGTCAGATTACGCTCTTTGATATGTTCGGGGATATGGGCGATGAAAAAAATGACGAGCCGGAAGCCGTGCCGTGCAGGATATTTGACTGGAGAAGCAAAAACTCCATACTTTTCAAAAAGCTGAAGGAGATGTGAGTTATGGGAAAGAAACTGTTTGATTATGTGATTGGGAATCCGCCTTATCAAGAGGAGTTTGGAGGGAGCGGAGAAAATAAGACCTATGGCGCGCCTGTATACAACCAATTTATGGATGCTGTTTATAGCGTTTCAGATAAGGTTGAATTGATTCATCCGGCCCGCTTCTTGTTTAATGCTGGCTCGACTCCTAAGGCTTGGAATAAAAAAATGTTGGAGGACCCGCATTTTAAGGTTCTTCGATATGAAGAAGATGCCACAAAAGTTTTTTCCAATACCGACATAAAAGGTGGCATTGCAATAACATATCGTGATGATTCCATGGATTTTGGTGCCATCGGAATTTTTACGCCTTTTCCTGAATTGAATACAATTATGCATAAAGTGTGGACGGACAAGAGCACTATTTCTTTCTCTTCAATATGCGTGTCCAGCTACGCATACCATTTTACTGAGATCCTACACGCAGAGAACCCAACGGCAAAAGAAAAAATGAGCAAGGGGCATTTGTATGACTTGAAATCGAACGTCATGGACAGGCTACCGGATATCTTTCTTTCAAATCCGCTTGATGACACCGAATATCTTACCGTTTTGGGCCGAACAGGAAACCAACGAGTTTATAAATATATTCGCCGAAAATATATTCAGACGATTGACAACACGGACTTATTTAAGGTTTTCATATCAGCCGCTACTGGAACGGGGCAGTTTGGAGAAACCTTTGCTGAACCGATTGTCGCTGAACCGGGATTGATTGCTACAGAAACCTTCTCCAGCATTGGGGCATTTTCTACTGAGCAAGAAGCCAATAATTGCTTGAAATATATCAAGGCCAAATTTGCCCGCGCCCTTTTAGGCGTGCTGAAAAAGACCCAACACTTAACTGTGGAAAACTGGAAATATGTCCCCCTTCAGGACTTCACTCCCGCCTCCGACATCGACTGGTCTCGCTCTATTCATGAGATTGACTTACAGCTTTATCGCAAGTACGGGTTGGACGAAAAGGAGATCGAGTTTATAGAATCTCATGTAAAGGAGATGGCATAATGGCAGCGATCCAGATCAAAACAGCCTCCAAGGTCGTTCCGCAGTGCTATGCCTACACCACTCCGGGAGTCACGGCGCATGACGGTTGGACGAAGATCGGCTTTACCGAGCGGGATGTGGAAACTCGTATTAACGAGCAGACCCACACGGTGGGTGTCGCGCACAAGACCTGGTGGGCAATGCGTGCCGCCTATATGACAGAGCCGTACGGGACATTTACGGATAAGGACTTCCACGCTTACCTGAAGAAGCTCGGTATTTCCCGCGAGGCCGGGACGGAGTGGTTCCGGATCGAGCCGAATGCCGCCCGCGGTAATTTTATCGACTTCACGCAGAATCACGGTGTGGTATCGGAGGATGATGCCGATGCAGTGATTCCGTACAGGCTCCGCGAGGAACAGGCGGAGGCTGTGCAGAGAACGGCGGATTATTTCCGCAGTCGTGAGAATGCCGAGTTTCTTTGGAACGCAAAGCCTCGCTTTGGAAAAACGCTGTCCGCCTATGACCTGTGCATGAAGCTCGGTGCACGGAATATCCTCATCGTGACGAACCGCCCGGCGATTGCAAATTCCTGGTATCAGGATTATGAGACCTTTTTCGGCCCGCAGTCCGGCTATATCTTTGTCAGCAATGTGGACGGAATCAAGGACAGAAAGTTTGTTTACAGCCGAGAGGAATACATAGCAAAGCTCAATGAGAACACAAAGGGCTGCATTGAATTTGTCAGCCTGCAGGATTTGAAGGGCTCCATCTATTTCGGCGGACGCTTTGATAAGCTGTCGGAACTCAGCGCAGAGAAAGGGCTGACATGGGATGTCCTCATCGTGGATGAAGCGCACGAGGGCGTGGACACCTATAAGACCGACACCGCCTTTAACCATATCCGCCGCAAGTGGACGCTGCATCTTTCCGGCACACCGTTTAAGGCGCTGGCGAATGACAAGTTCCCGGAGAGCGCCATCTACAACTGGACGTATGCCGATGAGCAGAAAAAGAAGCGCGACTGGGATGCTTCCAGCGAGATCGAGAACCCCTATGCCAAGCTGCCCAGACTGTCCCTTTTTACCTATCAGATGTCCGACATTGTCCGCGACAGAGTGAGAAAAGGTATCGAGCTTGCGGATGATGATATTGAAGAATTCGCCTTTGACCTGAACGAATTTTTCAAGACGAACGAGTCCGGGAAGTTTGTGCATGACACAGATGTGGATAAGTTCCTTGACGCTATGACACGGCAGGACAAGTTTCCGTTCTCAACGCCCGAACTGCGGGACGAACTGAAGCACACCTTCTGGATCCTGAATCGAGTCGCCGGCGCAAAGGCTCTGGCCAAGAAGCTGAAGCTCCACCCGATATTCAAAGACTACGAGATCATCCTTGCGGCAGGCGACGGAAAATTGGATGATGACGATGAGAACGAGAAGTCATTCGACAAGGTCACAAAGGCGATCTCGGAACACGATAAAACCATCACGTTATCCGTGGGGCAGCTGACTACCGGCGTGACGATCCCCGAATGGACGGCGGTTCTTATGCTGTC
>OHUD01000877.1_pt1 | contig 11785 bp, 9 predicted proteins | sample 1579021 | NCBI WGS metagenome assembly OHUD01 (sample SAMEA3879597, study PRJEB24766) | human gut metagenome | biome: human-associated habitat; feature: feces | place: USA | collected 1985/1987
AAATGAATATAATCAATCTGGAACATATCAATAAAATCTACGGGGAGAAAGTGATTTTTGAGGATGCTTCTTTTGGAATACAGGAGAGAGATAAAATCGGGATTGTCGGAATCAACGGGACAGGAAAATCGACTTTACTGAAAGTAATCGCCGGTGAAGAAGTGCCGGACAGTGGACAGGTAATACGGCAGAATGGACTGAAGCTTGCATTTGTACCGCAGAACCCGGTTTTCCCGGACGGAGCGGATATCCGTTCTTATGCACTGGAAAGTGGGACAGATGAGAGCTGGCAGGTAGAGAGTAATCTGACAGAACTTGGAATCACAGATTTTGATCAGAAAATTGAGCAGCTTTCGGGTGGACAGAAAAGAAGAGTTGTACTTGCAAAGATCCTTGCCGGTCATTTTGATGTACTGTTGCTGGATGAGCCGACAAATCATCTGGACCAGGAAATGATCACCTGGCTGGAAGAGTATCTGCGTTCCTACAGAGGAACTGTTTTGATGGTAACGCATGACCGGTATTTCCTGGATCGTGTGACAAATCGGATCCTGGAACTGAGTCACGGAAAGATGTATGGATATGATGCGGACTATACCGGATTTCTGGAATTAAAGGCGGCAAGAGAGGAAAGGGAACTTGCGACAGAACGGAAGCGGCAGAGTGTACTGCGGATGGAACTGGAATGGGCGAAACGTGGCTGCCGGGCAAGGACTACAAAGCAGAAAGCAAGGCTAGAACGTCTCGAAGAATTGAAGAATGGAAAAGCACCGGTGAAGGATCAGACGGTGGAACTGGATTCAGTTGAGACAAGAATGGGGAAAAAGACGGTGGAACTGCATCATGTAAGCAAAGCATTTGGAGAAAAGAAGATTTTAAATGATTTTGATTATATTGTGCTGAAAAATCAGAGACTTGGGATTATTGGATCGAACGGATGCGGCAAATCCACGCTTTTAAAAATGATCGCAGGGATCGTACAGCCGGACAGTGGAACCATCGAGATTGGAGAAACCGTAAAGATCGGATATTTTGCACAGGAAGAGAAGCATATGGATGACAGCCAGAGAGTGATCGATTATGTAAAAGATATTGCAGAGTATATCACGACGAAGGATGGCAGGATCAGTGCAACACAGCTTCTGGAACGTTTTCTTTTCACGCCGGATATGCAGTACGCACCGATCGGAAAGCTTTCGGGAGGAGAAAAAAGACGGCTGTATCTTCTGGGTGTCCTGGCTGAAAATGCAAACGTACTTTTGTTTGATGAGGCAGGAAATAATCTGGATATTCCGACACTGACTATTTTGGAAGACTACCTGAATTCTTTTACCGGGATTGTGATCACGGTATCCCATGACCGCTATTTTCTGGATAATGTCGTAGACCGTATTTTTGAACTGGATGGAAAAGGCGGGATCCGTCAGTATGAAGGCGGGTACAGCGATTATCTGAATGCAAAAAGACAGCAGGAGGAATCTGCGGCAATGGTTTCTAAAATAAAAACTGGAAGTTCCACAGGGAAGGGAGAAAATAAAAAAGGAGAAGAAACCGCGACAGAAGAAAATAAGGAAGAGAAGGCTTCTAAAAAGACCTGGAAGCAGAACCGTCAGGAAAAAGTGAAATTTACTTATAAAGAACAGCGGGAGTATGAGACCATCGATGAAGATATTGCAAAGCTGGAGGAAAAGCTGGCATCAATCGAACGGCAGATCACTGCCAATGCCACTAATTCAGTGAAACTCCGGGAGCTGATGGAAAAGCAGGAAAATTGTGCGACAGAACTGGAAGAAAAAGAGGAACGGTGGATGTATTTAAATGAGCTTGCAGAACAGATGGGACTGTGAGACAACAGAAAAAATAAAAAACAGAATCCGCTCTAAAATATTCAAAAATACTCTTGACAAAGCCGCGTTAAGTTGTTAATATTAAGGAAAACAGAACGCACTCTGTTTTTGCAGATTCAAACTGGAAAGAGAGGATACGCATGAGAAGTCAGGTTTATTCACTGCTCGTGGACAACAATCCAGGTGTCCTTAGCAGAATCGCAGGACTGTTCAGCCGCCGTGGTTACAGTATTGACAGTATCACAGCCGGTATGACAGCAGATCCAAGATTTACAAGAATCACAGTTGTCTCATCAGGAGATGAGCTGATCTTATCTCAGATTGAAAAGCAGCTCCGCAAGCTGGAAGATGTAGTGGACATCAAGATGCTGAAAGAAAATGAGTCGGTCTGCAGAGAACTGATCATGGTGAAGTTAAGAGCGGATGCTTCACAGCGTGGTGAGATTATTTCTGTGGCGGATATATTCAGGGCGAAGATCGTTGATGTCGAAGAAGATTGTCTGATGATCGAGCTGACAGGAACCAAGAGCAAACTGGAAGCGTTTTTAAATCTTTTTACTTTGGCATCCTTAACTTCTTTTGCGGCAGCCTCACCAGTAGCTCCTGTTTGAGCAACTAGAGATTTACCTTCTAAATCAGCAGTCGATGCGATATCAGAATCTTTTGGAATCACGGCAACCTGACTTGATCCTAAATATGGATCTGACCATTCCACTTTACGTTTTGAATCATATGTAAATCCAGAAATACCCACATCAATTTGGTCTCCTTGAAGCTGTGTAATGATATTATCAAAATCCATCTTCTTCATTTCTAACTTGTAAGTAACACCTTCTTCATCACTTAAATATTCTTCAAAACACTTCATCATATCTGGATCAAATCCTACGATATCTCCCTTTTTATTTTCAGATTCATAAGGAGCATAATCTGGAGAAATCCCCACAGTAATTGTTTTTACATTCTCTGACTCACTTGAACATCCTGCCATTGTTAATGCGGTTAATGCCGCCATACCTAATTTAATAATTTTTTTCATGTTTTATTCCTACCTTTCTTTATGTGTAAATCAAAAATTATTTCATATCGTCGATCACTTTCCATTCACACACACCCTTTCCAATAAAAAAAACGTCCAAATATATATTGGACGTAATAAACGCGGTACCACCAAAATTCCATCTGCCTATACAGATGACGCCTCATTCTTAACGCGAATTCACGATTTAGCCTCAAATCTTCGACCAAATAACTCCAAGACACGTTCCAAAAGTTTTCACAATAACTTACACCTACCGTTATCTCTCTTAAGAAAAATTACTTTTGTACTTCTTCTCTTCTTCGTTTATGTAAACTATTATATTCATTTTCTGTAAACTTGCAAGATGAAAATGAAATTATTTTACATTTGCTTACAATAAAAACCGCGTTTAAAAAGCGCGGTTTTCTCTGCGGCTATAAGCCTTTACTGCCAGCTCGCGTCTCAAGGCGCTGCTTTCACTTCGTTCAAGCTATCGCTTTTGACTCTCGCCAGCCCTCAAAGGGCTTTATTTTTTTCTATTTCTTTCTTTTTGCTTTTTCTTGTTTATATGCCTGTTGCTCTGCTTCTGAGAATGGATTTGAGTACTCCTTTACACTCATTTTATCCATTGCGATATCATGCATTTCCTGCTCACGAATATATTTTTCAACTGTTGCATCATTCAACCCTACAGTACTTACATAATATCCTTCACTCCAAAAATGTCTGTTTCCAAACTTATATTTCAGATTTGCATGTCTGTCAAACATCATTAATGCTGACTTTCCTTTCAGTTATCCCATAAATGCAGATACAGATAATGATGGAGGTATCATAACCAGCATGTGTACATGGTCCCTCATCAAATGTCCTTCTATTATTTCTACATGCTTGTATCTACATAATTCTCTCAATATTTCACCTAAATCTTTTCGATATTGATTGTATATCACTTTTCGTCTATACTTTGGAGTGAAAATGATGTGATACTTACACATCCATTTTGTATGTGCTAAAGAGTTTGCTTTATTAGCCATTATAATCACCATTCTTTCTTATTTTGATAGCTTGAACACCTTCATTATAGAAAGAATGGTGATTATTTTGTATAACATTTTTTTGATACCACCCGCATAGAAGGTGGTTTTGTTGTTTCGTACTTCGTACTCAACCGGCTAAAGCCAAAAGCGTAAAAAAAGCCCATCAAATCATATAAAATGATTTGTATGGGCGCTTTTCATTTGCCAAGTCTTGTTTACATCTCTATTTAATTCTATACTTCAATTATGGACACTACTTATCATTCAAACATTCCAATTGAAACTCTATCATTATTAGATTGTGATGTTCGAAACTTCGATTTTATTCATCCCATCAAGAATATCTTCTTCGATAATATTGAATACATTCGAAAATTAGATGCTTCTGGTAAAGCTCGTCCTTGTATTTTAGACAATGTAGAACGTTCTCTTCTTTGCCATACATGCTATCTTGGTTTTGATCAGTTTGAATGTACGGATTGTGACAACTGGAATATTATTCCACATTCTTGTCATTCTAGATTTTGTAATGCCTGTGGTGTTAAATATGCCAAACAGCTTGCAGCCAAGGCTACCTCTTTTTGTCTTGACTGCCCTCATAGGCACATTGTCTTTACTATTCCTGAAGAACTTAGAAACTGGTTCAGACAGGATCGTTCTAGACTCAATCTTTTGTTTGTTGCTTCTAGAAACACCATTTCCATTCTCACCAATAAATCTCTTGCCGATAAACTCAAAAAGAAAAAATTATCGGATACCCACTATATATTCAAAGATATTCCTGTTCGTAATGAATTTGGCATGATTGCCACTATACATACTTTTGGAAGAGACCTTAAATGGAATCCACACATCCATTGTCTTATTCCTGAATTGATCTATTCCTTTAAAAAGGATAAAATCAAAACATTTCATCATTTCAATTTCATTAAGCTTAGAAAAACATTTCAATTTGAATTAATTCGACTCATACAGGAAGCCGGTGGTTTAAAGAAACCTGAAGAAAAGAACAGACTCTATAAAGATCATCCTAAAGGATTCTATGTCTACGCCAAATTCAAATCCCCTGACAACGCTTCTAACGATGCTTCATCTAATAAAAATAGTAAAGATATTCAAGGCTGCGTAAACTATTTCATCCGTTATGCCGGTAGACCTGCCATGGCTGAAAATAGAATCACAGAATACAATAAAGGATCAAAGACTGTCAGCTGGTTCTACAATGATCATAAGGATGAAAAACGTCATGATGTCACAGATAATGTGATTGATTTTATAAACCGCCTTATTATACATATACCAGACTATCATTTCTTAACCACTCGATATTATGGATTCTATGCCAATGCAGCTAAGAAAACTCTAGATAAAGTACATGCACTTCTTGGAATCAAAAAGAATAAGGATTATTCTCGTGAAACAAGAACCAAGGCCCTTAAAAACAAACTCAATAAATTGAAGTACCGCACTCATTTGATTGATTCTTTTAATAGAGACCCAATTCAATGTAAATGTGGAGCCATTATGCAGTATACTTATACATATAATCCATTGGAGGACAAGAGAAATGACAGAACATACAGAAAAAGATGTATTGATGAAATGTACAAAATGCGGTTACGAAGAAGAAGTACCTAGATGGTTAATCGATGAATTATTTCCAAATGAACCTGAAGAAAACTATATGATGCACTGCCCTGAATGTGATCATAAGATGATTGTAAAAAAATAATTCAACAACTAAAGATGAATGCAAAATGTTGGCTATTACGATAGTCCTTTTTGTCGTTCCTATGATCAACAAATTGTGACAATTCGACAGTTTTTCACATACCGCATTCCCCTGTTCCGAAACCAAAATCTTAATATATAAAAAGCCAGATTTCTGGCTTTTTATATATTATGCGATAGCTTTAAATGCTTCATCCAAATCTTGAATAATATCATCGATGTTTTCACATCCTATACTTAAACGAATTGTATTTGGACGAATACCCTGATCTAGCAACTCATCTTCTGTACATTGAGAATGCGTTGTAGTTGCTGGATGAATGACTAAAGATTTTACATCGGCAACATTAGCTAATAAAGAGAATAATTCTAGATTATCTATAAAATCTTTAGCTTTTTGTGCATCCCCCTTAATGTCAAACGTGAAGATAGAACCTCCTCCATTAGGAAAATACTTTTTATACAATTCTTGTTGTTTAGGATCTGTAGAAACACTTGGATGAGACACACTTTCTACTTGAGTATGATTATTCAAATATTCAACAACTTTTAAAGCATTATAAGTATGACGTTCTACACGTAAAGACAATGTTTCTAATCCTTGTAAGAATAAGAATGCATTGAAAGGAGAAACCGTAGCTCCTGTATCTCTTAAAAGAATTGCACGCACCTTAGTGACGAATGCTGCAGCTCCACATGCTTGTGTAAAACTAATTCCATGATAGCTTGGATTTGGTTTTGTCAGTGAATCGAATTTTCCACTAGCTTCCCAATCAAAATTTCCTCCGTCAACGATTACGCCACCAATACTAGTTCCGTGACCACCAATAAATTTTGTAGCTGAATGAACAACAATATCAGCACCATATTCGATTGGTCTTACTAAATATGGCGTGGCAAACGTATTATCCACTACTAATGGAATTTTGTGTTTATGAGCAATTTTTGCAACAGATTCAATATCTACTACATCTGAATTTGGATTTCCTAATGTTTCAATATACAAAGCCTTTGTTTTTTCATTAATAGCACTTTCAACTTGTTCTTCATTAAAAATATCTACAAAGGTTGTTTGAATACCATATTGAGGTAATGTGTGTTCAAATAAGTTAAATGAACCACCATAAATATTCTTTGCCGAAACAATATTGTCTCCATTTTGAGCTAAATTTAAAATCGTATAAGTAACTGCTGCTGCACCAGATGCTACGGCTAATGCGGCAACACCACCTTCAAGAGCTGCTATACGCTTTTCAAATACATCCTCAGTTGGATTCGTTAAACGCCCATAAATATTTCCTGCATCACTCAATCCAAAACGTGCTGCTGCATGATCACAATTTCTAAACACATAAGATGATGTTTGATAAATTGGCACTGCACGTGCGTCAGTTGTTGGATCTGCTTGTTCTTGTCCTACATGAAGTTGTAAAGTTTCGAATTTGAAATTTCGTTGATCTCTGGTTATTTTTGTCATAATCATTCTCCTTTAATTCATACTATTCTTATATGTTTTGTATGATAAAGTATAATGATTATAATGTCAACGATAAATGTGATTTTTTCATTGTATTTACATTTCTTTCATTTTGAGGTAAAAAAAGACCGATACAAAAAAGTATCAGTCCTTTGTTTTTATAAGTTTAATTAACCGTCAATTTCAGTAACGTTACCAGCACCTACAGTGTGTCCACCTTCACGGATAGAGAACTTAGTACCAGTTTCGATAGCGATTGGAGCGATCAATTCAACGTTCATAACAACGTTGTCACCAGGCATTACCATGTCAGTTCCTTCTGGCAATGTGATTACACCTGTAACGTCAGTTGTACGGAAGTAGAATTGAGGACGGTAGTTAGAAACGAATGGAGTGTGACGTCCACCTTCTTCTTTAGTTAAAACATAAACTTGTGCTTTAAATTTAGTGTGAGGGTGTACACTTCCAGGTTTAGCTAATACTTGTCCACGTTGGATTTGGTCACGTGCAATACCACGTAACAATGCACCAATGTTGTCACCTGCTTCAGCAACGTCTAATTGTTTGTGGAACATTTCCAAACCAGTTAATACTGTTTTTTGAGTGTCTTTGATACCTACGATTTCAACTTCGTCGTTTAAGTGAGCTTGACCACGTTCAACACGTCCTGTAGCTACTGTACCACGACCAGAAATTGTCATAACGTCTTCGATTGCCATCAAGAATGGTTTATCCATTTCACGAGCTGGATCTGGAATCCAAGTATCAACAGCATCCATCAAATCATAGATTGATTGTTCGTATTTTGCATCACCTTCAAGAGCTTTTAAAGCAGAACCACGGATAACTGGAGTGTTGTCTCCGTCGAATCCGTATTCGTTTAATAATTCACGAACTTCCATTTCTACTAAGTCAATTAATTCTTCATCATCAACCATATCGCATTTGTTTAAGTAAACAACGATATATTTAACACCTACCTGACGTGCTAACAAGATGTGTTCACGTGTTTGAGGCATAGGTCCATCAGATGCAGCAACTACTAAGATTGCTCCGTCCATCTGAGCAGCACCAGTGATCATGTTTTTTACATAATCGGCGTGGCCTGGACAGTCAACGTGTGCATAGTGACGTTTTTCTGTTTGGTATTCAACGTGTGCAGTGTTGATAGTGATTCCACGTTCTTTTTCTTCTGGAGCACCATCGATTTGGTCATAAGCTTCAGCTTTAGCCATACCTTTTTTAGCTAATACTGTTGTAATAGCTGCTGTTAATGTTGTTTTACCGTGGTCAACGTGACCGATAGTACCAATATTAACGTGAGTTTTACTTCTGTCAAATTTTTCCTTAGCCATTTATAATTTCCTCCTAAATGCTAACATATTTCATACAATAAATATTGTATTTCAGAACCAAACGAAAATCAACTAGTTTTCGTTTGAATTCTCTTTAATAATTTTTTCAGCAATACTCTTTGGAACTTCTGAGTAGTGGTCGAACTTCATAGAGTAGTTTCCACGTCCCTGAGTAAAGCTACGTAAGTCTGTAACATATCCGAACATTTCTGACAATGGAACATGTGCACGAACGATAATGGCATTTCCACGTTCTTCCTGTTCAGTGATTTGTCCACGACGACTTGAAATATCACCCATAACGCTACCTAAGTATTCACTTGGTGCAGTTACTTCTACGAACATGATTGGTTCTAGAATAGCAGGTTTACATTTCTTTCCGGCTTCTTTCAATGCCATACTAGCGGCAATCTTATAAGCCATTTCACTAGAGTCGACATCGTGGTATGATCCATCAAATAATGTAGCTTTGATATCGATTACTGGGTAACCTGCAACCATACCATTTTCCAATGCTGCTTCCAAACCTTCTTGAGTTGGTTTGATATATTCTCTAGGTACACTACCACCAACGATAGCATCAACAAATTCAAATCCTTTTCCTTCGTTTGGTTCGAATTTGATCCATACGTGACCATATTGTCCACGACCACCTGACTGACGGATATATTTTCCTTCACAATCAGCAGCCTGACGAATTGTTTCACGGTAAGCAACTTGTGGTTGTCCAACATTTGCTTCAACTTTAAATTCACGACGTAAACGGTCAACAATGATATCCAAGTGAAGTTCACCTACACCGGCAATAATTGTTTGTCCTGTTTCTTCGTTTGTATATGTTTTGAAAGTAGGGTCTTCTTCTGCAAGTTTTGCAAGAGCCAATCCCATTTTGTCTTGGTCAGCTTTAGTTTTTGGTTCCAAAGACAATTCGATTACTGGTTCAGGGAATTCCATAGATTCAAGGATGATTGGGTGATCTTCATCACACAATGTATCACCTGTTGTAGTAACCTTTAAACCAACAGCAGCAGCGATATCACCTGAATAAACTTCAGTGATTTCTTTACGTGCATTGGCATGCATCTGAACGATACGTCCGAAACGTTCTTTTTTATCTTTAGTTGAGTTTAATACATAGCTTCCTGCTTTTGCAGTACCTGAATAAACACGGAAGAAAGATAATTTTCCAACGAATGGGTCTGTAGCGATTTTAAATGCTAATGCTGAGAATGGTTGATCATCACCAGGGTGACGAACATCTGGTTCTCCATCTAATGTAGTACCCTTAATTGAAGGTACATCTAATGGACTTGGTAAGTAATCTACTACTGCATCCAATACTAATTGAACACCTTTGTTCTTATACGCAGATCCACATAATACTGGGAAGAAGTCACCATTACATACAGCAATACGTAATACACGTTTGATTTCTTCGATTGAAGGTTCTTCACCTTCTAATACTTGCATCATGAAATCTTCATCATAATCTGCTAAATAATCTAATAATTTAGCACGGTATTCTTCCATAAGATCTACCATATCTTCTGGAACTGGAATTTCAGTAATTACACGACCGTAATCTCCACTAAATTCATAAGCTTTTCTCTTGATAATATCAATGATAGCTTCGAAGTCTGATTCAGCACCGATTGGTAACTGAATTGGACAAGATTTAGCTCCTAAACGATCGATGATTGTATTGCATGACATTAAGAAGTCAGCACCTGTAGCATCCATTTTGTTACAGAATACAATACGTGGAACGTTATATTCAGTAGCTTGACGCCAAACTGTTTCAGTTTGAGGTTCAACACCTGCTTTAGCATCTAATACTGTTACGGCACCATCTAATACACGTAAACTACGTTCAACTTCTACTGTGAAGTCTACGTGGCCTGGTGTATCGATGATATTGATACGGCATTCTTTACCAGTTCCGTCTGTCTTTCTCCAGTGAGCTGTTGTAGCAGCAGAAGTGATAGTGATACCACGTTCTTGTTCTTGCTCCATCCAGTCCATTGTACTAGCTCCATCGTGTGTTTCACCAATCTTGTGATTTACACCAGAGTAGTAAAGAATACGTTCTGTTGTTGTTGTTTTTCCGGCATCGATGTGAGCCATGATACCGATGTTACGAGTTTCGTGTAAAGCATATTCTCTAGCCATATTTCTTTACTCCTTCTCTTACCAACGGTAGTGAGCATAAGCCTTGTTAGCTTCTGCCATTTTGTGAGTGTCTTCACGTTTTTTAACACTGGCACCAGTTCCATTAGAAGCATCGATAATTTCAGCTGCTAATCTCTGTTCCATTGTTTTTTCGTTACGTAAACGTGCGTAGTTTACGATCCAACGAAGTCCTAAAGTCAAACGACGTTCGTCGCTTACTTCAACTGGTACTTGGTAGTTGGCTCCACCTACACGTCTAACTTTCAATTCCAATTGAGGCATAACGTTTTCTAAAGCTTGTTCGAAAACCTCCATTGGTGCTTTTCCTGTTTTTACTTCTACGATTTCAAACGCGTTGTACAAAATAGTTTGTGCAACCCCTTTTTTACCATCAATCATGATTTTGTTGATCAAACGAGTAACCAACTTAGAGTTATAAATTGGGTCGACTAGTACGTCACGTTTCGCAATGTGTCCTTTTCTAGGCATCTAATTTCCTCCTTTCACGATTGATCTATTTCTTAGGTCTTTTTGTTCCGTATAATGAACGAGATTGTTTACGGTCATTTACACCAGCACAGTCCAAAGTTCCACGAACGATGTGGTAACGAACACCTGGTAAGTCTTTAACACGTCCACCACGAATCAATACAACACTGTGTTCCTGTAAGTTGTGTCCGATACCTGGAATGTAAGCTGTAACTTCCATACCATTACTTAAACGAACACGCGCATATTTACGAAGTGCTGAGTTTGGTTTCTTAGGTGTCATAGTACCAACACGAGTACAAACTCCACGTTTTTGTGGACTTGATTGGTTTGTTGGTTTAGACTGCAATGAGTTGTAACCACGGTTCAAAGCTGGAGACTTTGAAACGTTTTGACTGGCCTTACGACCTTTACGAATCAACTGGTTGATTGTAGGCATAAGATCCTCCTTTCAAAATTTTCAATTTCCAAGCAAACGAAGCCGGGTGGGTCTTGCCCATCCATTAAATATAGGCTCTTTTCAGAACCTATTTTCGCATGCAATACTAAGATACAGCATTCAACATGATTTGTCAATTCTTTTTTGTTGATTTTTTATAAAAAGTCACATTTAATAAAATGGGATATAGACATCATTAATGTCAAATAGGCTTGTA
>OHUD01000881.1_pt1 | contig 11750 bp, 9 predicted proteins | sample 1579021 | NCBI WGS metagenome assembly OHUD01 (sample SAMEA3879597, study PRJEB24766) | human gut metagenome | biome: human-associated habitat; feature: feces | place: USA | collected 1985/1987
CAATCAGCGAAGTGATTGACACGGGAGTGAACAGTAACCCAGTCTCAGCTATAAACTCTCTTACTATAAATAATACTATCTATATGCCTTTCTGTCAAGGAGATTCCAATAAATCTCAACACGCTTTAATTAAGAATCAACAAAATCCAACTGTTTTATTTGTAAAAACAACAAAAACTCAAGTTTCTTTTTTATACATAAGAAAAAAGGGAAGTTTTTCACCTGCAATACACAAACACACTTCATGTAATTTCTGCAAATGAAAAACTCCCCTTTATTTTAACTATTAACTTCTATCAATTTACACTTCTTCTGCAATCTCTCTTGCTACGAACACACCACTTGCTGATGCATGGGACAATGAATGTGTCACTCCACTTCCGTCTCCAATCACATACAGGCCCTTGTGTTTTGTTTCAAGATGTTCATCCAGTTTCACTTCCATATTGTAGAACTTAACTTCTACACCATAGAGCAGTGTATCATCATTTGCTGTTCCAGGTGCGATCTTATCCAAAGCGTAGATCATCTCAATGATTCCATCAAGAATACGTTTCGGCAATACAAGGCTCAAATCTCCCGGTTCTGCGGAAAGTGTCGGTGTCAGAAAACTCTCTGCAATACGTGCCGGTGTACTTCTTCTTCCTCGGATCAGATCACCAAAGCGCTGTACAAGAACGCCACCTCCAAGCATATTAGACAGGCGTGCAATACTTTCACCATATCCATTACTGTCTTTGAACGGCTCTGAAAAATGTTTCTCCACAAGAAGCGCAAAGTTTGTATTCTCTGTCTGCTTCGCCGGATCTTCATAGCTATGTCCGTTTACTGTAACGATTCCGTTTGTATTCTCATTTACAACGATTCCATTCGGATTCATACAGAATGTTCTGACTTTATCTTCAAACTTCTCTGTTCTGTAGACAATCTTGCTTTCATACAGTTCATCTGTAAGGTGTGAGAAAATAACTGCTGGAAGTTCCACACGAACTCCGATATCTACACGGTTGGATTTTGTTGTGATATCGAGATTTTCACATACTTTTTCCATCCATTTACTTCCGCTTCTTCCCACAGAAACGATACATTTCTTACATTCATCTACACCATCCTTTGTAATCACGCGATATCCGCCGTCAATCGCTTCCACATCATCTACATGACAGTTAAAACGGAACTCTACAGTATCTTTCAACTTTGCATAGAGATTCTCAAGAACAACATAGTTGATATCTGTTCCAAGATGACGAACAGATGCATCCAAAAGATTCAGCTTATTCTGCATACAGAGTTTCTTAATATGTGTTCCTGATGTGGAATACATTTTTGTACCCTCACCACCAAATTTCACATTGATCTCATCTACGTAATTCATCAGCTCAATTGCTGTCTCTTTACCGATATACTCATACAATGTTCCACCAAAATTATTTGTGATATTGTATTTTCCATCTGAAAATGCTCCTGCTCCACCGAATCCACTCATAATCGCGCATGTCTTGCAGTTCACACAGCTCTTAATCTTCTTTCCATCGATTGGGCATTTTCTCTTCTCCAGTGGATTGCCGGCTTCAAATACCGCCACCTTCAATTCCGGTGCTTTCTCTGCCAGCTCATAAGCTGCAAAGATTCCCCCAGGTCCTGCACCGATAATAATTACATCATAATTGCTCATATATTTTTCTCCTTTCAATTACTTCCTTGTTTCTTAACTACACTACTCTTCGTCTCTTAATTTCAAGATTCCGACAATCAGCGTCTTTATATCATCAAAAATATAATCAAACGCACCGGCCTGACACATATTTATAATGACCATACCAACCGGAACAGCAAGGATCATCCAGATCACACCACCAATTCGATATCCAATATAAATCAAAAGCAGTGTAACCAGCGGATTCAATCCGACACTGTCTCCGACAAGCTTCGGCTGGATCAGCTGTCTGACAATTTGCGTAATTGCATAGATCACAACAAGCATAATCGCACGTTTATAATCTCCCATAAAGACTGCATATATAGCCCATGGAATCATCGCAGTTCCTGTTCCAAAAAATGGTAGGAAATCTAGAAATGCGATCAAAAATGCAGACAATACAAAGTAATGGACTCTCAAAAATCCAAGTCCTACAGCCAAAATCAAAAATACAATTCCCATGATCTTAAACTGTGCCTTGAAATATCCACCAACCGCATATTTCAGGTTATCTATCACCATGATCATTCGTTCAGTTACTGACTTTGGCGCAATCTGTTTGACCCATGTCACAACTTCTTCTCGCTCTGAGATAAAGAAATAAGAAGACATAACCGCAACGATTGTTGATACCAGATAACTTGGCACACGCTTTGCGATATTTCCTGCGGCACTTACCGTTGGCTCACTGATTTTTGACATCAGATTTCCCATCGTGTCATCCAAATTCGCAACAGTTGTCGTCCATCCATTCTGGATTCCATCCGGCAGTTTGCTAAAAATTCCGGACATAGAAATTCCAATTTGATGGAGTCCTTTTTCGAGCTGCACATACATTTCCGGAAAGTCTTTGATCAGACTGCTGACTTCTGAAACCAGCCAACTGACAGCAAAGTAGCCCAGCGTCCCCATCAACGCCAGGACTCCGATAATAATCAATGCGGAGCCTAATTTTTTTCTGATCTTCAAACGTTTTTCTAACCAGTTAACAACCGGTGTGGCGATGGATGCAATGATCCATCCAACCACAAACGGCATGAGAAATCCAAGTAATTTCCATCCGATCAGTATAAATCCAACTGTTGCTGCTATGCTGAAAAGCAAGCTTACGGCAACTTGCCAGTATGGGCGCTTATTTGTCATCCTCTGCCCCCTCGTCATTTCCATATCCGAGATATTCTGTCTCAATCAATTCCCAAATCTCATCTCTTCCCTGTTTTGTCTGGGATGAGAATGGAATTACTTTTGTTCCAGGAACAAGCTGCAGACCTGTCTTCAGCATTTTAATATGCTTCTGTACCTGACTGCGTTTAATCTTATCAAGCTTTGTTGCGATAATGATTGGCTGATATCCCTGATCCAGGATCCACTGATACATCATTTTATCATTCGCAGATGGATCATGACGGATATCGATCAAAAGGAATACTGCCTTAAGCTGTTTTGATGTATGCAGATAACGCTCGATCAGTTTTCCCCACTGAATCTTTTCCTGCTCAGAAACCTTTGCGTATCCATACCCTGGGAGATCGACCAGATACATTTCCTCATTAATCGTATAGAAATTGATTGTCTGTGTCTTTCCCGGTGTTGCTGAAATTCTTGCATAAGACTTACGGTTCATCAGTGCATTAATCAGTGATGATTTTCCTACATTTGATTTTCCCGCAAATGCGATCTCAGGCTTATCGTTTTCCGGAAGAACGCTTGTGATTCCACAAACTGTTTCCAGATTTATATTTTTAATGACCATGTCGTTTACTCCTCCTTTCATTCTATTTTATTGCAATCTGCTGTCAGAAGCAATCTTTTTATCTTGTCAGTGCTTTCTTTAAGACTTCTTCCATTGTCTCAACCGGAATGATTTCCAGACCTTTTGTAATTTCAGAAGAAAGTTCTTCCACATCTGCTGTATTCTCTTTTGGAATAAGCACGGTCTGTATTCTTGCATTTTTAGCAGCAAGAAGTTTTTCTTTCAATCCTCCAATCGGAAGCACACGACCTCTCAAGGTGATTTCTCCTGTCATTGCGAGATCTGCGCGAACTTTCTTGCCTGTCACAGCAGAAAGCATTGCTGTTGCCATTGTGATTCCGGCTGATGGTCCGTCTTTCGGAACTGCACCTTCCGGAATGTGCACATGAATATCATGCTTCTCGAAGAAATCTTCTGCGATTGCATATTTTTTGCTTACAGATCGAATATAACTGATTCCGGCACGGGCGGACTCTTTCATCACATCTCCAAGCTGTCCTGTCAGCATGATTTCTCCCTTGCCCGGCATTACATTCACCTCAATCTGAAGCGTATCTCCTCCGACACTTGTCCACGCAAGTCCACGTACGATACCGACCTCCGGTGCTGCATTTGCCATCTGATAAGAATATTTCTCTTTTCCAAGGAATTTATGAAGATTTCTATCTGTCACAGTAATCTTCTCTTTCTCGGTTGTAAGAAGCTCTTTCGCCGCCTTACGGCAAATATTTCCGATTTCACGTTCTAACTGACGAACACCTGCTTCTTTCGTATAGTTATGTGCGATCTTCCAAATTGCTTTCTTGCTAAATCTGAGCTGTTCGTCTGTAATCCCATGCTTTTCCAGCTGCTTTGGAATCAGATGTTCTATTGCAATATGAAGTTTCTCGTTTTCTGTATAACTTGTAATCTCGATGATCTCCATTCTGTCCAGGAGTGGTCTTGGAATCGTCTGTAAGGTATTCGCTGTTGTAATAAATGTAACCTCTGACAGATCCAGTGGCACTTCCAGATAATGATCGCGGAACTTACTGTTCTGCTCACTGTCCAGTACTTCCAAAAGTGCAGAGAACGTATCCCCTTTATAGTCTGTACTTACTTTGTCAATCTCATCCAGAAGGAGTACCGGATTCTTCACACCTGCTGTGCGAATTCCATTTGCAATTCTTCCTGGCATCGCTCCGACATACGTCTTACGATGACCACGGATCTCAGCCTCGTCACGTACTCCTCCTAAAGAAATGCGCACAAACGGTTTCTTAAGAGAACGTGCCAGGGACTTGGCAATAGAAGTTTTACCTGTTCCCGGAGGTCCCACCAGACAAAGAATCGGGCTTTCTCCCTTCTGTGTCAGTGTTCTGACAGCCAGGAATTCCAGGATTCTTTCTTTCACCTGTTCCAATCCATAATGATCTGCCTCTAAAACTTCTTTCGCATAGTTAATATCTGTATTATCTTCGGCACGTTTATTCCACGGCATCTCCAGGATTGTCTCAATATAAGTACGGATTACTCCATTTTCTGCCTGAGAACCGATCGTGTTCTTAAACCGTCCAATTTCCTTATGGAGCTTTTCTTTTACTTCTTCCGGTGCATCTAATTTGCTACATGCTTCTTCGAACTCATCTGCATCTGAAAATGTAGTATCTTCACCTAATTCCTCGCGAATCACCTTCAGCTGTTCTCTTAAAAGATATTCTTTCTGATGCTTATCTACTTTGCTCTTTACTTTCCTTTGGAGTTCTTCTTTGATCTCCATGATCTGCATCTCATTCACAAGCTTCAATGATAATTTCTCATATCTACTCCAGAAATCCAGTTCTTCCAGAAGTTCCTGTTGATCCTTGTACTTCAATGGAATATTCGCAGCCACTTCATTTACCAGACGTTTTAAATCAGTAATATCAAGAATTTCTGCAACAGATTCTTTGGAAATCTTTCCATTCTTTGCTGCATATTCTGTAATAATTTCCTTCAATCCGCGCATCATTGCTTCCGCATTCAGATCATCCGGAATCGTGATCTCCTGTTCTTCCAGAACTTCTACTTCTGCACGAAGATAAGGATCTGTCTCTTCAATTTTCTTAAGAACCGCACGGTTCTTTCCTTCCACGAGAACCCTTACAACTTTCTTTGACAGCTTGATCAGCTGCTTCACAGATGCAACTGTTCCAGTCTCATAGACATCGTCCTGTCCGGGGTTCTCTGTCTCTATTGATTTCTGGGCAACCAGAAATATCTCCTGCTCTTCAACCATTGCCTGTTGAATTGCAGCGATGGAGCGTTCTCTGCTCACATCAAAATGAACGATCATCTCCGGCATGATTGTTAATCCTCTTAAGGCAACCATAGGAAGACTTCTTGTCTCGTTGTCCAATTCAATTCCTCCTCGTTAGAAAAGGCGGGTAGGATGGATATCCCATCACTCCCGCCTCGTTTTATACTCCGCAACTGTTTGCAGGATTCCTGTATCCAGTTACTATTTGCTCTCAGATGTCAGGAATGATTTTCTATCCTCACTATCACGAGTATACTTCGGTTCTTCCACTCCAAGAACCGCTTCCTTCGTAATGCGACATTCCTTGATTGTCTTATCTGACGGTACTGTAAACATCGTATCCATCATGATATTCTCCATGATCGCACGGAGACCTCTCGCACCTGTCTTACGCTTCAATGTTGTCTCTGCTATTTCTAACAGAGCATCTTTATCAAATTCAAGCTTCACGCCATCCAACTCCAGAAGCTTCTGATACTGTTTTACGATCGCACTTTTTGGCTCTGTAAGAATGCGTATCAATGCATCCTTATCCAGAAGATCCAATGATACTGTCACCGGAAGTCTTCCGACCAGCTCAGGGATCAAACCAAACTTTACAAGATCCTGTGGAAGTGCTTCCTGAAGAAGTACATCCATATCGTACTCATGTTTTGATGCGATCTCTGCATTGAATCCGATTGATTTTCTATCAATTCTTGTCTCAATGATCTTATCGATTCCTTCAAAAGCACCACCACAAATAAACAAGATGTTCGTTGTATCAATCTGGATCAATTCCTGATGTGGATGCTTTCTTCCGCCCTGCGGTGGAACAGACGCAACTGTTCCTTCGATGATTTTCAAAAGTGCCTGCTGAACACCTTCTCCGGAAACATCTCGTGTGATGGATGGATTTTCTGATTTTCTTGTGATCTTATCAATCTCATCAATGTAAATGATTCCGTGTTCTGCACGCTCGATGTCTCCGTCTGCTGCCTGAATCACCTTAAGGAGAATATTTTCAACGTCCTCTCCTACATATCCGGCCTCTGTCAGTGCTGTAGCATCTGCGATTGCAAATGGAACATTCAGCACTTTCGCAAGTGTCTGTGCCAGAAGTGTCTTACCACATCCTGTTGGTCCAAGCATCAGGATATTACTCTTCTGAAGTTCTACTCCAAGATCCTGTTCTGCCAGAATTCTCTTATAATGATTGTAAACTGCAACAGAAAGAACTTTCTTCGCCTCATCCTGTCCAATCACATATTCGTCCAGAAAAGCTTTCATCTCTTCCGGTGTCAGGAGATTAATATCGTCAAGTGCAGCTCTGTCATTAAAATCTAATTCTTCCTCAATAATCTCGGTACAAATAGCAACACAGTCATCACAGATATAGGTTCCGTTCGGTCCTGCGATCATCTTACGAACCTGGGACTGTGTCTTATTACAAAACGAGCATCTTACGATATCCTCAGTCTTTTTTCCTGCCATATTCTGTCACCTCAATAACCAATTAATGGTTTACTATTACTTCGTCGATCAGACCGTACTCTTTCGCCTCTTCTGCAGACATGAAATTGTCACGCTCTGTATCCTGCTGGATCACTTCCAGCGGCTTTCCTGTGTTTGCTGCCAGGATCTCATTCAATTTCTTCTTTGTACGAAGAATATGTTCTGCTGCAATCTGAATCTCTGTTGCCTGTCCCTGTGCACCACCGGATGGCTGATGAATCATGATTTCAGCGTTCGGAAGGGCAAATCTCTTTCCTTTCTTTCCACCGGAAAGCAGGAATGCGCCCATGCTGGCTGCCATACCGATACATACTGTTGAAACATCACACTTGATGTACTGCATTGTATCGTAGATTGCCAGACCTGCTGTTACAGATCCTCCCGGGCTGTTAATATACAGCTGGATATCCTTATCCGGATCGTCTGCCTCCAAGAACAGAAGCTGTGCAACGATCACGCTTGCTGACACATCATTTACTTCTTCTCCGAGGAAAATGATACGCTCCTTCAAAAGTCTTGAATAAATATCATAGGAACGCTCTCCGCGGCTTGTCTGCTCAATGACATAAGGTACTAAACTCATATGCTATCCTTCCTTTTCTATATGATTGTCGCTATTTGCAATAGTTATTGCCAGCAACGCATAATTATTGTTCTGATCCTTACTCCCGGATCAGTCCTCATCCTCTCACTTCTTATAGAAAGAGAAAAGGCACACCTGATATACAGGCGCACCCTCTCAAGAAATCTAATAAATGATTAGCCTTCTACAGATGCATCAACGATCAGAGTAACTGCATCCTGTACTGCAATATCCTCTTTCATCTGCTTCTTCTCGTTCTCACCCATGAACTCTTTCAGCTTCTCAACTTCCATCTTGTAAGACTCAGCCATCTTAGCTAACTCTTCATCAAGACGCTCATCAGATACTTCAATATTCTCTGCTGCTACGATTGCTTCAAGAACAAGTCTTGTTCTGATTCTCTTCTCAGCCTGTGGCTTAAGCTCTTCCATCATCTTCTCTTCTGAGAGACCTGTGAACTGGAAGTACTGCTCTACGCTGAGTCCCTGCTGCATAATGCGGCGTGCAAAATCATCAGCCATCTGTTTAGCCTGAAGGTCAACCATTGGTTCTGGAAGATCGATCTCTGCATTAGCAACTGCCTGCTCTACAGCCTGATCTTCTTTCTTAGCCTTTCCTTCGTTCTCTTTACGCTCTTTGATCTGAGCCTTTACTTCTGCTCTGTAAGCATCAAGTGTCTCAGCCTTCTCGGAAACGTCAGATGCGAACTCATCATCTACTTCCGGAAGCTCTTTTGCTCTGATTGCGTGTACTGTGCATTTGAATACAGCTTCTTTTCCTTTCAGATCTTCTGAATGATAATCTTCTGGGAATGTAACCTTAACTTCTACTTCTTTGTCGATCTCAGCTCCGATCAGCTGCTCCTCGAATCCCGGAATGAAAGAACCAGATCCGATTGTCAGTGGATAGTTCTCGCCTTTTCCGCCTTCGAATGCAACACCGTCAACGAATCCCTCGAAATCGATAACAGCTGTATCGCCTTCTGCAACCGGTCTGTCAGTTACAGTAACTGTTCTTGCATTGTTGTTGCGCTCCTGCTCTAATGCAGCGTCAACTTCTTCATCTGTTACGGTAGTATCAATCTTTGTAACTGTTACTCCCATATATTTTCCGAGTGTAACCTCTGGCTTAACAGCAACCTCAGCTGTAAAGATGAAAGGCTTTCCTTTCTCGATCTGTACAACATCTACAGTCGGGCGGGATACGATATCAATTCCACTCTCATCTACTGCAGATGGGTAATTCTGCTGCATCAGGGTGTTGGCTGCATCTTCATAGAATACACCTGCGCCATACATCTTTTCGATCATAGCTCTCGGAACTTTTCCTTTACGGAAACCAGGAACGCTGATCTGCTTTTTCTGTTTCTGGTAAGCTGACTCAATAGCCTTCTCCAGCTCTTCTGCCGGAACCTCGATGGTAAGCTTTGCCATATTCTTCTCTAAATTTTCAACCTGTACACTCATTTTAATTGTTTCCTCCTTATATATATCAATTCCATGTACACTCTTTATCCTTTGTATGCCATTTTATAAAAGGGCATACTGCGACTACTACAGTCATTTAAGCATTATAGCATAGGAAATGCTGATTTTACAAGCTTTTTTTTAATTTGCTTCGCGAAAAGGATGCATTTTATGTATTATTTTGGAAATTACAGGGCGAAAAGGCCGTAAAATCAGCCATATCCGGCTGAAAATCACATATAGAGGATTCCCTGTGGAAAAGCTTTTTCCGTTTCTTCTGACAGCGATCATTTTGCCCCGCACCTGACTAAGTGCAAGCGGCCCCTCGATTTCTGTCTGATTATCCCCCACCATGTATAATCCATCCTTTGTTCTGCGATACACACGATGCAGCACGAGAATTCCCTCCTGCCTTCGATACAGAAGAACATCACCTCTCTTTGCTTTTGTGATGTCTGTTTTTTCAATCTGTACCTCATCACGTCCCGGCAAAAGCAGCGGATACATGCTATACCCCTGTGGTTTGATCTGTATGATTTTTCCATCTTCTAAAAGCTTTTCTATATCAATTCGTTCCGTTGTTTTTTCCTTCAATCTCTTCTTTTTCTTTCCCTGTCATATTCTTTTTTGTTTTCTCATCCATCATAGCATTTTACCCTGAAAAATGCTATAATCAGGTATAAATAATGCCTGAAAACAATTTCAATGCAGGCACTTCTGGAGGAATATATGAAACAGGCAGACGGATATCTTTTGGAAACCATTGCAGGTGTACCCTATCTGCTCCCATACGGCCAAAATATCGCTGATTTAAAACGCGGCGTGCAGCTCAATGATACCGGTGTATTTTTGTGGCAAACCTTAGCGCAGGAAATATCATCTGACGAATTATTGCATAAATTTTTTACTTTTTTTGATGGCACCCCGGAGGATCTCCCTTCTTTTAAAGAAGACATGGAAACTTTCCTTTCCACACTCAGCACTTTTGGAATGATCACCGGCTATGCTGCCCCTGCACAACCCGAACCACTCTGTAAAATTTTATGTATCGGAGAACTTTATGTTGCATTCCGTGGAAAAGAAGCATTTTTTTCTGATAAATTTGATGCCTTTGAATCCGGACTTCCGGCAGACCGGCAACCTGATCTGACAATTCAGATTCACGGCTATTATCCTTCCACAAAAGGAAATGGAACACTGCTTCTGCGTAATCAGGATCTCTATGTCATGGACTGTGACAGTTTCTACACGTTCCTGTTTCCATCCATGAGCGGTGTGCATGAAGGGCGTGTCACCAAAGATGCTACACAGGCCGACATTTACTGTTCCCCATTCTGCAATGAACAGCTGGTGGAAAATCTGTTTCATGCCATGCGGCTTTTTTATCTTTACCGGGCACAGAAAAGCGGTATCTTTGCACTACATTCTGCTTCTATTTATTATAGGGGAAAAGCCTGGCTGTTTTCCGGCCCGTCCGGCACAGGAAAATCCACTCACACAAATTTGTGGCACAAGCTTTATGATACGCCGTTGATCAACGGTGATCTCAACCTTTTGTCGTTCAAAGATGGGACACCTGTGGTCTACGGTCTTCCGTGGTGCGGAACTTCCGAAATTTTTGACATCAAAACATATCCGCTCGGAGGTATCATTCTCCTGCAACAGGCATCGGAAAACCATATAGAATCTTTAGAGCCGCACGAAAAAGCTCTTCTTGTTTCGCAGCGGCTCATCTCGCCGTCCTGGACAAAGGAGCAGCTTCACACAAATCTGCATTTTACAGAAAATTTGTCTTCTGAAATCTATGTGGCACGTCTCTGCTGCAATATGGAAAACGCAGCTGCTGCCACTATGAAGGAAGCCATTGATGATTACTTGAAAGGTACTGCAACATGTTAGAAACTTTAAAACATATTCATGTCCGTATCAAAGAGGGCATGCTAAAAGATATGATCCGTCAGACAAAATGGATTTATCAATACGCAAGGCACTATTGGCTGGCCATGATTTTTTATACGGCGCTCGGGCTCTTTGGTACAGTTGTCGGACTGGGAAGCAGTGTTGTTTCCAAAGACTTGGTCGATATCATCACCGGACACCAGACCGGAAAACTTGTCCAGACATTCTGTCTTATGGTCGGCCTGTCCATCGGCAATACGCTGGTCAGTCAGATTACAAGTTATGCTTCCAACTGGATCAGCCTGAAAGTCGATGCAGAAATCAAAGCTGACATTTTCTCCAAAATGCTGGTCACCGACTGGGAATCCATCACAAATTATCATACCGGTGATTTGCTGACACGCTGGAGTTCTGATGCCTCAACGATTTCAAGTGGTATCTTAAGCTGGATTCCAAATCTGATCATCAATATATTCAAATTCATCAGTGCGTTCGCGATTGTTATTTATCAGGACTGGACGTTTGCCATTTTTTCATTTATCGGCATCCCGGTATCTCTGCTCATGTCCCGTACACTG
>OHUD01000892.1_pt1 | contig 11668 bp, 5 predicted proteins | sample 1579021 | NCBI WGS metagenome assembly OHUD01 (sample SAMEA3879597, study PRJEB24766) | human gut metagenome | biome: human-associated habitat; feature: feces | place: USA | collected 1985/1987
TGTTAGCAGGATAAACACAACTATTCATATGTATCTGACCGTGAGGTCGGGAACAAGCCCGTTGGGTGACGTTCCCGGCGGGCTTTCACAGATAAGAAAGCGAGGTTAGAGACAATGGGTTTATTTACGGACGGATTTAAGCTCTTGAAAAAGGCAAGTGAGCCTTTGTATAAGACACCGAAATCCATTCAGGAAACCATAGAGATTATGGCGGTGGCTGAAAACGGTATTTTTGAAGTAAGCAGGAATAAGTATTCCAAGTGTTACCGCTTTCAGGACATCAATTACACAACGGCAACGGAGGATGAGCAGATCGGCATTTTTGAAAGATACTGCAAATTCTTAAATTCGCTGGACTGTAATTATAAGATTACGATTAACAATAAGAACAAAAATATGGAGGATCTCCGTGATAAGGTTCTTATTACAGAAAAAAACGATGGCTTCAATAATTACCGAAGAATCTACAATGACATTATTGAGGAGAAGATTATTGAGGGCAGACAGGGGATTGAACAGGAAAGATACCTGACGATCACGATTGAGAGAAAGAACTTTGAGGAGGCAAAGGCACAGTTTGCCACACTTGAGGCAACAATACACAAGGCTTTCATTGAACTGGGGGCGGAGATTGTGCCGCTTAACGGCAATGAAAGGCTGAAAGTGCTCTATGACTATTACCATCTTGGCGATGAGGGCAGTTTTGATTTTGATATCAAAAAGGCAAAGAAGGTCGGAGCAGATTTTAAGAATGATTTATGTAATGGTATGGTGAAATATTTCCCAGACCATTTTGAGGACGAGAGTAAATACTGCAAGGCACTTTTCATTAAGAAGTATCCCAGCAGTTTATCTGACAGATTTATCAATGAGATTACTTCCCTTCCGGTACACTCCATTACCAGTATTGATGTAGTGCCTGTGCCAAAGGATTTGACCACAAAGGTGCTTCAGAAGAAATATCTTGGTATTGAATCGGATATTATCAAGCAGCAGAGAGTCCGTAATAAGAACAATGACTTCTCCACAGAAATCTCTTATGCAAAGAGAACGGAGAAAAAAGAGATTGAGGCAATTATGGATGATGTCCGTGAGAATGACCAGTGTCTTTTCTTTGTAGGAGTTACCATTATCCTTATGGCAGAAAGTAAGAAGGAGCTTGAGAGTGTCTGCGAAACAGTAGAAACAATCGGAAAACGTAACAGTTGTACGATTGATACACACTACTTAAAGCAGAGGGAAGCACTCAACACGGCACTTCCGATTGGTGTAAGACAGGTGGAAACAATGCGTACCCTTCTTACCCAGTCGCTTGCGGTGCTTATGCCGTTCAATGTGCAGGAACTGAATGACAGTACAGGTAATTATTACGGTATCAACCAGATCAGTAAGAATGTGAATATCGGCAACAGAAAGAAGCTCATCAACGGAAATGGCTTTGTATTCGGAGTGCCGGGTTCCGGCAAATCATTCTTCTGTAAGATGGAAATGGGCAGCGTATTTTTATCGGGGGATGATGAGATTATCGTCATTGATCCGATGAACGAATATTTTGATATTGCACAGACTTATGGCGGAACCGTGGTAAATATGTCCACATACACGGACAACTATGTAAATCCGCTTGAGATGGATGTGTGGAGTCTTGATCCGAATGATTCAAAGGGAATGATAAGGGAAAAAGGGGAATTTATGCTTGGTCTTTGTGAGCAGTGTATCGGGGACAGCTTAAATTCCAGACAGAAATCAATCATTGACCGCTGCGTGAGAAAGATGTATATCGACATCGCAAGGGGCAGGGAAAAGTATATTCCGGTAATGAGTGACTTCTACGATATCCTTATGGAACAGCCGGAGGACGAAGCAAAGGATATCGCATTGTCTTTGGAACTTTTTGTAAATGGTTCCCTCAATATCTTTAACCATCAGACAAATGTTGATGTAGATAACCGATTCACGGTATATGGTATCAGGGACTTAGGCACGGAACTTAGTCCTATCACAATGCTTGTTATGATGGAGTCCATTCAGAACAGAATTGTAGAAAACGGGCAGAAGGGCAAGGCAACCTGGCTCTATATTGATGAGTTCCATGTCCTGCTTAATTCGGAGTATTCTGCAAAATATTTACAGCAGCTCTGGAAGAAGGTGAGGAAACAAGGTGGACTGTGCACGGGTATCACCCAGAACGTCGTGGACCTTTTACAGAACTACACCGCCACTACAATGCTTGCAAACTCTGAGTTTGTTGCACTCTTAAAGCAGGCGAATACAGACAGTTCCAAGATGGCAGAGGTTATCGGTGTATCAGAGGCACAGCTTCGTTTCGTAACCAATACTGCATCGGGAATGGGACTTATCAAGTGTGGTTCCGTGGTAATTCCGTTTGATAACCAGATCAGCAAGGACACTGACCTTTACAGACTGTATAACACCAATATCCACGAAAAGATTGCGGAGCAGAAGAAAAGGGAGGCAAAATTTGCTGATTAGAATTGCAATGTATCAGCCATTTGGACTAAGTTCCGGATGGCTACTTTTTACCTTTTTTAAGGATACAGAAAGAAGGTGGGAACATTGAAGATAAAAAAAGTGGATGACAAGCCTATGGTCATTCACACTAAGAAAAAAGCTAAGATTCATATGCATGAACCGAAGAAAGCTAAAATTAAGGGCAGTAACATTTACACTGTACAGCGTGGTCCGAAAATTGCTAGTGCAAAGATAAATGATACAGGTAAAAAGAAGTCTTATCGTAAGAGTACCATTCATCAGGCAGAGAAGAAAGAAAAGGAACCTTCAAAATTTAAGAGAAATATACGGGAGTCCAATACTTCTATCAAGACGAAGAATACCAATCTTCATATAGCAGGAAGAACGGGAGCACTTGCGGCTGGAGCAGTTACAGAGCAGGTGGAAGGCGGGCAGGAAGTGTCACAGGCAGCTTATCTTGCATATGAAGCAAGCCGTCCGGTTACGGGAACTGCTTCAAGGGGAGCGTCACTTTTCAGAAAGAAAGCGGCAGCCGAAGCAAAGAGGCGTATCAAGAAGGTAGAAACAGGAAAGAAGCTGGCAAAAAAGATGGGAAAGAAAGCTGCCAGTGATACGGCAAAAAAGGTTGCCGGTGACACGACAAAGACAGCAGCGAAAGAAACTGCGAAAGAAACTGCGAAAGAAACTGCCAAGAACACTGCAAAAGAAACTGCCAAAACTACGGCAAAAGCGGCAACCACAGCGGCAGGTACAGCGGTTGCACCGGGAGCAGGTACAGCAGTCGGCATGGCGGCAGGCTATGCCACGGGTGTATCTATTGAGGCGAAGGATGTGAAAGCAGCGAACCGTAGCAGAAAGATTAAATTTTTTCTGGATAAGATGAAAGAACAGGAAAATCAGACGGACAGTGTTGTAAAACTGGTAAAAGATCTGATTGTAAAAAAGGCAGTTCTCTGGATAAAGGCGGCAGCTCCGATTATCGGACTTGTACTTTTGCTGTTGGTTCTTTTAGTGGTAATCGTTGCAGTTCCGGTTATTGCTGTGATAGCGATTCTTTATAATTCACCATTTGCCTTATTTTTACCGCCGCTGGAGTCAGGAGATACAGTGCAGACAGTTACAAGTGCTTATGTGTCTGAATTTAACCGTGATGTGAATACCAAAGTGAATGAACATACCGGATATGACTTTGGCGAACTGGTGTATGTAGATTATGAGGGAATGGATGAAAATCCAAGTAACTACTACGACATTATGGCGGTCTACATGGTCAAGTATGGTGTAGGCGATACTGCAACAATTATGAATGATATATCAAAGGGGTGGTTGCAGACTGTAGTAAATGATATGTGTTCTTATACTACAAGTAGTGGAACAAAAGATGTGGAGGAAACAGACGCAGATGGCAATGTAACAACTGTTACGAAGTCGGTACTGTATGTAAATGTTACGCTCAAATCATACAGAGATATGATTTCCGTTTATGGATTTGATTCTGATCAGGTAGAAATGCTTGAGCAGATCATGAGTCCTGAGTTTATGGGACAGCTTGGATATGCTGGAAGTGGAAGCGGTGGAAGCCCCGGAGTAAGTTCCATGACAGAGGATGAAATAAATGCAATCCTCAGTGGTATTACAGATAGCAGGCAGAAAGCAGTCTGCTCTTATGCCCTTCACAGAGTGGGTTATCCTTACAGTCAGGAATTAAGAGATAGTGGCAATTATTATGATTGCAGTTCACTTGCGTATTATTCATGGAAGGATGCAGGTGTGAATATCAGTCATGGAGGAGCAACTACAGCAGCGGCAGAAGCACAGGGACTTGATGAAGCAGGAAAGACCGTATCTTATGATGAAATGCAGCCTGGTGATCTTATCTTTTACAGTTTCACAAACAACGGAAGATATAAGAATATCAGCCATGTGGCAGTATATGTCGGCAATGGCAAGGTGGTAGAAGCCCTGAATGAAAGAGTTGGCGTAGTTTACCGTGATGTGGCAAGTGTCGGAAAGATTGTAGTAATTGGCAGACCATAGAAAATTGGCAGAGAGGGCGAAAGTCCTCTCTGGGACAGGAGGTAAGAATGGATTTAAAGGATATGATTCTTGTAATGGAGAATTATAAGGGAACAGAAAGAAATATGCTTATGACTTTGGAAGATTATAAGAAGTTCGTTGCCATTGATGATATGTCAGAGCTTGCAGATCAGATGCTGCTTCTTGGAAGAACGCTTGCGGAAGGTTTTACAGAGTATTACAGGGCAGCAAATGTTACAGTTTTTGCAAAATTCTGTAGAGATGATGTGGAACTGGGACGCTTTTTGCAAGGATATTATAATGATTCAAAGAAATTTTACTTTGATAAGGCAACAAGTTCCCCAGAGTGTATTACAAAGATGGATGAGATTGGAATGACGGATAGAGGCTGGATAGATGACTTTATCCTGCATTATGAAAAATGCGACAGGACATTTGAAAGAGGGCAGACATTTCATAATTTTAATGATCACGATTATATGGTACTTGAAGCATTATCTCCACGCAATCTTGTGGTAATGGATATGAAAAGCGGCTCTCTCACGATTGCTCTCGGAGCAACAGAGTATAAGCGATATCCGAAAGACGAGGAGCCAACAAAGGATAACACAACGATTGGGGTATCGTGGGAGCACGGGATTTATCTTGGTTCCACACTTTCGCAGACCAACTTTAAGGCATATAAAAGAGAATACGGAACACCTGAAAAGATAAAAGATGTTTATGATTACAGGGCGAAACTCAAGCAGAAGTTTTATTTTTATCAGGATTTGTCAAAGGATGATGATATTCCAAAAAATATGCAGAATGATTTCCTGCACCAGATGTATAAGGAATTTGGAACGATAGAGGAGGAATATTTTTATGACAGGCTTGAAGATGGAAAGTATGATGAAGGTTTTAAGGAAAGACAGGTAAAAGAAAAAAAGAGCCGATGAGGAAAAATGGAATTGGAGGCTGATATCGAATGGAAAAAGAATTTGATATTGAGATAAAAGAAGTTCTCTCAAGGGTAGAGACAGTAAAGGCAGAGTCACTTGACGATGCCATAAACAAGGCAATGGATATGTATTATTCAGAGCAGATAGTCCTTGATGCGGAGGATATGAAGGGAGTTGATTTTTCGCCATACAGCGAAGAACAGCTCCCTTCTTCATTAAAGGAAAATGGAGGAAAGACACGATGAAAAATGAGCAGACAGCAGTTATTAAGGATATGGAATTTTTATTAAACGAACTTCATAAGGAATGGGAAAGACCGGGAGAGGTAAAATCGTCTGTCAGTATTCCATATGAGAAAGTTGAGGAAATCAGCAGAAAGCTGAATGTGATTGTCTATGAGACACAGCAGTCGGCTGACAGCGACGGACTTGCCTTTAAGCAGAGCATAGCCAAGTCAAAGCAGTGTTATGTGCTTCTCAGGATTATGCGAAAGATTGTAAAAGGAAAGGGCAAATGTGATAGACAGGTGGTTGATGCAGAATTTGTGATTGAGCTTGACGGGGAGGAGTCAAAGCTCTTTAAGGAAATGTTTGCAGAATTACTGAAGTAAAAGGAGGGTGACACATGAGTGTTGATATGAAGGTCAAAGCGATATATGATTCAGAAATCAGCAACATCACCCGTTCTGAAAAGAACTGGAAAGATGTATTAAAGGTTGCAGGTCAGTTATATCGCTATGAATTTGATAATATCGTTATGGTAACAGCTCAGAGATCACCGGAGAAAAGTACCCTTATGGCAGATTATGACACTTGGAAGAAAGTGGGAAGATATGTAAAGCGTGGAGCAAAGGGCTGTGCTATCTTCCCCTCAAGGGCACTTAATCCCCGTATGAGATATATTTTCGATATCAGTGATACAGGCGGAAAGAATGTGAAGCTGACATGGGATCTGGAGGGGGAAAACCTGAAAAGTTATGCAGACTTTCTGGTATCGGAAGGACAGATGGAGCGGTATAAAAGCGATGACAGGGAATCACTAAAAAATACGCTAAAACAGTTTACAGGAACAAATGTTTGGGATATAATAAAAGAGGAGTTCGGAGATAGAATGTCCGAACTTATGCAGCTATCAGGTAGTGTGATAAAGGAATTCAACGAAAAACGCAAGGGCTTACAGCAGGATAGCGATATGGAGCAGTTAGTATATTCCAGTGTTATGTATGCTGTAGGGACGAGATGTGGATTTGACTTATCTGTGCAAGAACAGGATTTCAGTCAGATTGTAAACATCAAAGATGAGGAGATAGTTTACCGTCTTGGTTCCCTTGTATGCGATGTCTCCTGTAGTGTTCTTAGAGAATTTAGTAGGAATTTACAAACGATTGAGAGCGAAAGGAGAATATCATATGTTAGAAGCAATGACTTACAAGGAAGTGGACGGACTGCTGTATCCGGAGCTGACAATGCCGGACGAGACAGAGGATTTAACGAAGCTGGGCAGATACGGGAGAATGGCAATGAAGTATCTTCTGGAGAACGAACCGGCAAGGTACAAGACACTGATGAGATTCGGGAAGATGTACGAGAAGATGTCGGCAGTAGAGGAGGAAGCAAACCAGCTTTACGACCAGTTGGAGGAACAGTATCTAATGAAGCACAAGCCACAGAATCCATCATCGACAATGGAGATGTGGAAGATAAGAGAGCAGGCGAAGATGCAGGCAGAGGAAGTAGTGCTCCACCAGATCGTGATGAAGTTTCATTAGAAATACAGGAAGAATTAAATAGAGAGCTTGATGAGATTAACTCATTGGGTGTCAGTAAGGAAGCCGAATATACACAGGCTTCCTTTTTTTTCGACCAAAACGGGCAGGCTAGTTTTGGTGTGAAGCAGTCAGAGAAAACCAGACACAATGAATTTATGCGTCAGTATGAGGAGGACAGAAAGACTGCCCTTGCAGGAAAATATAACTATCTCAATCCGAAAAAGGCAGAAAGTGTACCAAGTGAGTATGTAAAACAAATACTTATGAGAGGGACTGGCTTTGTCGGTGGAAAAGGCAGAGTGTGTGAAATTTACCGCACAGAGATAGATGCTGGAACCAGAGCAAAGCGTATCAAGGCAGAATATGGTCAGGGTGGTGCAAGCTGGCCGCTTGACGGTCTGGGCTTGCACGGGTATGACACATTTCACGGTTCGGGACTTCGTATCCAATGGAAAGATCAAGATGGAGAAGTAGAAGGATATGTTTCGTGGAAGAATGTCGAAAAGGAAATCGGTGTACTTATCCTTACCGGAGAATACCAGTCGGAGACACCTCGTATTGATGAGCTTGCAATGGACGGACTTCGTGAAGATGATGAAGTCATTGACGCAGAGTACCGTGAAGTTGATACGCAGGAGGAAAAATCAGAAATTGATGATTATGCTATTCCTGATGAGCCTGACAGTTATGCTGTAAACAGAAAGGCGGCTGAGTTACGGTATATCAAGCCGATTGATTATGCTGACCGTGTAGCTGCAATGGATGAAGATTTAAGAGATGCCATTGAGATACTTGTGTCAGAATGTAGCTGTTACACACCATTCCGTGCTTTCCTTATGGATGTGGTGCAATCGGATTTTGCATTTATGCCGAATAAGCTGGAACTGATCTGTGAGATAGCGATGGGAAATGTTCAGGGTGAGAGAAAGGCATATTGCAATAATCAGTATGGACTCACAGAATACACTTTAAGCAGTGCAGATGTGAAAGTAAGCTACAAAAACAGAAATGGAGAGAGGGCAGGGGATACCGTATCGTGGCGTGAGGTATATGAAATCTTATCCTATATGGTAAAACAGCCATTTTACTGTGGAGAGGACCAGAAGGCAATCTATCAGACCATAAAAAATAAGATTGACAGGGAAAAGATGAATCCTGTTTACCGCAAGTTCTTTGATATTGAGGACAGTGTGAGAGAAAGCCGTCTTAAAACCAGAGAACGGGCGATTGCATATGGCTTGAATACCAAGATTGACACGGATGGTCGTATAATTTCTGATGAGGATAAGAATGTATCGGCAGATATTTCGCAGAATGATACCGAACCACAGGAGGCTGCCCCTGAAACACCTGCACAGGAAGTATTACCGCCAGCGGAAGGTCTGCGTGGAAAAGAAAAAACACAAGACCAGACAAAACTCAATTTCCATTATAACCTGTGGGAAACAGAAAAGGGCGGTGTAAAGACCAGATACCAGTGGAACATTGATGCAATCTGTACACTAAAGCAGATTGAAGCAGAAAACAGACTTGCAACACAGGAGGAGCAGACGGTTTTATCAAAGTTTGTCGGCTGGGGCGGGTTGTCACAGGCATTTGATGAGAATAATGCAGGGTGGACCAGAGAATATGCAGAACTGAAAGAACTTCTTTCCGATGAGGAATACAGTGCCGCAAGAGCAACCGTAAATAATGCCTTTTATACTTCACCTGAGATTGCAATGTGTATTAACTCAGCACTTGTGCAGTTTGGCTTTAAAGGCGGCAATGTCTTGGAGCCTTCTATGGGTATCGGCAATTTCTTCGGAAGTATGCCAGCACCAATGCAGCAAAGTAAGCTGTATGGAGTGGAGCTGGACAGCATATCAGGAAGGATTGCAAAACAGCTTTACCAGAATGCCAATATCAGTATTACGGGATTTGAAAACACCACATATCCGGATAACTTTTTTGATGTTGTTATGGGAAATGTGCCATTTGGAGATTATAAGATATTCGATCCAAAGTACAACAAGTATAACTTCCGTATTCACGATTATTTTCTGGCAAAAGCACTCGATCAGGCAAGACCGGGCGGCATGGTTGCAGTGATTACCACAAAGGGAACACTGGATAAGAGCAATCCGACTATACGAAAGTATCTGGCTGAGAGGGCAGAACTTGTGGGAGCAATCCGACTTCCGAATACTGCATTTAAGGATAATGCAGGAACTGAGGTGACTGCGGACATTCTTTTTTTACAGAAAAGAGAGCGAAAAATTGATATAGAGCCTGACTGGGTACATCTTGGTGTCACAGGTGATGGCATAGCAGTCAATTCCTATTTTGCAGAGCACCCGGAGATGATGCTTGGTACAATGCAGTATGACACAAGGATGTTCGGACAGGACAGCAGATATACCGTCTGTGTGAATAATGATGAGAACTTCAATCTGTATGAAGCACTCAATAAGGCAATCTGTAACATCAGAGCACAGATGACAGATTTTGAGAGACTGGCAGATAATGAGGAACAGACAGAGGAAGTCATTCCCGCTGATCCGGATGTCAGAAATTATACTTACACATTCTTTGAAGGAAAACTTTATTACAGGGAAAATTCAGAGATGGTAAGGCAGAAAGTATCACCGACAGCAGAGGAGCGTATCAAGAGCCTTGATGAAATCAGACAGATAACAAGAGAGCTGATTGATATCCAGATGGAGGGCTGTAGTGATGAGGAGCTTGCAGACAAACAGCAGCTTTTGAATGTAAAATATGATAAATTCGTTGGAAAGTATGGAGCAATCACTTCCAAAGCAAACCGTACAGCGTTCAGGGATGACAGCGATTATCCGCTTCTTTGCAGTCTGGAAGAAGTAAATGAGGACGGGGAGGTGAAGAAGGCTGATATGTTTTATAAGCAGACGATTAAGGCAAAGTCCGTGGTGGACAGGGTAGAAACTGCGGTAGAGGCTCTTAATGTATCGGTCAATGAGTTTGGATATGTAAATATTCCTTATATGCTCTCCATTTATGAAACAGACAGGGATACTCTCATAAAGGAACTCGATGGAATTATTTTTCTTAATCCTGACCGTTACAATGAAAATAACCCGGACGCAGGCTGGGAGACAGCAGACGAATATCTGTCGGGAAATGTAAGGGATAAGCTGCGTGTTGCAAAGGCAATGGCGGCGGATACCGATAATCCGCAGGCAGAAAGATTTGCCGCCAATGCCGCAGCCCTAGAGGAAGTTCAGCCGGAATGGATTGAAGCCTCGGATATTGATGTAAAGATTGGTACAACTTGGATTGAGCCGCTTGATTATGAGCAGTTTATCTATGAGCTGCTTAATACACCAAAGAGGGCAAGGGCAATCAGAACAGAGTATTATAATTCCGGTATTCAGGTACACTTGAATAAAATGAGTATGGAATGGTTCATTGAAAATAAAAGTATGGATAAACATTCCGTGGCTGCAACGAAAACTTATGGTACAAGCAGAATGGACGCTTATTCTATTTTTGAGGATACCCTGAACTTAAAAACAGTCACTGTCAGGGACAGGATTGATGACGGTGATGGCAAGTACCATTATGAAGTCAATAAGAATGAGACAATGCTTGCAAGGGAAAAGCAGAATATGATCAAGGAGAAGTTCAAGGAATGGCTGTTTGCAGAACCGGAACGCAGACAGAAGTATGTGGAGTATTATAATGAAACCTTCAATAATATCCGCCTGCGTGAGTATGACGGAAGCCATTTGCAATTTCCAGGAATGAACCCTGAGATTGAATTAAAACCGCACCAGAAAAATGCGGTGGCACGAATCCTTATGGGAGGAAATACCCTGCTTGCCCACTGCGTCGGAGCCGGAAAGTCGTTTGAAATGATGGCTGCGTGTATGGAACAGAAAAGACTCGGACTTTCCAATAAGACAATTATGGTAGTGCCAAAGCCGCTTATCGGGCAGACAGCAAGTGAATTTTTAAGGCTTTACCCGTCAGCAAACATCTTGGTTGCAACGGAGCGTGATTTTGAAAAGAGCCGAAGAAAGCAGTTTGTATCAAGGATTGCGACAGGCGATTATGACTGCATCATTATGTCGCACTCGCAATTTGAAAAAATTCCAATTTCGGCAGAGAGAAAGGAGCGAATGCTTAATGAACAGATAAATGAGATCACCTATGCGATTGATGATATGAAGGAGCGGAACGGGGAACGCTGGACCGTAAAGCAGATGGAAAGCCAGAAGAAAAAGCTGGAGGAACAGCTTAAATCCCTGACCGATGAGAGCAGGAAAGATGACCTCATTACCTTTGAGGAGCTGGGTGTTGACTCTATTATGGTAGACGAAGCACACAATTTTAAGAACCTCGCCACATTTTCAAAGATGAATAATGTGTCGGGAATCAGCAGTAGTGGGGCTAAAAAGTCAACGGATAT
>OHUD01000898.1_pt1 | contig 11532 bp, 9 predicted proteins | sample 1579021 | NCBI WGS metagenome assembly OHUD01 (sample SAMEA3879597, study PRJEB24766) | human gut metagenome | biome: human-associated habitat; feature: feces | place: USA | collected 1985/1987
TCAAATTGCCCATCAGCTGGACCCCAGCCGTGCCACCTCCGGCGTGCGGTATCTGGAAAAGAGCCATCTCTTGGAGGATGTTTACGCCTACAACGATTACTCCTACTCCGGCCGGGGCCCGGGCTGTGAGCCCCGGTCTGCCGTTACGCCCGATCTCCGCAAGGGTTACCTCATCAGCGAGTTCGGGGGCCAGCAGTTCCCAGCCAAGGCCTTTGACGACGAGCCGCACCGGCTGGCACAGGCTCTGCGCCACGCTGCCGTCCTCAACGATGCCATTGCCCAGCAGGGCGTGGCCGGTGCCCTTGGCTGGTGCATGGCCGATTACAATACCCACCGCGAGTTCGGCAGCGGCGACCGCATCTGCTACCACGGCGTGACGGACCTGTTCCGCAACCCGAAGCTCTCTGCCGCCGTCTACGCAAGCCAGAAAACGCCCCGGTCCCCTTCGGACGTGGTGTTCGAGGTCTCTTCCAGCATGGCGCTGGGTGACCACCCCGGCGGCTTTGCCGGGGCCTGCTGGGTGTTTACCAACGCTGAGAGCGTCCGCCTCTACCGGGGCAACGATTTCATTGCCGAGTTCACCCCCGACCGCCGGGGCCGCTTTGCCGCCCTGCCCCACCCGCCCATCGAGATTCAGGATTTCGTCGGCTCCCTGCTGGAAAAGTATGAGGGCCTTGACCAGAGCACGGCCCCGCAGGTGGCGGCCATCCTCAACGAGATGCGCCGGGACGCGCTGAACCTTTCGCCTCTCTCCAGGGCGCGGATGCTCTCCCTGCGGCTGAGCGCAAACGACCTGCTCCGGATGTACTACAAATACATCGGCGTGCTGGGCGGGCCGTCCAGCGTCTACCGGTTTGAGGCGGTCTGGCACGGGCGCACCGTCCGCACCGTGGTCAAAGAGCCGGTGCAGTCGGTCCGGCTGGAATGCGTGGTGCACAACCCCATCCTGACCGACGGCCCCACCTGGGACTGCGCGGCGGTCAGCCTGCGGGCCATCGACCAGAACGGCAACCTGCTGCCCTACTGCGGCGAGGCCGTTCAGCTCAGCGTGGAAGGCCCGGTAAAGATCCTGGGCCCGGCCATCGTTCCCCTGCGGGGCGGCATGGCGGGCACCTACCTCGCCACCACCGGTGAAGCAGGCCGTGCCGTGCTGCACTGCCAGATGGAGGGCGCGCTGGATGTGGAGGCCGCCCTGACTGTGCGCAAGCGCTCCGGTGCAGAGAATGCCAATTAAATTTCGTCCTTTCATGGTAGATTTGCAATCTGTTCAAAGTTTTATCATGGTTGGCTGATATTCTATTGTTGTGAACAATCAAACGCCCTCTCCGTCCATGCGTCTGCGTGGCTGAGAGGGTTATTCTTGAGGACAAAGGACCGGAAATCTATGAGAGAGAAACTTCGTCAGTTTATGATCGGCCGCTATGGCACCGATGGCCTGAACCAATTCCTGAGCATTGCCTCGCTGGTGCTGCTCCTCATCGCCATCATCAGCCGGGTCAACCTGTTCACCTATCTGGGCGCGGCCCTGCTGATCTTCTGCTACTACCGCACCTTCAGCCGGAACATCTCCAAGCGCACCGAGGAGAACTACAAGTTCTACACCCTGAAGGACCGGGTGGACAACAAGTTCAAGGGCTGGAAAGAGCAGTGGGCCAACCGCAAGGTCTATCACTACTACCGCTGCCCCCAGTGCCGCCAGAAGCTGCGCGTGCCCCGCGGCCGCGGCCGCATCCAGATCTCCTGCCCCCGCTGCGGCACCCAGTTCATCAAGAAGAGCTGAGCCATGTTCGGATATGTTATCCCGAATCAGGCCGCGCTCAGCCCGGAGGCACAGGCGCGGTACCGCGCGGCCTACTGCGGGCTCTGCCGTCGCATCGGCGCGCTGCACGGCACCCGGGGGCGGCTGACCCTGAGCTATGACCTGACCTTTCTGGATCTGCTGCTGTGCAGCCTGTACGAGGGCGAAAGCGCCTGTGTGACAGGCCGTGACCACTGCCCCATCCACCCCATCCGGAAGGTGGACTGGCGTTCCAGCGGCCCCACCGATTACTGCGCGGATCTGAGCGTGGCTTTGCACTACTACAACGCGCAGGACAAGTGGAACGATGACCACAGCCTGCTGGGCCTGGGCTTTGAAAAGATGCTTGCTGCCCCCACGCAGCAGGCCGCCGCCCGCTGGCCCCGCCAGTGCAGCGCCATCCGCACCTGTCTGGATCGGCTGGCCCGGTACGAAGCCGAGGGCAGCGAGGATCTGGATGCCGTTTCCGGCTGCTTTGGGGAACTGATGGCCGAGCTGTTCGATTACCGGCAGGACCACTGGTCGCCGGAGCTGCGCAGCATCGGCTTCAACCTGGGCAAGTACATCTACCTGCTGGATGCCTACGACGACCTGGCCCGGGACGAGCGCAAGGGCGCATACAATCCCCTGCGCACCCTGAGCAGAGAGCCCGGGTACGAGGAAGAGATGCGGGAGATCTTTGAGCTGCTGCTGGCCAACTGCGCCCGCAGCTTTGAGCGCCTGCCCTGTGTGGAGGACGTTGACCTTCTGCGCAACATCCTGTATTCGGGCGTGTGGCTCAAATATCACTGCAAAAATGCAAAAAAGAAGGACAAAACCGCCTGATTCCGGCGGTTTTCCTTGATTTTTCCGTTCCAGTCCTGTACACTAAAGATTGCTTGTGCGGCACAATGGCCGCACAGATGGTAATAGAGACGTGAGGAAGTAGACCGATGAGAGACCCCTATGAGGTTCTGGGCATCCAGCGCGGTGCCAGTGAAGACGAGATCAAAAAGGCTTACCGTGCCAAGTGCAAGCGCTGGCACCCTGACCTGAACCCCAACGACCCCACCGCCGAAGAGCACTTCAAGGAGGTGCAGGCGGCATACGATGCCATCACCAAGGGCGAGACCGGCCCCCAGATGGGCGGCAATCCCTATGGTGGCTACCGTCAGCAGAGCTATGGCGGCTCCCAGCAGGGCTACAGCCAGCAGAACTACGGGTTTGACGGCTTCGATGGTTTTGATCCCTTCGGGTTCGGCTTTGGGTTCAACGGCTACAGCCAGCAGAGCGGTGCCAGCTACAGCGGCAGTGATTCGCCCGAGATGCAGGCAGCCCGCAACTTTGTGGTGAATGGCCGCTACGCCGAGGCACGCCGCGTGCTGGACGGCATGACCGGCCGCAACGCGCGGTGGTACTATCTCTCCTCGCTGGCCAATCAGGGCCTGGGCAACAGCATCGATGCCCTGCAGGATGCCCGCCGCGCAGCCCAGATGGAGCCCGGCAACACCGAATACCAGATGAACCTGCGCAATCTGCAGGACCCGGGCCGCACCTACCGCACCCAGACCACCTACGCCCAGCCCGGCGGCCTGATGCGCTGGTGCTGGAGCATGATCCTGCTCAACCTGCTGTGCAACTGCTGCTGTGGCGGCGGCTGGGGCTGGCGGTTCCGGATGTAAGCGCAAAAAATGATATAAGGACAATTAAAAAAATCCCTCCCTGCCGGCGTGGCAGGGAGGGATTTTTGCTGTTTGATTACTGGATCACGATGGTCCGGCTGATCTCACTGCTGGAGTAGTTTCCGGCGGCCTTGGCCGTCTGGACATACTCGCCGGGCTCGGTGGGGAATCCGCTCTGGGTCGTGCCCAGGAAATCGAAGAGACCGCTCTTCTTTTTATAGGTGTAGGTCACCTTGCCGCCCTCGACCACCTGGCCGTCGCTTTCGACCACTGCGGTGACGTTGTAGTTCTGGGCTTCTGCCGCAGTCATGCTGGCGGGGAGCTCCTGTGCCCAGTAGACACGCACCCCCGCACTCTTGGGCTTGATGCGGAAGAACGCCATACCGGCGGTGTTCACATCACCGGATTCCAGCGCCACAGCGCCGCCTACATAGCTGCCGGCTTCCGTGGGCTGCTCGTCCAGATAGATGCGGCTGAACACGCCCTCGGGCAGATATTTGCGGATGAGCTCCAGCGACAGCTTCATGCCGGTGGAGACATCCTTCAGCGTGGGGATGTAGAATTTCAGGACATCCATCACAGAGACCACTTCATCAGCCACCCGCAGCAGCACGCTCACGTCGTTGCCGTCGATCAGCTGCTTGATGTAAGCGTAGATGTTGAACTCCTCTTCCTGCTCAGGGTTCGCCGACATCTTTTTCGGCAGGGGGATCATTTTGAGCAGGGTGCGGATCTTGCCCGAAAGGATCAGGGTCACATAGCCCTGCGCTTCGCCGCTGGTGCCCATCACCACGCCGATATACTGGGTATCTGCCGGGGTGGTCTGGACGCTCAGGGTAAAGGGGGAGCCATAGGTCAGATCCCCGTCTGCGGTCAGGCGGATCGAGACAACGCTGTTGTTCTCATCCACGCCTGCGGTGGTCAGGTCAGGCAGTTCGCTGCCCGCCGAAGCCGCCAGCGCCGGTGTGGCCGCCGCACTCAGGGCAAACACTGCCGCCAGCAGCAATGAGATCAGCCGTTTGATTTTCATCAGCCAAAGACCTCCTTTTATATAGGTTCTTGTATCATGCAAAAATAAGGGTGCGTGGAACACACAGCACAGTGTTCCAGCACCCTCATTTTACCGCATTGTACCGTACAGGTCAATAACGGGATTCAAGTTAAATTTTGCTCAGCTGCGGGCCCTGGGCGGTATCTTTGACAGCCCAGCCCATCTCGGTGAGCTGCGCACGGATGGCATCCGCAGCGGCCCAGTCCTTGGCCTTCTTGGCGGCGGCGCGCTTTTCCACCAGCTCCGTCACCTCAGCGGGCACCTCGTCCTTCTTGCGGTTGTACATCAGGCCCAGCACGCCGGTGATCTCATCGAACGCCTTGGCGGCAGCCTCCAGCGCAGCCTTGGAGGAGGCAGCGGACAGGGTGTTGATCTCCTTGACCAGATCGAACACGGCAGCCAGCGCATCGGGGGTGTTCAGGTCATCGTCCATGGCCTTGCAGAACTTGGCGCGGGCCTCGTCTGCCTTGGCGGTCAGGGTCTCATCGGTGCCGAACGCGGTCTTGCTCAGGGCAAAATCGAGGTTCTCGCGGCAGGTGTAAAGGCGCTCCAGGCTGTTCTTGCAGCTCTCGATGAGGTCCACGGTGTAGTTCAGGGGCATCCGGTAGCCTGCGGTCAGCATGAAGTAGCGGATGGGCTCGTAGCCGTAGAGGTCTGCCACATCGCGGACGGTGAAGAAGTTGTGCAGGCTCTTGGACATCTTCTGGTTATCCACGTTGATGAAGCCGTTGTGCATCCAGTAGTGGGCAAACTCGCAGCCGTTGGCGCACTCGCTCTGGGCGATCTCGTTTTCGTGGTGGGGGAAGATCAGATCCTGACCGCCGCAGTGCAGGTCGATGGTCTTGCCCAGATGGGTGCGGCTCATGGCACTGCACTCGATATGCCAGCCGGGGCGGCCCATGCCATAGGGGCTTTCCCAGGCGGGCTCGCCGGGCTTGGCAGCCTTCCAGACGGCGAAATCGGCGGGGTCTTCCTTCAGGTCATCCTCCATCCGGCTGCGCAGCTCACGGTTGCCGCTCTCCAGATCGTCCAGCTTGAGGTGGCTCAGCTTGCCGTACTCCGGGTCGCTCTTGACGCGGAAGTAGACATCCCCGTTCTTGGCAACGTAGGCGTGGCCGGAATCGATCAGGTCCTTGACGATGTCCAGGATCTGCTGGATGTGCTCCGTTGCACGGGGCTGGACGGTGGGCTTTTTGCAGTTCAGACCGGCGGCATCCTTGAGGTACTCGGCCTCAAAGCGCTGGGCCACTTCCTTCATGGAGGTGCCCTCCTCCTGTCCCTTCTTGATGAGCTTGTCATCAATATCGGTGATGTTGGAGACATAGATGACCTTGTTGCCGCGGTATTCCAGATAGCGGCGCAGGGTATCGAACACGATCAGCGGGCGGGCGTTGCCGATGTGGATATAGTTGTAAACGGTGGGGCCGCAGACATAGATGCGGTATTCGCCGGGCACCTGCGGCACAAACTCTTCCTTCTGGCGGGTCAGGGTGTTGAAAATCTGCATAAGAACTCTCCTTCTTGTAGGGCAAACAAAAGCCGCAGCAGAACCTCTCAGTCTCGCTTCGCTGACTTACGAAAACAGAGAAGTAAAAAAGCCCCCGATGTGATACAATCTCCCATATCACATCGAAGGCGGTTTTCAAAATCGCGGTTCCACTTCTGTTTGTCGCTCAAAGCCGATAACGGCGGCTGCCGCGCCGCGATACTCCCCAGCAGGTTTCCCGCGGCGTGCTGTCCGGGCGCACTTCACACACGCTGCTGCAAACAGGCTCCCAGCCAACGGCCCGTTCTCTCTGTCCAGCTCACCTTTGCGCTACTCTGCCCGGGTAAACGCATTTTTCCTGATACATCTGTATTATAGCCGGGCCGGGGGGAGAAGTCAAGCAGAACGCAGGCGCTGGCATTTCAGCGGCAGCTCTGCGCCGATTCAATCGATCTCGTGCTTTTTACAGAAGTGCTTGCTGGCAAAGTACATTCCCGCCCAGATGGCGATGGCAAGCACGAGGTAGAACGGGTTCTTCATGGCAGACACCAGCGACTGCCCGAAAAGGGCCATCATGGCCACCATCACGCCCTTGCCCAGCAGCATGGTGACAAGGTAGCGCTTCTCGTCAAAATCAGAGATGCCGAAGGCAAAGTGCATAAAGGACGAGGGCGTAAAGGGCAGGAGCGACAGCATGAACAGGGACGCGGTGTCGAACCGGCTGACCCATTGCTCCGCCTTTTGCAGCTTGGCCGAGCGGCGGGCAAATTTCCAGAAAAAACGCTTGACGACACGCCGCCAGAGCAGGAACATCACAGTGCCGCCCAGCATCACCCCGGCCCAGCTGTACACAAAGCCCAGAAGCCCGCCGTGGGCCGCAACATTCAGCGCCACAATGGCAATGAGCGGCAGCGGCGGAAAAAAGGATTCCACCATCGCAAGGATCACGGGCGCAATGGGGCCAAGGCCGCCAAAGCCTTCCAGCAGGGCCTTCCAGAATTCCAGCGTTCCCAGCTGGTGGAGCCAGCCTATCATCGTCATTTCCATCCCGCGTGTTCCTTCCCTCTCATTTTTCTTTAGTATATCCGGTTTCTATGACACGCCCGTGAACAAAATACGAGCTTTTTTTGTCATATCACCTATACTACGAGACTGCGGGGGCGTTTCCTGCACAGGGCGGGGATCTTTATGCTTTTCCGGCGGCTTCAGCGGCGGCCTTCTCAGCCCGGGCCTGCATCCGCTCGATCTGCTGGGCGCGCATCCGCTCCCAGCGGGCAAGCCCGGCTTCGTCCGGGATCTGGACGCAGCGGGCAAAGCTCCAGTGCAGGCCGTCCCGCCGGGCCAGCTTATAGCGCTGGAATACGCCCTTTCCAACCTCATTGCCGGTACCGGCGCAGGCAGGGCAGACCGACAGAGTATACCAGCCGCTGTTGCCCTTTTTCAGCCAGATATCGTCCGGCTGCAGATCCCCGCCGCACACCGGGCAGCTGGCAGTGATGATCTTTGGGTCGCTGCGCCAGGTGGACTGCTCCACATAGCCGCGGAACACCCGGAAGTCCCGGTAATCGCCGGGGGCGGGGCAGAGGCTTGCCCGCAGGGATTCCTCCTCGGTGGGGTAGGCCGCCAGACCCGCCCGCAGGTCAAGCTTGCGGCAGACATCGGCGGTGTAAAGGGTATCGGACAGGGCATCGTGGAACGGGCGCTCCATCGGGATGCCCATCCGGGTCACAACGCTTTCCAGCGTCATGCCCTCGCCCTCCTTGCGGGGGTGCTCCCGCAGAAAGATCTGCTGCAGATCATACCACTGGGTGGGGCGGCTCTCGTCCAGATTGCAGAGGAAAAGGTTCTGCTTGAGCACCGGCACGTCATCCATGCCCCACTCGGCAAACTCGGCATCCGGGCCGCACCACTGCATAAAGCGGCGCAGGCCCTGCACGATGGGCTCGCCCCGGTCCAGGTCGGCCTGGGTCAGGCCTGTCACCTTGGCGATGTGGTGCTGCAGGGTGCGGAAAATGCGGGGCCGCAGGTGGATGGAGAAGGTATCCAGCACGTTGGCATCCTCGTCGATCTTCACCGCGCCGATCTCGATGATCTCGCCCCGGAAGGTCTGCTGCACGCCATGATAATTAAAGTTATACGGCTTATAGCCGATGTTCCATTCCAGATCAAATAAAACCAGATTGCGTGGCATTGTTGTTTGTGTTCCTCTCAGTTCAGGATAAATTTTTCGATGGCCTCGGCCACGCCGTCGTGGTTGTTGTCGGCGGCGGTGACGTAATCAGCCACAGTCTTGACGGCATCCTCGGCATTCTGCATGGCCACGCCCACCCCGGCATAGGAGATCATGGAGCGGTCGTTCAGGCCGTCGCCGCAGGCCATCAGGTTCTCCCGGGTCAGGCCCATCCGCTCCAGCAGGGCGGCAAGGCTCCTGTCCTTTGCCACGCCCAGCGGCACGGCCTCAATGAAGAAGGGGCTGGAGGGGTACAGGTCGATCCGGCCCGCAAACTGCTCCTTTCCGGCGGCACAGACAGCATCCCGCCGGGCAGGGTCAAGGGTGATGAGCATTTTGCAGATCGGATAGTCTACATAGGAGGCCAGATCATCCACATGGAGCATCGGCAGCTTTGTGGTAAAGCACTCCTTGTTTGCCCACACGTCCTGATCCCGCTCACACACGATGCCCTCGCTGTTATAGGTCAGGATGGCCACGTCCTGCCGGGCTGCAAATTCGCAGAGCTCCGGGACGAACTCCGCTCCCAGCTGCACCTGATACAGGGCCTCGCCGGTCACGCAGTCCACGATCTTGCCGCCGTTGTAGGCCAGCACACAGCCGCCCTTTTTGTCCAGCCCCAGCTCCTTTGCCAGCGGCAGAATGCCCGCCGTGGGGCGGCCGGAGGCCAGCACGATGGTTGCGCCCTGTGCGGCGGCGGCATCCAGCGCCGCGCGGGTGCGGGGGGTAACGATCTTTTCGTCATTGGTCAGGGTGCCGTCCAAGTCCAGAGCCAGCACCCGGATATTCGATCTTGCCATGATTTTTATTCCTCGTTCTCAGGCAGGGGCTTCCCGCCGGATATTTTATTACTTACCCATCTATTTTACAATGCTTTCCCTTTTCTGTAAAGCAGGAAACTTGTCCCCCGCCCAGAGACAAGCAAAAAGCCGCCCGGCGAGCAAAACCGGACGGCTGAGAAGGAAGAAAACGCTGTGTTACAGGATGTCGATGTATTCCCCGGCCAACGCCTTGTTCATGCTGCGGACAGCGCAGAACTTGCCGCACATGGAGCAGGTGTCGCTGTGGTCATCCTCAGGCAGGCGGGCATCCCGGATGGCCTTGGCGGTCTCGGGGTCGAGAGCGCAGGCGAACTGGGCATCCCAGTCCAGCACGCGGCGGGCATCGCCCATCTTGTCGTCGATATCCCGGGCATGGGGGATGCCCTTGGCGATATCGGCCGCATGGGCGGCGATCTTGGAGGCCACGATGCCCTGCTTCACATCGTCCACGTTGGGCAGAGCCAGATGCTCGGCGGGGGTGACATAGCACAGGAAGGCTGCACCGCTCATGGCGGCAACGGCACCGCCGATGGCAGCCGTGATGTGGTCATAACCGGGGGCAATGTCGGTGACGAGGGGTCCCAGCACATAGAAGGGAGCGCCCATGCAGATGCTCTTCTGCACCTCCATGTTGGCGGCCACCTGATTCAGGGGCACATGGCCCGGGCCCTCCACCATGACCTGCACGTTGTGTGCCCAGGCGCGCTTGGTCAGCTCGCCCAGACGCACCAGCTCTTCGATCTGGCAGACATCGGTGGCATCGGCCAGGCAGCCGGGGCGGCAGGCATCGCCCAGCGAGATGGTCACGTCGTGCTCGGCGCAGATCTCACAGATCTCGTCAAAGTGCTCGTAGAAGGGGTTCTCGTTGCCGGTCATGCTCATCCAGGCGAACACCAGAGAGCCGCCGCGGCTGACAATGTTCATCTTCCGCTTGTGGGTGCGGATCTGGTCGATGGTCTTGCGGGTGATGCCGCAGTGCAGGGTGACAAAGTCCACGCCGTCCTCAGCGTGCAGGCGCACCACGTCGATGAAGTCCTGCGCGGTCAGGGTGGCAAGGTCGCGCTGATAGTGGATGACGGAATCGTACACGGGCACAGTGCCGATCATCACGGGGCACTCGTGGGTCAGCTTCTGGCGGAAGGGCTGGGTGTTGCCGTGGCTGGACAGATCCATGATGGCTTCCGCGCCCATATTGACGGCGCTCATCACCTTTTCCATCTCCACGTTGTAATCCTTGCAGTCGCGGGAAACGCCCAGGTTCACGTTGATCTTGGTGCGCAGCATGGAGCCGATGCCCTCGGGGTTCAGGCAGGTGTGGTGCTTGTTGGCGGGAATGGCCACCTTGCCCTCAGCCACCAGCTGACGGATCTCCTCCGTGGTGCGGTATTCCTTTTTGGCCACGATCTCCATTTCCGGCGTGACGATGCCCTTGCGGGCAGCGTCCATCTGTGTGGTGTAGTTCTGCATGGTACTTTCCTCCAAATGTTTCTTTTATCTTGAACAGCGCTTTGCGCGCTGAACGTACCGGAAACAGGTTTTTGCGCAGCCTTTCCTCTGTGCGCAATTGGCTCCCCCTTTGGGGGAGCTGGCATCGCGCCAGCGATGACTGAGAGGGCGAGCCGCCTTACAGCTGCTCCGCCAGTGCCTTCAGCTCCCTGCACTCGGCCTCGATGTCCTCCGCGCCGAAGATCGCACTGACAAGGGCCACACCGTTCACGCCGGTGCCCTTGAGCCGGAGCAGGTTCTCCTTGTGGATGCCGCCGATGGCCACAACGGGGATGTCCACGGCATCGCAGATGGCTTTCATCATGCCCTCGGGCAGAACGTCCACGTCTGCCTTGGTGTGGGTAGAGAAGGCTGCACCCACGCCCAGACAGTCTGCACCATGCCGGACGGCCTCCAGGGCCTCCTCCACGCTGTGGACAGATACGCCGATCATCATCTCATCGCCCACGCGCTGGCGCACCTGAGCAGCGGCCATATCCTCCTGCCCCACATGGATGCCCTCGGCGTGGCAGCGGATGGCAATGTCCACGTTGTCGTTCACAAAGAACGGCACACCGTAGCGCTGGCACAGAGCATGGATCTCCACAGCCTCTTTCAGAAAAGCTTCGTCGTCCAGCTCTTTTTCACGCAGCTGCACACAGGTGACACCGCCCTTCAGGGCGCTTTCCACCTGCTCATAGAGGGACTGTTTTCCCACCCATGCGCGGTCGGTGACGGCATACAGAAGCATGTTCTGCTTATCGCACTTCATAGTTTGCTCCTTCTTCCAGCTGTTCCGGGGTCATATTGTAAATGGCATCGATGATGTAGCTGCGGTAGGTGGCGTTGCCGTCCTGCGGGGTGAGCCGCTTGTGGGCGATCTCGCCCGCAAGGCCCATGGCGCACACTGCGGCTGCAGCGGCTTCCAGCGGATGGCCGGGGTTGGCGGTGACGAACGCCGCCGTCAGGGCCGAAAGCTGGCAGCCCGTACCGGTGATGC
>OHUD01000901.1_pt1 | contig 11519 bp, 9 predicted proteins | sample 1579021 | NCBI WGS metagenome assembly OHUD01 (sample SAMEA3879597, study PRJEB24766) | human gut metagenome | biome: human-associated habitat; feature: feces | place: USA | collected 1985/1987
TTATGGTCGCCTCAACCTCGGCGGTCGCCTTGGCTACTGCGTCCTCAATTCTGCCGGGATGAATACGTCCGTCAAGAATCAGCTTTTCAAGGGTCACACGCGCTATTTCGCGGCGAATCGGGTCAAAGCTTGAAAGGGTTATGGCCTCGGGTGTATCGTCAATTATAAGGTCAACGCCCGTAGCCGCCTCAAGCGCGCGTATATTGCGCCCCTCGCGGCCTATAATTCTGCCCTTAATTTCATCATTCGGCAGGGATACCACCGAAACGGTCATTTCAGAGGAATGGTCAGCCGCGCAGCGCTGAATTGCGTGACCTATAACGTTTTTGGCAATTCTGTCCGCGTCGTCTTTAAGTCTCTGCTCATAATCGAGAATTTTAACCGCTTTTTCGTGGTTAAGCTCGCCGTCAAGCAGCTCTAAAAGGTGCGCCTTCGCCTGCTCCTTGTTAAAGCCGGAAATTTTTTCGAGAATTTCCATCTGACTCTGCTTTATCTTGTCGCACTCGGCTAACCTTGCGTCAATTTCCTTGGCGCGCGCGCTCAGCTTTTCCTCCTTTGCCTCAATATTATCGGTTTTTCTGTCAAGTGTTTCTTCCTTTTGCTGGAGCCTGTGCTCCTGACGCTGAACCTCGCTTCTGCGCTCGCGGATATCCTTTTCCGCCTCCTGGCGCATTTGGTGAATTTCGTCCTTCGCCTCAACAAGAGCTTCTTTTTTTCTTGATTCGGCGGTTTTCATAGCGTCGCTTAAAATACGTTTAGCCTCGTCCTCAGCGGAGCCGATGGCGTTTTCAGCCGCTTTTCTGCGATAAGCGGAGCCTGCAAAAAAGCCTATAACGGCAAGCAGCACCGCAACCGCCGCAAAAACGACATATAAAATCGGTTGCATTCTTTTTATTAACCTCCTATATAATAAACACGGTTTTTCTTTCACGCGCCCGTATGCCGAATTTTTTTGAAATTCGCACCCGGCACAATAAAACGAAAGCAACGGGAGCCGTGCTGTTTTCTCCCGTGATAAAATCAACCAATGCGCCGCGGTTCGCCAAAAGCCCCGGCACATTTAAGCTGCACTGTTGCGGTGTTTTATACGCCGCAACCGAATTTACTATCTTAATAATTTTACCACTGCGGCGCCGATATGTCAAGAATTACATACAGCTATATAGGATTTTTTCAGAATAAATTTATGTATTCTCCAATAACCTAATATTGGGGGATATAAAATTGAAAGCCTTTTTTGAATTCAGTGAAAGCCTTATATCGGGCATGCTGCCCTTTGTGTTTCTTATAATTTGCGGCGTTTACTTTACACTTAAATGCCGTTTTTTCCAGTTTCGTTTTTTGCCCTCTTCATTAAAATATGCGTTCGGCGGTATGAAAAAAAGTGACGGTAAAAGCGGAGTAAGCCCCTTTCAGGCAGCCTGCACCGCACTTTCCGCCACGGTGGGAACAGGCAATATAGCCGGCGTTGCCGGCGCGGTTGCAATAGGCGGCGCGGGCGCGGTTTTTTGGATGTGGATAAGCGCCTTTGCCGGAATGATAGTGAAGGTAGCGGAGATTATTTTATCGCTTGAATACCGCGAAAAATCGGGTGGTGAATACACAGGCGGACCTATGTATTACATAAAAAACGGGCTGCCAAAAATACTGGCGCCGTTAAGCCTTTTATATGCCGCGGCAGCGGTGCCCGCAGTTTTTTGCAGCGGAAACCTCACCCAAACGGGCGCCGCGGTGCAGTCCTTCGGGCAAAGCGCCTTAATTAAGCTTGTCGGCGGAATTTTTTTTGCCGTAATCACGGCGCTGGTGCTGTCGGGCGGGGCAGGGCGAATAGGAAGCTTTACAGGTAAAATAGTGCCGTTTATGGCATTGCTTTACCTGCTTATGACCTTAGGAATTATCGGGGTCAATTTCAGCCGCCTGCCCGCCGCCTTTTCAATGATTATTAAAGGCGCGTTTAAGCCCTCCGCCGTAACCGGCGGTGCGGTGGGCAGCCTTTCCGCCGCGGTGCTCACAGGCGCGTCGCGCGGTGTTTTTTCAAACGAGGCGGGGCTCGGCACCTCGGCTATGGCTCATTCCTCCTCGGCTTATACCGACGGCGCGCGTCAGGGGCTTTTCGGGATTTTCGAGGTGTTTGTTGATACAATCGTTATATGCACCCTCACTGCACTATCCATGCTTTGCTCGGGTGTGGGCATAGAATACGGCAAGGGTGCTTCAACAGAGCTCATTTGCTCCGCCTTTTCCACCCTTTACGGTAAATATTCCGTTATTTTGCTGGCGGTTATGATGTGCCTTTTCGGGCTTTCAAGCGTTATAGGCTGGGGGTATTACGGAATAGTATCCTGCGAATTTCTTTTCGGCAAGGCAGGCAGGCGGCTGTTTATTATAATCTACCCGCTGCTTTGTGTTCCCGGCGCGCTTATGAATATTGACGCCGCCTGGCGGCTTTCCGCCTTTTTCAACGGCATACTGCTCTGCGTAAATACATCGGCGGTAATGCTGCTTTCGGAAAAAGCAATATTTAAAATGAAAAGCATTAAATAACTTCCGCTAAAGACAACCCGAAAAATTGCATAATATTGGCACGCCTCTGAAATGTGCCTGTCCTGAATCTCTAAAACGCCGTTTTCATTTCTTATTGCATGGTCGCAAAAAAACGTACCGTTAAAGAATTGCCGCTCCGCCGTTTTTCTCACCTCTCCCGCGCGCTTTAAGCATGCGGCATCGCCGTAAATTTTATACACCGCCTCAAAGCAGCTGTAATTATTTCAATTCATATGCAGCGGTCTGATTTCATTATACATCATATAAACCTTATCAAGCTGTTTATCAATATGGTAGTGTCCGCAGTACCATATTTCGTAATCCAAGCTCCTTTCAAGTCTGCCGAGCCATTCCTCAGTTGAACGGTCAATATCGGGCTTGAATAATTTTTTGGATTTTGCTTTTTTAGGCTTTCGCTTTATTTCGGCATTTTGCTTTGTAGACATAAACATTTCAGTAGGAAGATAATCTATCGGGCAGGTATGCGTCATCATACCGTATATACTGTTATTTTCCGCCGCAAGTCTTTCATCCACACCTACCTTTATCTCACCCCTCGGCAAAATCATCGCTTGAAAGCGCGTGGCTTCCGCAGCCGCATAAAGCCGCAATAAGAAAAAATCCAATAATGACGACAAGAACTTTTTTCAAAATATCACACCCGTTTTTAAATCATTCGCGCGTTGTAAAATGAAGTTGAAATAAAAAAATAGGTCCATAGTGACGAACCTGTGGTAGAATTAGTTTGCTAGAACAATTCCGAAAGGATCATCACTATGGACAATCCGAATTATACCACAGAACACAGAAAAGGGCAACATCTTTTAAACGAAGAACGGTACGAAATTGAAGTGCGTTTGAAAGACGGCCGGTCGATATACAAAATAGCGAAACATCTCGGACGAGCGTATAACACTATTAAAGACGAGGTCGAACGCGGAACAGTCACATTGTATAACGGTAAAGTAAAACGGTATAAAGCAGATCAAGGAAAATCGGTTTATCTCGAAAACCGAGAACATTCAACCCGTAGATACCGCGTTTTTAAAACGGCTCCGTTTTTAGAATATGTTGTGAAGTAATTTAAAAATGAACACTGGTCATTGGACGCAATATTCGGATATGCCTTATTTGTTGACGGGATGTCACTTGTTTTGGGGAATCGTATATTAAATAAATTTACATATGCGATAAGAAATGATGTTTTCACAAAATTTTGTAGAGCTCCTTTTTCGCTTATTGAAAGGAAAAACGCAGGAGAACTAAAAATGAGACTGATGGACGATGTAGATTCATTGGGAAATTTTATTAGAGAGCAGGTAGTGAATTATATATCAAACTTTGTGATGCTTATAGGAACATTGTATTTGTCGTTTCGTATTAGTGTAAATATGACGTTATATTGTATTGCGATAGTTCCCATAGTATTTCTAATAAACTATTTTATAGGTGTTGGAACAAAAAAGGTCAATGAGGAAATACGAGTTTTAAATAGCGAGTATTACACATCTACGCACAATTCATTACAGTTTCGGAGAGAGATAAAAGTACAAAATTCAGAAAGAACCTTCATAGAGCGATTTAGAACATATAGAGATATTCTTGCAAAATTAGGTATTAGACCTATACGTTATTGGGCATATAGTGAAGTGTTTAACGATTTTATATTTTTCAGATAATCATAGAATGTGATGTTTAGAAACGCTCTAAACAAGCTCTCTATTTGGTTCTTATTTATGCGGAACATTTTGTATAAAGAATCAAGTGTTTGCTTTTCATCTAAATGTGTATTTATGTATGTTAATAGCATTTTAAACTCACTTGATATAGCTAATTAAATTTTTGAATCAAATTTCTATTGAAGAAAAAGAGATATTTGAACAATGATAATTTAATTTATTTGTTAGCAGAGGGAAGAAAAAATACTTTATGAAAAAGCCACCGTTCAAGGTTTTCCTTCGCCTGTATATTAATTCGGATTCAGAGAAAAGTAAAGTCATTTTTACGGTCAAAAATTGAACCGCATAAATAAAGAAATGCCAAAATGTATTTATTTTCAAAAATTACAGGAAAAATTCTTGAAGTATAATGTATTATCGTGTTATAATTAATGACAAATTACCAACGATATTGCGGGGAAAAATGTAAATGGACAGTAAAGCGGACTTAAAAATACGAAATAAAAAGAAAATCTTGGCGTCGGTTAGGGAAAACGGCGAAATTTCAAAGCGCGATTTACAGAGAATACTCGGCTTAAGCTGGAGCACGGTTTCACAGCTTACCTCGGAATTAACAGACGAAAAGTATTTGTGCGTCAGCGGTAAGCGTAATATGGGAGTGGGCAGATGCCCTGAAATGCTGACGGTAAATCCCAAAAGCCATCTTATTATAGGTGTGGACGTCAATATTGCGTTTATTAGGATTGCAATAGGCGACCTGACGGCTAAAATTATCAGCAAGAAATCCTTTCCGTTAGTCAGAACCTATGATGAGGTGATGGAAAAGATTATTTTTACCATTGACAGCATGATGACGTTTTATGGGAAAGAGAATATTGCGGCGCTTGCGTTTGCGACTCAGGGATATGTTGATATAAACACAGGTACATCGACCTGTATTTATGATATTGAAAACTGGCGCAATGTTCCGCTCAAACAAATATTTGAGGAAAAATACGGTTTGCCTGTTACCGTGGTTCACGATAATTTCGCGGTTATGAAGGCGGAAAGCGTGCTTGGAAACACGGTTAAAAATTCTTCAAACGCAATGCTCGTTTATTATTCTAAAAACATTGGTGTAAACGCCTCGTTTTTGATGAACGGCGAGATTTATTTAGGATATAACGGAGCCTCGGGCGAAGTAGGTCTTTCGCTTGTGCCGTCATTTAAAAATTCCGAGCCTGTTATATTGGAACGCTGTGTAACCGAAGATAATATTTTGTCCGAATTTATTGAAGATCACCCTGAAAGCGGTGTTAACACCTTTGAGGAGCTGCTCGAAAAGGCAAAAAGCGGGGAAGAGGAGCCACTAAATGCGTTTAAGCTGTTCGGAAAGCGGCTCGGAGCGGCGGTTTCTAACTGCATTAATGTATTAAATCCCGAAATCGTTGTTTTGGCGGGAATAGATTCGGAGTATTCCTATTTGTACAAGGAGGAGCTGCTTATGGTTATTCGGAAGTACTCAGGCAATGCGGCGAGCAAAATTATTTTGTCGAAGAACAATGACGATTTTACGGTTATAGGTGCAATTTTAACAGCCGTTCAAAAATATTGCGAATAAGCATTTCAAAAGGATATATAAATTCTCATAAGAAATTATTGAAAACGTATTGACAATTAGGGCAAAGTGTAGTAATATAAGTATAAACAATTATATCGAAAAAAGATATAATATTGCAAAAATACCAATTTCTTCTAAATTATAATGGAGGTATGGTCAATGAAATTGTGGAAAAGAGGCGTTTGTTGCTGTCTTGCTTTTGCAATATTGCTTGCGGGACTTCCTTTAGCAATACTTTCAGCGGCACAAACAACGGATAAGCGATATGTTATTTTTGACGCTAATCCGCGAAATGTTTCCGAGACAGACGGAGCTGACGCTTATCCGTCGGGCACCGATTATTCATGGTCATTTGGTAAGGACAGAATATGCGGTACAAGCAGCATAAAGTATGAGGGTGAAGAAACACCCTGCTATGTGTTTGACTTTGATTCCGCTTTTGACCATGATAAGGTGCTTATCGAAAACGGTTTTATGTGCAATAACGGCGGTCCTAACGCAATACCGGGTAATATATCGTCAGGATATATGGGGTGGCTTCAGTATCCTGAAATCCTGCGTGCGATAAAGGATTATGTATATGTGTCATATGACGTTTATGTTGAAGACGCGCAGGGACGGGATATTACATTAACCGTATCGCCTATGCATCAGTATATGGACCCTTGGGCGGAAAATCCCCAGAGCAACTGCGGTGTTTTTGACAGATTTACTGTAACCGAAAAGAACGAATGGATTTCGCGTTCGGTTAAAATAAACAGCATTGCGGACGCGGCGGAAATGGCGGACAAGTGGACGCAGGGCGACGTATTTTTTCAGGTGTCGGGTCTTGGCAATGCGGCGCTTACCGTTAAAATTCGCAATTTCCGTTTGGAGATTAAGGAAAGCAACCATGAAAATATCAATACCGCTCTGTCAGAGGTAGCAAACATAGACAAGAAAAAGAATTTTACTACATATTTTTGGAGTGAAAACGATCCTCTTCCCGATTTGCCGAAGGACTCGGGCGGTAAAAATGATTATTTTGCGATACTTGCGGCATTTGACGGGGAAAGCGAATACAGCTCGAATATTGTTACCAGCTCTATTGTTAACGCCTGTGAGGATCCGAACGGAAGCGTTTTACTGTCAAAGACATATGAAAAATCAGGCAACAAGGTTACAGTGACGGTAGCTCCCAATGACGGCTATAAGCTTGAAAAGCTTACCGTTAAGGACGCGGACGGCAATAATGTTGCGGCGAAGCGTGCGGGAATTAATACATTTGACTTTGTAATGCCGACCTCTAAGGTCACGGTCTCCGCGGTATTTACCGAAGATGATAATACCGATGACATAAAATATGTGGTTTGGGACGCTAACGCCGACCGCTTTATCGGCAAGGATGATATTATTTACACTAATCCTACAGAGTCCTACCTATGGTTTAATAAGCAGACGGTAGGTTCTGTAACCGCTGTTGACGATGATAAATCCTATTATGAAATTGTGTTCAATAAAAACGGCGCGGTAAACGGCAACGGCGAGGGCGGCACCGCCGCGATTAAATCGGGAGCAGGCGCTTTTTCGGGGATTCCTTGGCTTTCGGATATTAATATGACAAAAGTGCTACTTCCGTATCTTGCAATGAGCTTTGAGGCGCGCCGAACCGACAGCAGTGACGCAAAACCGCAATATAAAGTGGGTATGGCTCCTGTGTGGGCGGAATACGGTGATGCGCAGTTCGGAATTATCGATAAGGACGACCCGCTTAACAGCGACAGGAACAACTGGCACACCTACACCTTTTCAAACCTTGACCCTGATACCGCAGATAATGTATGTGACGAAATATTCGGTCACTGGGCGGACGGACTGTTCCGCATAGGAGCGGAAAGCGATAACGCGGCGGATCAGCCGAGTAACGAAAACCCTGTGACGGTGGATATACGCGGAATGAGTCTTGTACTGCGCGAGTCCTACAGACTTGAAATCAATCAATACTTAGCCGACAGCGGCTATACACCCAACGGCAGCTACGACTGGAACACGGCGTGCGAGTCGGTCGGCGAGGACGCAAACGGAAATAAGGATTACTTTGCGCTGCTTGCAGCTTTTGACACTCAAAGTGCGTACAGCAGCAATTATTCGGATCATACCGTAACAAACGGTACCGAGCCTTGCGAGGGCGGAAGTATTACCTTAAGCAAAAGAATTGCAAAGCCGAATATGCAGATAGCTGTTAATCTTAACATAGCCGACGGCTACCGCTTAAGTCAGATATTTATAGTAAAATCGGACGGAAGCCGTACCGCGGTGGACGATGTGCGCGGCGATAAGGCGTATTTCAATATGCCCGACGACGATATAACCGTAACGGCATCCTTTGTAAAGAAAAGCGATAAAATGCAGGTCCTATTCCAAGCGGAGCCGATTGCTGCGGAGCATATGGAAACCCCGCCTGTTTTTTCGGGCGAGACCGAGATTGTGTCGGCAGACGGCAAGTGCGCCGCGTGGAAGTTCACCTTCGACGAAAATATCGGAAATATTACTGTTTACGGAAATTCCAACAGACTGTATACCGATATTTCAAATGACAGCGAGCTTACGTTTTTTGCAAAATCCGATTCAGCCGCCGAACGAAAGCTTGAAATACTTTCCTCGGACGGCAGTGCGATAAAAACCGTCACGCTAAGCAATAAATGGAGCTTCTACCGAGTACAGGTAAGCAGTCTCTTAGAAAAAGCACCTGACCGAATCACATTCCGTTTGAAGGACGCGTTGAAGGACGATGTTGTTTATATTTCGGAATGTGAAATATGGAGCAAATCTACCGCTCAGAAGAGCTTTACCGAGCTTTTTGAGGAGGTATGGGATATAAGCGATTACACGATGGGAGAATCGCACAAGCAGATAGGAATTATAGGCGACCCCGACGGGGACGTAAGCCCGTGGGAGGAAATATATGACGAAAACGACAAGAGCAAGGTAGGCTGGTCGCTTGCTTGGTTTGAACAGTTTAAGGGTGAATCGCCTTGGTTTATCGGTTTTAAAACGGAAAATTTCGGTGATGAGTATTCTCTCGGCTTTTACCATCGTAATGACCATACCTTAGCACAGGACGATATGAGCGAATGGATGGAAACAGGGTATCTTGAGTTTTATATCAAGTCTGAAACCGACGGTCTGTGTATACCGTTTAATGTGGAATCTACGGGTAATTCCCGCAGGAACATTCCGCTTAAGGTTGTGTATCACGCTGATAAGGCGCGACCCGACGGATATATGAAGGTTCAGATTCCGCTTTCGTATCTGTATGCTATGGGGCTTGATTTAAGTAAAATCCAATATATACAGATTCGCGGTATTCAAGAGGTAAACGATGATATTTATCTTTCCGCCTTCCGTTTCTATTCCAATTTAGCACCCGACGAGCCCGATCCTGTTGTTGAGCCCGAGGAAACCGTAATCTATTCCTTCCAAATAGATGAAAAGCTGTTTAAAGGCACCGTTGATCATAAAAATCTTACACTCACCGTTCCGTACAGAACCTATCTGTGGGAACTGTTGGCAGGCTTAAAATTTGACGCGCTTGATATGAGCGTTATCGTTAAGGACGCGGACGGACGTTCACAAACCGAAGATGTGATTCTGACTGCGGATATGACATTAACCCTTATGCAGGACGGATATATTGTAGACGAATACAAAATTATAATAATCGGCGAGCCTTACGATAATCCGTTAAACGTTTCGCAAGAAGGCAATACGAATCTCAGCAATAACAAAAATCTAAATTCCAATTCGGACGGTAACTCCGCTGATGATGAAACCGAAACACAAACGGTTATTATCAAAAAGAAGCGTCTTGTAAAGAAACCGGGGACTTCGGCAGAGGAAGGCTTTAACTTTGTTCCGATAGTTATTGCGGTTTGTACAGTTGTTGCGGTTGCCGCCGTGATACTTGTTATTTTAGTTATTAATAAAAAGAAGAAAAATCAGAATAGGAGTGGTTTGTAATGAAAATATTAAGAAAAACCTTTGCTGTAGTATCGGTGCTTGCGATTATTGCAGGCTGTGTCGGATGTAAGAAAAAACCGTCGGATGATACAAGCAGCGAATACTGGGTTTACGAATCCGAGGTTGTTACCGTTGGAAAGGATAAGGACAATTCCTCCGTGGCTGATAACACCTCTTCGTCAGGTACGGTTTCGGGCAATTCTTCGACTACTCCGTCAGGCTCTATTGCAGGTCAGAATTTGAAAAGCAAATATAAAAACCTCAAGGGCAGAAAGATTACGGTTGTCGGCTGGTGGGACGCGACACAGGCGGGAACCGAGGAGGATAAGCTGATTTTAGAGGTAGAAAAGCTCTTTAACTGCAATATGGTAGAGAAAAAGCTTACCGACTATAAGCCGCTTTATACCTCAATACTGTCGGGTAATCCTATATGCGACCTTTTTGTACCGAGAGACACCGATACTCTCTCGCTTGCAAATAAGAATATGCTTACTGCGCTTGATACTCTTTCTACCTTTGACAGTAAGGACAGCATCTGGAATCCCGCGGCAATAGCAGAGTCCACCCTAAACGGTCATATTTACGGTATGACCGCGCAGGCTGCCCGCCGTGATATGCTTGTATACAACAAGGATATGTTTACAAAGAACGGCTGGACAGATCTTTATTCCTTAAGCCGGCAGGGAAAGCTTACCTGGGATTCAATTTATGATGTTATAACAAAGGCGGCTAAGGTCGACGCGGGTGGAAACGTTCTGCGCTACGGCTTAGCTCCGAAATATGATTTAGGCGGTCTTGCGGAGTTTCTTATTAATATGAACGGAGTAGCTATTATCAGCCGTGAAGGCGACACAAAGACGCTTAAAAACACGCTTACCAGTGCTCCTGCGGTAAACGCTTTGCAGACGCTGAGAAAATGGAACACCGAAAACGGATATATGTATGACTGCACCAAATATTCCTGGACAGAGGGCGTGAATGTCTTCAAGGAAGGCAAGGCGGCAATGGCAATCGTAGACGAAAGCCAGATGTCCACACTTAAAACCGCAAACTTTACCGTCGGTGCTGTCGTTTTCCCGCACGGACCCGACACAACAAAGCAGACCGTTTCCTACACTTCCTCAGCAACAGTTATGCCCGCGGGAGTAAAGAATCCTGAGGACGTAATTCTCTTCTGGTCGGTAAGAGAGGCATACAATGTTCAGCACAGAAAGCAGTCCATATTTGATACATTAAGCGACCCGAGCGTTAAAGCAACCTATGACGCTGTAAAAAAGCACCTGTGGAATAAAGAGTATACCCGCGATTTTGCCATTGCTTGTGATGTAGATACAGAGGACTTCCGCAGGGTTGCGGCGGGCAGCAAGACTCCGCAGGAGGCTATTCATTCGGTTCAGAATGTTATTAACGGTAAAATCAAGGATTTCTGGAAATAAACGCGGAGGAAATGCAATGAATAAATATTTAAAGCTTACTGCTTCATTTTTAAGCTTAATCCTATTATTCTCACTCTGCGGCTGCGGTGATGAGCGGCAGACTGCCTCTAAATCGAAAAAAAATACGTCTTCAAATATTAGTTCCTCATCGGAAAGCAGCAGGGAACCGCCTCCCTTATAGGCAGCCGCCCAATCCTTCTCAGCACCCATGAACCGGTGTAAAGGCAATCCTGCTCTTTGGGCCAGGATATCCATCATCAT